>Ga0209701_10000339_pt1 | contig 26480 bp, 27 predicted proteins | sample CZO8metaG_4_FD_188356 | JGI IMG/M metagenome (GOLD analysis project Ga0209701, IMG submission 188356) | Vadose zone soil microbial communities from the Eel River Critical Zone Observatory, Northern California, USA - CZOApr15con2H3.8 metaG... | ecosystem: Environmental > Terrestrial > Soil >... | reverse complement strand
CCCGTATCAAGCAGCAGACCGCGCGGGAACTCACGCCGGTACCCCTGGACGAGATCATTAGAAACGTGAACGCCAGCCTTCGCGGGTGGGTGAACTACTTCCACTATCGCAACTCCAGTCAGGTACTGGAGAAGGTGAAGACGCACGCGGAAGAACGCCTGCGAACGCACCTGATGAAACGTCACAAGGTCAAAGACCGGGGAATTGGTTTAGGTCGTTTCCTCAGCCAAAAGCTTTATACGTGCCATGGGCTATACAAAGTTCCGACAACGGCGGGCTGGAAATCGGCGCATGCCTTGAGGTGAAGAACATCGGAAAGCCGTGTGCGGGAAAACCGCATGCACGGTTTGATGAGGGAGGGCAGGGGATGTGGACTACGGCACGGTTAGTGAGGCACCGCCAGACGAAAGGGGCGGAAACAGATATGCTTGGCCTACGGAACACTGAATCCTGCTCTCTACTCTACCCTTGATTTACTACTCTACCCTTGATTTACAGGAGCGCGCCTTTCGACCCGCCGGCAAGCGGCAAGATCGCCGTGAAGGTGATTAACCACTACGGGGATGAGGTGTTGAAGGTGTTCGAGATTTAGGTTACGTCGTGCGGCAAATGGGTACGCCTCAATCTGTCCCCTATTATTCTCTCTGCCGCGACCTTACACATCACGACCGTTCCGCGCGTGCCATCATAAGATCCTTGAATCTGCCCAACTGGGCGGGATCGGCATCGGAGACCGCCCGGTAGGTCATCCCTCCCCTTGTCCAATAGACCACGTGATAACCTTGCCGCGACGCGCTCTGCGATGGAACCTCTTTGTCGTCGGCCGCGGGCACGACGAACAGGGTGATCACGTGCCGGTGGTCGCGGTACACCAGGGCCGCCACCGGGCGATGATCGAGATAATCCAGGCGTCCGCCGATCAAGGGGAATCCTTCCGTGGCCAGATCGCGCACCGGCGGAGAAAAGTCCAGCTTGCCGTTGAACCACGGCTTGACCGTGTGCTGGTCGGTGGACGCCACGTCCGCCACATGGTTCGACATCAGCGAACGTACATGGTCGGCCACGACTTCATCGGTTAATCTATCAGCAGCCGTGGGCACCACCAGGTAAAGACCGATACTCCAGGCTATCGCGACGACGGTCGTCAATACGGCGCCGGCATTGGCCCAATTCCAGGTTCGCTTCGCAGACAAAGCCGGCGTCGGTAACGCACGCCTGATCTGGCTCGCGAAATCACCGGGCGCCGCGAAATAGGCGCCCTGCTTTTTAACCGCCGCACGCACAGCCGCCTGCTGCGCGTATTCCGCCTGGCAACCCGGGCAGCTTTGCAGGTGCGTGTCGATGTCGACCGCTTCGCGCAGCCCCAGTTCATGGTCCACATGGGCCGGCAGCAGTTCGCGTATTTCTTTACAGTTCATCGCATGACTCCTACTTTATCTGTCCGAGGTCCGCCAGCAACAATTTGCGCCCGCGCGCCAGCCGTGACATCACCGTTCCGATGGGGATGGCCGAGACTTCGGCGATCTCTTTGTACGACAGGTCTTCCAGGTCCCGCAATACAACGATTTCGCGAAACTCCAGCGGCAGTTTCGCCAGCGCCTGATTCACGCGACGCGCGTCGTCGGCGCGGGACAGAATCGATTCCGGGTTGTTATCCGGCTGACCTGGGCCGGTGGCTTCCATACTGTGCGACTCTTCGTCGAAGGGCGTGTTCGAGTCCTGCTTGCGATTCTGTCGCAACCAGGTGTAAAAGGTGTTCCTCACGATACCCAGCAGCCACGCCCGGCCGTTCTCGCCACGGAAGCCGTCGAAAAACTTGAAGGCGCGCAAGTAGGCCTCCTGCACAATATCCCGCGCATCCTGATCGCTCCGGGTCAGCCAGCGCGCCAGGTTGTAGGCCGCGTCCAGGTGGGGCAAGACAATGGCCTCGAAGCGCCGGGTTTTCGACTGTTCGATCAAAGCTTCTCCTGTGGAGTATTTGTGTAATACCGGCGCCGGCGCGGGTTTATTCCCCAAATAAACTTTTTCTTCCGCACGGGATTATTTCCGCCGCAAAGCCGGTAATGCAGGTTACAGGCACATCTTATCTCTACAAGGAGAACAATATGAAACAAAATCGGCGCGACTTCCTGAAACTGGTTGGCCTCGGTGGCGTGGTGTTTGCATCGGGTCTTGGTGATATCGCCGGCGCGGCGGACAAGGCGGCCGGTAAAACCGCCGCCTATGACGATTTTTTCTTCGTTCAGTTGTCGGACACCCATTGGGGCTTCGAAGGACCACCCAATCCCGACGCCAAAGGCACACTCAGAAAGGCCGTCGCCGCCGTCAATAGCTTAAGCGAGCAACCGGATTTCATCGTGTTCACCGGCGATCTCACCCATACCACGGACGATCCGAAGGAGCGCAGACGGCGCATGGCCGAGTTCCGCGATATCGTCGGCGAGCTCAAAGTGAAGAGCATCCGCTTCATGCCCGGGGAGCACGACGCTTCACTCGACAAAGGCGAGGCGTTCCAGGAGTTTTTCGGCAAGACCCACTATACCTTCGATCACAAGGGAGTGCACTTCATCGCGCTGGATAACGTGTCCGATCCGGCCGCGCGCATCGGCGACGACCAGCTTGAGTGGCTGGCGACGGACCTCAAACAGCAGCCGCACGACGCCAGGATCGTGGTCTTTACCCACCGCCCGCTGTTCGACCTCTACCCCCAGTGGGACTGGGCCACGCGCGACGGCGCGAAGGCCGTCGATCTTCTGCTGCCCCACCCCAACGTCACGGTCTTCTATGGCCATATTCACCAGGAGCATCACCACATGACCGGGCATATTCCGCACCACGCCGCCAAGTCGCTGATCTTCCCCCTGCCCGTGGCCGGTTCGCAGCCGAAGCGCGCGCCGCTGCCGTGGGACCCGGCGCAACCCTACAAAGGCCTCGGCTTCCGTAGCGTCGAGGCGGAGGTGCAGAAGGCCGAGTACGTCATTACCGAACGCCCGGTGCAGAAAGGATAGCGCGATGAAACTCAGTGCACGTGGATTCAAGATAGCGGTTATGGCGGTCGTGCTGGGCGTCGGCGCCGGCGTCATGTCAGCCTATGTGGCGGCGCTGCCCACGGAGCAAGTGATCAAGGTGTCGGCAAAGAAATTCGCATTCATGCCCAACACGATCACGCTCAAGAAAGGCGTCCCGGTCGTACTGGAGTTCACCACGGAGGGTGTGTTGATGGGGTTTAATGCGCCCGATCTGGGCGCGCGCGCGGACATCGTCCCCGGACAAGCGACCCGGATACGCATCGTGCCCGGCAAGGTGGGGAGGTTCACCTTCTTCTGCGATATTTTCTGCGGCGCCGGGCATGAAGACATGACGGGCATGATCACGGTCGTTGAGCCAGCGTAGCACACGTATATATGGACTCCCCCCGGCTTGCAAGACTCAAGCTGATTTGAGAGACGACGGATAAGATTGCCTGGCGCAGAGCGGCGTTCCGCTGGCCGCCTACACCTACAATGCGCAGCACCAGCGCACCCGCAGTCCAAGGTAGTGCCATTGGGCAACGTCCCCAATGGCACTACCCTAAGCACTGACTCCGTGGCAATCCAAGTTTGTAGCCCGGATGGAGCGGAGCGGAATCCGGGAATGGACGGGGCCGTCAGCGGGCTCCCCCCGCATTTCGCTGTCGCTTCATGCGGGCTACTCGTTGCGCCTTAGCCGCCCGGCACCGTACCCTAGATCAAAGGTGCTTAAGGTAGTGCCATGGGGCAACGTCCGCTTTTATTTTTTATTACAACAAGCAGCTTAACCCGCAGAGCTTTCACTTACTTGGCGAGGAAAATCTGTCTAAATAATAAGGGGGCCACATCTGGTATATTACGAACGATCCGTGGGGCTTAAAGGAGGATTAAATAGCTACGTGTATGTCGGCTGGTCATCTGGCTTTAAGATTCCCTGTATCGAAACGCAAGAACGGATTATCGTCCAATGATTGAATCGCGCCGCAAAGCAATAATTGTAATCCTTACTTTTGCCGGTATTTGTGTATATTTGCTTGGCCTATTTGTCGGTCCACGGGTCAGCCAAACAGAAATAGATAACAACGGTCTTTGGTTGCTTAACGTTACGGTGTCCAAACATTTTGGTGTTAGTCTCAATAAAGATTCTTTTTTCTACATGGATGTCGCCAAGGATCCCGCCTCGGTTTTCGAAGAGAAAAACATAGTTCAAGCAAGACCCTTATTGCCGTTTCTGGCCCATTTTCCGAGCCGCTTGTTGGAGGCCGGAGTTTTAGGACCGCGCTTCGGCAGTGCCGGTAAGGCTTCAGCGAATTACTTTGTAGGTCCGTATCTGGCGTTCATTATCATTAATTCGATGGCCTTGTGGTTCTCCTATCTACTATACGCGAGGATCTTGTCACGTAATGTGGTTGAAGCAGAAGATTCCGAGTCTACGTTGTTTGCTTCAACCGCGTTCGTTTGTGGGTGCTTATTGATTGTTAACGATTTAACCAAGGCATTTTTTTTTGCCGCCCATACCCAAATGCTCGGCATATTGACACCACTAATCGCGCTGGCGGTATCACAACGGCTACTTTCCCAGAAGCTCGATTTCAAGGATGTTGCTTTCTATTCGTTTGCAGCCGGTTTAGGCGCTTTGGCATACGGCTCTTTTTTCGTTGTCGGAGGGGCTATAGTCATAGTTCTGCTTTACCGCTTTGCAGTAAAAAAGGATATTCCCATTTCACGGTTTATCGCCGGGTTGATCCTAACCCTGCTTTCTCTTCTGCTGCCCTACGGAGTTTGGGTTATTTTGGTTAAAACCTTAACCGGCGGCTTCTATAACCATGAAATCGCGCGTTGGCATCAGGTTGTTTGGATGCTGGAGGTAGTCGATAAGGGGATCATTTGGCTGGCATCTCGATTGGTTGATAACTTTTTGTTCTTTTCTAAATCCATGCTGTATTACGCCTCGCAGTTTGCGGTGGTCGCACTGGTACTCCTTTATTTTTCTGTTTCCGTATGGAACCCGCTATGGATCAAGATAAAGGCCGATATCGAGTTTCTCACTTGGCCGCTGGCGGTAGCTTTACTCTTTCTTCTCTTCTTCACTCTGGTCGGCTATCAGGAGAAACGATTGGCTTTTCCTTCCGTCGTGATGGTGATCGTTGTTTTAGGCCATTGGGCAATGCGTTTGGAGCTAATCTTGCCGAAGCGGCGCCAACGACAGTTGCTTGTCTCAACCTGGATAGTAATCAGTGTCTATGGTGCGGCAACGGTGATGAAGAACGGTCCGTTTTATTGATGGTGAGAAAATGGCGTCACCCATTAGCCATCCTCCCGCAAGTAGACGATAAAAACCCCGCCGACGCTGTTGGCTTCGATCCTCGCCACCGGTTTACACGTTCGCACCCGTTATTTCTCTTCATCGACGTCGGATGGAAACCATCCGCATCAGTAACCCATCTGGTTTAAGGCAGACTCGAAAGTTCTGGAGTTAACGTTCATTCAAGCGGCCTAGCACAGCGACTACTGACGAATTTTGGTCTGTAAGACGCGATTCAACCACGACCGTAAATGTGTCCTTTATCCTTTCATAGGGATAGAAAGGTTGCCTAAAGCTGGGGCTCGAAGGTAATAAATAAAAGTACTTGCAATTCCCATTCTTTATGGCGTCACGAAAGGCGGCGGCGGCGACTCGCTCCGGCGGAGGGCCTACGCTGATGCGATGCGAATAAAAACTGACGATGGAAGGCTTGATGCTATAGATGCAACTACCTTCCGGCACATAATCGGAGATCTTGCCCATACTTTCAGTTAAAGCACGCGCAATCAAGACCCGCGTCATTGCCTCCCCCGGCTGGTCGAAATACCAATCAGGCTGCCTTTTATAGCTCTCGAGCCCGGATGGCAACGGCTGCATAAAGCGCGTTATAACCAAAGCGAAAGGGGACGCAATTGATATAGCGATTATCGCCAAGACCATAGCGGGCGCAATGCGATACGCACTTGCACCGAGTTCCAATCGGGGTAATCGCTTTAATAACAAGAGGCCTTGTACGAGCAAAATGGGTATAATTACAAAAATCAACCGTCGCGCTTCGACAGGGAAAGGCCAGATTAGGACGAGTAACAGATAAAAAAGGGAATATAAGCCATCAAACTTGCGAGCAATCAGGCGGGCAACGAGCCCGGCAAGACATATCGCGCCTAGTATTCCAACTACCAGCACGCCCCTGTTGCCGGTTATAAAATTAGCAAGCCATCCATACCACATAGCATGGCCGTCGGCATTTAGATGATCCCATACCACCACCCATCCTGCCTTATATCGTTCGGCAAATATGGAAAAATAGCCAGGCGCAGTATGCTGGCCCAACCACTGCCATATGAGCGCCGGCGCTAATGCGGTAGCCGACAACCGCCATTTACCTGGAGACCGGCGCAGCCACATATAGCCGATAAAGGCAGCGATAAGACTAATGCCGGCGCCGCGCGTTAAACTCGCCGCTGCCACGCATAACGCTGCCGGCCACAGCCATTTTTGCTCGTTCCGCGCGTCTGCCAGGGAGACCAGCAGTAAACTCAAGAGACTGAAAAGAAGATATAGATTTTCGCTCTGGGTAAAAAGGGCCTGCATATAAGTCCCGGGAAGCAGCGCAAATATCAATGCGGCAAAAAACGCGTGCTGGCGATCGAGACCCTCGAAGATCATCCAAAAGAAAACCACGGGAAGGGCCAGCAAGAGAAAAGTGGCAGTCACAAGGTGAGCGATCAGCAAGCTTTGCCCGCCACCGGTTAAGGCGAGGGCTAGCGGAAATAAAGGCGGATAGGGGCTCTGGCGAAAGAAGTATTCTGCCACTTGAGAGTGGGGCGAGAACGGAGACAAGTATTGCGCGGAGAGAAGATAAATTGCGTTGTCTCCGCCAAAATCTCCGAGAATATCGCTCCAGGTCCAAACATAATAAGCAGACGCTATAGCTAAGAAACCAAGGAGATATATCGATAGCGGCCGGGCAGCTGGTGGAAAAAATCGCGTATTAGCCAAGTCGAAGCACTCCATATTTTAAAATACAGTACATCGCGCGCAGGCCGTCCTTCCAGCCGATTTTTTTTCCTTCCTGGTAAGTTCTGCCCGAATAGGAAATACCCACCTCATAGACTCGAACCGAGGGGATGCGCGCGATCTTCAGTGTAATCTCCGGTTCAAATCCGAACCGGTTTTCTTGTATGGTGATTCCCTGTATAAGTTCACGGCGGAATACTTTATAACAGGTTTCCACGTCGCTTAGGTTGAGATCGCTGAACATATTGCACAACATCGTCAAGAGCTTATTGCCAACGGCGTGCCAATAATAAAGTACGCGGTGCGACTCGCTGCTGATGAAGCGGCTCCCGAACACAACATCAGCCTTGCTGTCGAGAAGCGGCTTTAAGACCTTCGGATAATCTTGCGGATCGTACTCAAGGTCCGCGTCTTGAATAATCACAAAGTCGCCGGTCGCATGCTGAATACCGGAGCGCAGAGCGGCCCCTTTACCCTGATTTACTTCATGATGAATCAATACGTCCATCTTGTCGCGCAACGGTCCATCCAGAAGCGGGCGACTGCCGTCGATAGAGGCGTCGTTGACGACGATGATCTCTATGTTCGGTATGGGCGCGCGCCTCACTGCGTCCAATATTGCGCCGATTGTCGCTTTTTCGTTATAGCAAGGTATGACGACGGATAATTTATAGGCCATTTTTAATTACCTAGCGAACACAAAAGACCTGCGCATCAAATAATTCCACGAAAACACCAGCCCGGTAGCCATGAACTTTGCCGTCAGAAGACCAAAGAGAAGGCTTTCAACGAAGAAAAGTAATGCAACTTGATGCAATAAAAGTCCGGTTAGACTGATAAGGTAGACGAGTACAAGCTCGGTACGCCTGTTATATTTTTTTCCGCTATCGAAAACAAAACGTATGCTTAGTGCATAGTTAACCAATGTGCCGACCAAAAAACTGAAGGCAGCAACCCATAGATAGTTAAAACCCATCAGCTTTGCAAATACAAAGAAGAGGCTTATGTCGGTGCACGCCGCGCTTGCGCCGACAGCGAAGTACCGCGCAAGAATGTTATCGCGGATATATCTATTCCAATAAACTGTACTCACGGCGCCGCCTTCAATTTTTGTTCGAAGTAATGAATGGTACGAGTAAGCCCCTCATCAAGACCGACTGTAGGCCTCCATCCAAGAAGATTTTCCGCCCTGCCTATGTCCGGACATCGTTGCATTGGGTCGTCTTGCGGCAGCGGTTTATATACAATGCGGGAGCGGCTGCCGATAATGGCGATGATGCGCTCCGCTAACTGTTTAATGGTAATTTCGATAGGGTTACCCAGATTGACCGGAACATGGATCTTCTCCGTCGCCATCAAGCGCAAAAGGCCCTCTATTAAATCATCGACATAACAAAAGGACCGCGTTTGTCGCCCCTCGCCATAAATCGCAATGTCTTGACCCCGCAGGGCCTGGACAATGAAATTGCTGATCACGCGGCCATCGCCGAGATTCATATTTGGGCCGTAGGTGTTGAATATACGTGCTACCCTTATATCCAACCCAAGCTGGCGGTGGTAATCAAAAAACAGCGTCTCGGCACAGCGCTTGCCTTCGTCGTAACAGGAGCGCGGGCCTGTGCAGTTTACATTTCCGGGATAATCCTCGGTCTGCGGATGCACGGAGGGGTCACCATAAACCTCACTGGTGGAGGCTTGCAGTATTCTGATTTTTAAACGTTTCGCGAGGCCCAGCATATTGATCGCACCCATCACATTCGTCTTGGTTGTCTGGATGGGGTCGTGCTGGTAGTGAATGGGGCTGGCGGGGCAGGCGAGATTAAATATTTCGTCGACTTCGAGGTACATCGGAAAGCAGACGTCATGGCGGACCAATTCAAAGTGGGGATCATTAAGAAATGGCAATAAATTTTCCTTGCTCCCGGTAAAAAAATTATCCAGACACAGCACTTCACACTCTTGTTCCAGCAGCCGCGCGCACAAATGCGAGCCCAGGAAACCGCCGCCGCCAGTGACCAACATCCTCTTTGCCATCTTCCCCCCTTAAATTCAACTTCTGCTATCCTCTAGTTTAGCGATTAATTCGGCAATCGCGATAAAAAGCCGATCGTCTGTGGATAAGTCCGAACCACAGCATCCCATATAAGGTCAAATCGAAACTCAAATTCGAGATAAGAATATGGATCAGGATTTTGTGGGACGAGAAACCCTCAGGCTTCTCTCTCGTGCAAACAAATACACTCAGCTTTCAGCTCATGAGATCGGCCGACATTTACATGGCAAGATTTTGGAGCTAGGCGCCGGCACAGGAAACTTGACGCAGCATTTGGCTTTCTCAACCTGAGCACGCGTAGCCTGGGTTAGGCGCAAAGCGCCGCAACCCGGGGGAATTACTCATCCTCCCGCTCCACCGGCAAGCATGTCGCACTTGATACTCCCGAAGGTGGGGGTATCTTTGGGGGGTATCTAACGTAGCGGCCACTTGTTCCGGTTATACAAGACCATCACTCAGGCCGAAATTTCGATAGTCGCCTTCGGCGCCATTAGGGGAGCTCTGATCAAGTTGATTGCGCTCAGGTTCCCCGCCGCGCTCGGGATGACAAATACGACTTAATCAGAGTTTCCTTAGTACATTAAAATAAGCTGGAATTAAATCAATATATGTTCGCCGGGGGAGCCCGCGGCGTGAACTTTTGCCGGTATCCTGCTAAACTAGAACAATTCTATTTTATTTAGCGGACTAAACCGGATTTGCGATGTCGGAAAATTATCTTCCCATTTTAATTTTTATTATCGTCGGCATCTTTTTTGGCGCGGCGCCGCTTGCATTGGGCCGGTTGTTGGCGCCGAATCGCCCCGATAGCGCAAAACTTTCTCCTTATGAATGCGGATTCGAGGCGTTCGAGGACTCGCGCATGAAATTTGATGTGCGTTATTACCTGGTGGCGATCCTGTTCATTATTTTCGATCTGGAAATCGCGTTTCTTTTTCCTTGGGCAGTGGTATTGCAGGAGATCGGCATGTTCGGGTTTGTCGCGATGATGCTGTTTCTGGGAATTCTGGTAATCGGCTTCATCTATGAGTGGAAGAAAGGAGCGTTAGAGTGGGAGTAGAAGGCGTACTGGAGAAAGGCTGGATTACCACCTCCGCCGACAAGCTGATCAATTGGACCCGTAGCGGCTCGCTGTGGCCGATGACGTTCGGCCTGGCGTGCTGCGCGGTGGAAATGATGCACGCCGGCGCGGCCCGCTACGATCTCGACCGCTTCGGCGTTATGTTTCGTCCCAGCCCGCGCCAGTCCGATGTGATGATTGTCGCCGGCACGTTGGTAAATAAAATGGCGCCGGCGTTACGTAAAGTGTATGACCAAATGGCCGAGCCGCGTTGGGTGATCTCCATGGGCTCCTGCGCCAACGGCGGCGGCTATTACCATTATTCCTACGCGGTGGTGCGCGGCTGTGACCGCATCGTGCCGGTGGATATCTACGTTCCCGGCTGTCCCCCCACCGCTGAAGCTCTGCTCTACGGAATTATTCAATTACAAAATAAAATTAAACGAACCAATACTATCGCCCGTTGATCTCCAGGATTTGTCATGACTGAACCGCTGCAGGCACTCGCCGCTCACGCCCAGGAAATATTCGGCGAGGCTATCACTAGTGTTAAGGAGGCGAACCGCGAATTAACCCTGGAGCTGCGGCGCGCGGATTTATCGCAGGTCAGCCGCCGCCTGCGGGACGATCCGCAATTCGCGTTTGAACAACTCATCGATCTCTGCGGCGTCGATTACCTGGAATACCGTGAAGGCGCCTGGAAAGGCCCGCGTTTTGCCGTGGTCTACCATCTTCTATCGATCAGCCGCAATCAACGCCTGCGGCTGCGCGTTTTTCTGGATAATGAAATGCCGATCGTGGACTCGGCGGTGGATATTTGGGCCTCCGCCAATTGGTATGAGCGCGAGGCGTTCGACTTATTCGGCATCATCTTCGAGGGCCATCCGGATCTGCGCCGCATCCTGACCGATTACGGGTTTATCGGCCATCCATTCCGTAAGGATTTTCCGCTGATCGGCAACGTCGAGATGCGCTACGATCCGGAAAAACAGCGGGTGGTATATCAACCTGTCACCATTGAGCCGCGCGTGCTGGTGCCGCGCGTGATAAGAGAGGAGGGCTACGGTGGCAGAGATTCGTAACTACACCATGAATTTCGGCCCACAGCATCCGGCGGCGCACGGCGTGTTGCGGCTGGTGCTGGAGCTGCACGGGGAAGTCATCGAGCGCGCCGATCCGCATATCGGGCTGCTGCATCGCGCCACCGAAAAGCTGGCGGAGAGCAAGCCCTACAACCAATCCATCCCGTATATGGACCGGCTCGACTATGTTTCGATGATGTGCAATGAGCACGGCTATGTGCTGGCGATGGAAAAATTGCTCGGCATGGAGGTGCCGGTCCGCGCGCAATATATCCGCGTCATGTTCGACGAAATCACCCGTATTCTGAATCATCTGCTCTGGCTCGGCGCGCATGCGCTCGATATCGGCGCCATGACCGTGTTTCTTTATGCGTTCCGGGAACGCGAAGATCTGATGGATGTGTATGAGGCGGCATCCGGCACGCGCATGCATGCCGCGTATTATCGCCCGGGGGGCGTATACCGCGATCTGCCGGACAGTATGCCGAAGTACCAGGCTTCCAAATGGCATAGCGAAAAAGAGGTCGCGCGGCTTAATGCCAATCGCCAGGGCTCGCTGCTGGATTTTATCTGGGACTTTACCGGGCGGTTCCCCGGTTATGTCGATGAATACGAAACCCTGCTGACCGACAATCGCATTTGGAAACAGCGTACGGTCGGCATCGGCGTCGTGTCGCCGCAGCGGGCTTTGCAGTTGGGATTTACCGGCCCGATGCTGCGCGGTTCCGGCGTCGAATGGGATTTGCGCAAGAAGCAGCCGTACGAAGTCTACGATCGCCTCGATTTTGATATCCCGGTGGGCGTGAACGGCGATTGCTACGACCGTTATCTGGTGCGCATCGAAGAGATGCGGCAGTCGAACAAGATTGTCCGGCAATGTATCGAGTGGTTGCGCAAGAATCCGGGGCCGGTCATTGCCGATGATCACAAGATCGTGCCGCCGACGCGCACGGTCATGAAACAGGACATGGAAGCCTTGATCCATCATTTCAAGCTATTTACCGAGGGGTTTTGTATCCCGGAGGGCGAGGCGTATGCGGCGGTGGAACATCCTAAAGGTGAGTTCGGCGTGTATTTGATTTCTGATGGCGCCAACAAACCCTATCGGCTGAAGATCCGCGCCGCTGGCTTTCCGCATCTGGCGGCCTTGGATGAGATGGTGCGCGGGCATATGATCGCCGATGTCGTGGCGATTATCGGCACTCAGGATATTGTGTTTGGCGAGATAGACCGTTAATGAAATTATGTATGTTGTCTAAAGAATCGCTGGCAAAAATTGAACGTGAAATTACCAAGTATCCTCCCCAGCACAAACGATCGGCGGTGTTGGCGGCGCTGCATATTGCCCAAGATGAACATGGCTGGTTGAGCGTGCCGCTGATGGATTATGTCGCGGAGGTGCTCGGCCTGCGGCCGATTCAGGTATACGAGGTCGGGACGTTTTATTCCATGTTTGAGTTAAAGCCGATAGGCAAGCACAAGATTTCGGTGTGCACCAATATTTCCTGTATGCTGCGGGGCGCGGATGAAGTTGTCAGCCATCTGGAGAAGAAACTCGGCGTCCGCCTGGGTGAAACCACGCCCGATAAGCGCTTTACCTTGAAAGAAGTGGAGTGTTTGTGCGCCTGCGGCGGCGCGCCGATGTTCCAAATCGACAAGAAGTATTACGAAAATTTAACGCCGCAAAAAATTGATGAAATTCTAGCCGGTCTAGAGTGAGCGATGGCTAACGAAGTTTGTTTTAAGAACCTGCATCTTGCTGAACCCTGGACGCTTGCGACCTATGAAAGCACCGGCGGCTACCAGGCGTGGAAAAAAATAGTCAGGGAAAAAACCCCGCAGGAAGAGATTATCGCCGAGATCAAAAAGTCGGGGCTGCGCGGGCGCGGCGGCGCCGGGTTTCCGACCGGCCTTAAATGGAATTTCATCCCGCGCAGCGCGCCGGGGCAAAGGTATCTGGTATGCAATTCCGACGAGGGCGAGCCGGGCACGTTCAAAGACCGCGATATTCTACGCTTCAACCCGCATGCCTTGATCGAAGGCATGGCGATCGCCGGTTACACCATCGGCGCCACGGTCGGTTATAACTATATACGCGGCGAATTCTGGGAGCCTTATGAACGTTTCGAGGCGGCGCTGGCGGAGGCGCGCGCGGAGGGCTTAATCGGCAAAAATATCCTCGGCTCCGCTATTGATTTTGAGCTATATAGCCATTTGGGCGCCGGCGCTTACATCTGTGGCGAGGAAACCGCGCTGCTGGAATCGCTGGAGGGGAAAAAAGGCTTTCCGCGCTTTAAGCCGCCATTCCCGGCAAGTTTTGGTTTATATGGGTGCCCGACCACGATTAATAATACCGAGACGCTGGCGTCGGTGCCGTCGATATTACTGAACGGCGGCGAATGGTTCTTAAATATCGGTAAACCGAATAACGGCGGCCCGAAGATTTTTTCCGTCTCCGGCCATGTCAACAAACCCGGCAATTACGAAGTCCCGTTGGGGACGCCGTTTCGAGAGCTCCTTAAAATGGCCGGGGGTGTGCCCGGCGGCCGCAAGCTCAAGGCGGTAATCCCCGGCGGCTCATCGGTGCCGGTGGTGCGCGGCGAAGTCATGATGGAAGTCAATATGGATTACGACTCCATTGCCAAGGCCGGCTCCCTGCTGGGCGCCGGGTCGGTGATTGTGATGGATGAAACCACCTGCATGGTGCGCGCGCTGGCGCGGATTGCGCATTTTTATTATGAAGAATCCTGCGGACAATGCACTCCCTGCCGCGAGGGCACCGGCTGGCTGGCGCGCGTGCTGCATCGCATCGAGCATGCGCAAGGCAGGCCGGAAGACCTGGATTTATTGACCGATGTAGCGGGCAAAATCGAGGGCCGCACGATTTGTGCGTTAGGCGATGCCGCGGCCATGCCGGTGATCAGTTTTATCAAGAACTTTCGCGATGAGTTTGAGTACCATATCCGCCACAACAACTGTATGGTTGCGGCGGCCTGACTACCGAAGAACCGAACGAACGCATGCTGAATATTGAAATAGACGGTAAAAAGATCGCGGTCAAACAAGGTTCGATGTTGATCGAGGCCGCGGATGCCGCCGGCATTTACATTCCGCGCTTCTGTTACCACAAAAAATTACCGGTGGCGGCGAACTGCCGCATGTGTTTGGTCGACGTGGAAAAAATCGCCAAACCGGCGCCGGCGTGCGCCACGCCCGTCAGCGAAGGCATGCGCGTATCCACTAATTCCGAGAAAACGTTGGACGCCCAGCGCGGGGTGATGGAATTTCTGCTGATCAATCACCCGTTGGATTGTCCGATTTGCGACCAGGGCGGCGAATGCGACTTGCAGGACTTGGCGGTGGGTTACGGTAAAGATGCTTCCCGCTATCGCGAGGACAAGCGTGTTATTAAAGATAAAGATCTCGGTCCCCTCATCGCCACCGACATGACGCGCTGCATCCAATGCACGCGCTGTGTGCGTTTCGGCACAAAGATCGCGGGCGTGATGGAATTAGGCGCCACCGGCCGCGGCGAGCATTTGGAGATCGGCACTTATGTCGAACAAACTGTCGATTCGGAGTTATCCGGCAACATGATCGACCTATGCCCGGTCGGCGCGCTGACCTCGAAGCCATTTCGCTATACCGCGCGCAATTGGGAATTAACCAATGTTCCCTCGGTGAGCCCGCATGATTGCGTGGGTTCCAATCTGACTGTGCAGACGCTGTTGAGCAAAGTCAAACGCGTATTGCCGCGCGAGAATGAGGACATCAACGAGGTGTGGCTTTCCGACCGCGACCGGTTTAGCTACGAGGCGTTGAATAGCCCGCAGCGCTTACGCACGCCGCTGATCCGGGTCGACGGCCATTGGCAGGAAACCGATTGGACCACGGCATTGCAGTTCACGGTGGCCGGGCTGCAAAAAGTTTTGCAGGCACACGGCGCGCAACAAATCGGCGCCTTGGCCGCGCCCGGCTCGACCGTAGAAGAGGTTTATCTGCTGCAAAAGCTTGTGCGCGCGCTGGGCTCCGATAATATCGATCATCGCCTGCGCCAGCGCGATTTTAGCGCCGATGCGCGCATGCCGCTATTCCCCTGGTTAGGCCGATCGATCCCCGAACTGGAAGGGCTCGATGCGGTGCTGCTGGTTGGATCGCATGTGCGCAAGGATCAGCCTCTCATCAGCCACCGCCTGCGCAAGGCGTTTCGAAACGGCGCGAAACTCATGGCGGTCAATCCCATGGACTACGAGTTTATTTTCCCGCTTAGCAACAAGGTCATTGCAACCCCCAATGGCATGCTGGAGTCTCTAATCAAGATCATCAAGGCGTTGGCGCAAAAAACCGGGCAGATGCCGCCGGAGATCGCGGCTTGGACCGGGATTGAACCGGGACCGCAGGAACAGGCGATCGCGGAAGTTTTACGGGAAAGTAAGAACGCCGCGGTACTATTAGGGAATTTTGCCGCAAGCCATATTCATTATGCGGATTTATATGCGGCGGCGCAATTGATTGCGCAGTTGAGCGGCGCCACGCTCGGTCATTTATCCGAGGCAAACAGCGCCGGCGCGTGGCTGGCGGGCGGCGTGCCCCATCGCGGCCCGGCGAATGCGGCGCGCAGCCAGGCCGGCGGTAATGCTTATAGTATGTTGGAGACTCCGTTAAAGGGTTATATTTTGCTGGGCGTAGAGCCGGAGCTGGATTGCTGGGATGGACGTTTAGCGCGGCTGGCGCTGGATGCGGCGGAATTTGTCGTGATGTTGTCGCCGTTTAACACCGCGGCTTCGGATTATGCCGATGTGCAACTGCCGCTCGCGCCGTTTACCGAAACCGACGGGACCTTCGTCAACTGCGAGGGCCGCTGGCAAAGTTTCCGCGCGGCGGTAAAGCCTCTGGGCGAAACGCGCCCCGGCTGGAAAATCCTGCGCGTGCTCGGAAATCTATTGAATCTGCCGGGATTTGAATTTGTCTCCGCCGAGGAGGTGCGCAACGAAATCAAGCAGGATAAGCTCACGCCTTCGGCAAAACTGACGGCCTTATCCCTATCCGCCCCGGAACGGGATGAAGTAGAGCTTGTACGCATCAGCGAGGTGCCTATATACGCCGTGGATAGCATCGTGCGGCGGGCGCCGGCTTTGCTCAAGACGCGCGATAATCCCAAACCGGCGGCGCATCTGAATCCGGCGCAAGCAAACAAACTCGGTTTCAGCGACGGGGCCAAGGTTCGCGTGCAGATCGGTAACGGCCAGGCATTATTGAACCTTGTGGTCGATAAGCGCGTGCCGGATGGCTGTGTATGGATTCCGGCCGGTTTCTCCGAAGTCGCCGGGCTAAGCATGGTTGGCCCGGTCGAGCTAACGAAGGCCTAGCTCAGATGGCGTGGCTGCAAGTGACGCTGCTCAATCTCGGCAAGATACTTATTATCGTGCTGCCGCTTATGTTAGCGGTGGCCTATCTCACTTTTATCGAGCGCAAGGTGATCGGCTACATACAAGTGCGCATCGGGCCGAACCGTGTGGGGCCGCGCGGCTGGCTGCAGCCGATCGCCGATGGCCTCAAGTTGCTGTTGAAGGAAATTATTATTCCAACCAACGCCAACAAGTTCTTGTTCGTGCTCGCGCCGATCTTGGCGATCGCCCCGGCGCTGGCGGCGTGGGCGGTGATTCCGTTTACCAACACCCTGATGCTGGCCAACATCGATGCCGGTCTTTTATATATCCTGGCGCTGACCTCAATGGGCGTCTACGGCATCGTCGTGGCCGGTTGGGCATCCAACTCAAAATACGCCTTCTTGGGATCGCTGCGGTCGGCGGCCCAGATCGTCGCCTATGAGATCGCCATGGGCTTCGCGCTGGTGGGCGTGCTGATGGCGGCGGGAAGCTTGAATTTGCGCGAAATCGTGCTGCACCAGCAGGGCGGTTTTTGGCAGTGGTATTTTCTGCCGCTGTTCCCTCTGTTTCTGGTCTATTTTATTTCCGGCGTGGCCGAGACCAACCGCGCGCCGTTTGATGTGGCGGAAGGCGAGTCGGAGATCGTCGCCGGTTTTCACGTTGAATACTCAGGCATCAGCTTCGGCGTTTTCTTTTTAGCCGAGTACGCCAACATGATTTTGATCTCGGCGCTGACGACCACCCTGTTTCTCGGCGGCTGGTTGCCGCCGTTTGATTCCGCGCCGTTTACCTGGATTCCGCCGCTGGCCTGGTTCCTGCTCAAGGTCAGCGCGATGCTTTTCCTGTTTCTCTGGTTTCGCGCCACCTTCCCGCGCTACCGTTATGATCAAATTATGCGGCTGGGATGGAAGGTGTTGATCCCGGTCACCCTGGTCTGGATCGCGGTTATCGGCGGAGCGACGTTTTTCACCCCGTGGGGTTATCTGTTTCATTAGGTTGAGATGAGGAATATTTATGAATGCGATTAAACGCTATCTCAACAGTTTCTTATTAATCGAATTGGTTAAAGGCCTGTTCCTGACCGGGCGGCACCTGTTTGCGCGCAAGATCACGGTGCAATATCCGGATGAGCGCACGCCGCAATCGCCGCGTTTCCGCGGGCTGCACGCGTTGCGCCGCTATCCAAACGGCGAAGAGCGCTGCATCGCCTGTAAATTGTGCGAGGCGGTGTGCCCGGCGGTGGCGATCACCATTGAATCGACCGAGCGCCCCGACGGTTCGCGCCGCACCACGCGTTATGAAATCGATTTGACGAAGTGCATTTTCTGCGGCTTCTGTGAGGAATCCTGCCCGGTCGATGCCATCGTCGAGACGCACGTCCTGGATTACCATGGCGAGAAACGCGGCGATCTGGTCTATACAAAAGAAATGCTGCTCGCGGTGGGCGACAAATATGAAAAGGAAATCGCCGCCGCCCGCGCCGCCGATGCGCGCTATCGCTGATTAAGTGTGCCTAACAAAATGAAAATAGGGTGCTTGGCGTCCCTCACCCCAACCCTTCTCCCGGAGGGCATAGGTATCTACACATCTCGAATAGATCGTCATTCCCGCCCCCGATCGAGTCGAGGGCAGGAATGACAGTAGGGTGTTGCGGTGCGATTGGGCGGTTCCTACAGAATCATTGGGTTGATGAATTGTGTAGATACCTATGCCCGGAGGGAGAGGGGCTTAAAACCCCTCTCCCTCACCCGGCCCTTCGGGCCACCCTCTCCCGGTGGGAGAGGGAAAGTCGGTGCGGCCTCCGGCCGCAGGTTCATGGGTAGGGGAAGGGGTGAGGGGGGTTGCTGTTCGCGGCAGCTTTCAGTCATTTTGTTAGGCGCTTTAAATAAATTTACGGTATAAAAACAGATGGCATTCCAACAGTTGGTGTTCTATTTTTTTGCCGCGATCCTGGTATTCGCCGGCGCGATGGTGATTACCATCCGCAATCCGGTTAAGGCCGCCTTGTTTCTGGTGCTGGCGTTTTTCAGCGCGGCGGGTTTGTGGATAATGCTGGACGCGGAATTCCTCGCGATCACGCTGGTGCTGGTTTATGTCGGCGCGGTGATGGTGTTGTTTTTGTTCGTGGTCATGATGCTCGATATCAATCTCGTGCGCCTGCGCGAGGGCTTCGGCGAGTATCTTCCGATCGGCGGCCTGGTGGCGGCGCTGATGGTGATCGAGATGGCGATTATCCTGGGGCCGCAGCGCTTCGGCTTGGATAAGGTGCCGGCGCCGCTCCCGCATGCCGCGGATTACAGCAACACCAGAGAGCTGGGCCGTTTATTGTACACGGTGTATGTTTATCCGTTCGAGATTGCGGCGCTGATTCTTTTAGTCGCGATCATCGCCGCGATCGCGCTGACCATGCGCAAGCGGCCGCGGACCAAATATCAAAATCCGGGGCAGCAAATCCAGGTGCAGCGGGAGCAGCGTGTGCGCCTGGTGAAAATGCAGACGGAGAAAAAAAGTTGAGACGCATGCCGTCCAAGTTGAATATTGACAAGGGGAGGAGATGGTTTCTTTATCCAATTACCTGATTCTTGGGGCGATCTTATTCGCCCTAAGCGTGGTCGGGATTTTCCTTAATCGTAAAAATGTAGTGATCCTGCTCATGGCCATCGAGTTGATGCTGTTGGCCGTGAACATGAATTTCATCGCCTTTTCCCATTATCTGGGCGACATCGCCGGACAGGTTTTTGTGTTTTTCATACTTACCGTCGCCGCCGCCGAGTCGGCGATCGGGCTCGCGATCCTGATCGTCCTGTTCCGCAACCACAACACCATTAATGTGGAAGATCTGGATAACTTAAAAGGCTAGCCATGTTTCAGAACGCTGACATGCCCTACATTTACTTGGCGATCCCCTTGGCTTGTCTCGCGGGCTCGGTAATCACCGGCCTGCTCGGTTGGAAGATTGGCCGGATCGCGTCGCATAGCATCGCTATTTTCGGCGTCGCCGTCTCTTTCGCGCTATCCGCCTTGGTCGTATTGCCGGACGTGATGGCCGGCCATCACTTTAACGGGCCGGTTTACATCTGGGGGGTGAGCGGCGGTATCCCGCTGGAGATCGGCTTCCTCATTGACCCGCTCAATGCCTTGATGATGGCAGTGGTGACGTTCGTCTCCCTGACGGTGCACATTTATACCATCGGCTATATGCATGACGATCCCGGCTACCAGCGTTTTTTCAGTTACATTTCGCTGTTTACCTTCGCCATGCTGATGCTGGTGATGGCGAACAACTTCCTGCAATTATTTTTCGGCTGGGAGGCGGTGGGACTTATGTCGTATCTGCTTATCGGCTTTTGGTTCACGCGCGAATCCGCGATTTACGCCGGCCTTAAAGCGTTTCTCGTCAACCGTGTCGGCGACTTTGGTTTTCTCCTCGGCATCGCCGCGATTTACGCCCATTTCGGCACCCTGGATTACGGTGCCGTGTTCAATATGGCGCCGCAGTTCGCCGCCAGCACCGTGCGAATCATGCCCGGCGTCGATTGGAGTTTGATGTCTCTGATTTGCATCTTGTTATTTGTCGGCGCGATGGGTAAATCGGCGCAGGTGCCGTTGCATGTATGGCTGCCGGATTCCATGGAAGGCCCGACGCCGATCTCGGCCTTGATTCATGCCGCCACCATGGTGACCGCCGGTATTTTCATGGTTGCGCGCATGTCGCCGTTGTATGAATTATCCGAAACCGCGCTCAGCGTGGTGTTGCTGATCGGCGCCATTACCGCCTTGTCGATGGCGTTTCTTGGCATCGTGCAAAACGACATCAAGCGGGTGGTGGCCTATTCAACCCTGTCGCAGCTCGGTTACATGACCGTCGGCCTGGGCGCTTCGGCCTATAGCGCGAGTATTTTCCATCTCATGACGCACGCCTTTTTTAAGGCCTTGCTGTTTTTGGCCGCGGGCTCGGTGATCGTCGCCCTGCACCATGAGCAGGATCTGCGCAAGATGGGCGGCTTACGAAAGTACATGCCGCTTACCTTTCTCACCGCCTGGATCGGATCGCTGGCGTTGGCGGGCATCCCGCCGTTCGCCGGCTTTTTCTCCAAGGATGCCATCATTGAAGCGGTGCATTATTCGCATATACCCGGCGCCGGCATCGCTTACTTCGCGCTGGTGACCGGCGTTTTTGTCACCGCCTTTTATTCTTTTCGCCTGTTGTTCCTCGCGTTTTATGGCGAACCGCGCATGGATGAGCCTACCCGGCAGCATTTGCATGAATCGCCGTGGGTGATTACCGTGCCGTTGATCGCGTTGGCGATCCCTTCGATACTCGCCGGCCTGTTCTATATCGAGCCGCTGTTGTTCAGAGGATTTTTTGCCGAATCGATTAAAGTTCTGCCGCCGCACAACGTGCTCGCGCATATGCGCGGGCATTATGCCGGGATCGGGTCTTTTATCGGCCATGGTCTTTTATCGCTTCCGTTTTTACTGGCGCTGGCCGGGATCGGATGCGCCTGGATCTGTTATATCCGCGCTCCGTATTTGCCGGATTTGATACGGCAGAAATGGCGGTGGGTTTACACGGTGTTGATACATAAGTACGGCTTCGACGAATTCAATGATTTCGTATTCGCCGGTGGCGCCAGGAAAGCCGGGCATTTGTTATGGACCGTAGTCGATGTCGGATTGATCGACGGTCTCGCGGTAAATGGCACCGCACGGCTGATCGGCTGGTTTTCTTCGGTCGTGCGCCAGGTCCAATCCGGCTATATTTATCACTACGCCTTCGCCATCATCCTCGGCGTGTTTCTGTTGATGACGTTCTTCCTGCACCGCTAAGGCAAATGATGGCGCTTACTTCCATACTCAGCATGGCGATTTGGCTGCCGATCTTGGGCGGCATTGCGGTATTGGCCACCGGCGGTGATGCGCGCGCCGGGCTCGCCAGGCGCATAAGCCTTACGATTGCGCTCGTTGCTTTTTTAATCACAATAATACTCTATGCTGCGTTTGATCCGGGTAGTGCGGCCATGCAATTTGTCGAATTGCGCGCGTGGATCCCGGCGTTCCATATTAATTACCATGTCGGCATCGATGGGATTTCTCTCCTCTTTATCCTGCTAACCAGTTTTATCACCGTCATTGTCGTGATCGCCGGTTGGCAGGTGATTCAGACCCGGGTGGCGCAATATTTCGGCGCCTTTCTTATTATGGAAGGTCTGATGATCGGCGTATTCGCCGCCTTGGATGTGATCCTGTTTTATGTGTTTTGGGAAGCGATGCTGGTGCCGATGTTTCTCATCATCGGTATCTGGGGCGGGCCTAACCGGGTCTATGCCACGATTAAGTTCTTTCTTTACACCTTGCTCGGTTCGCTGCTGATGCTGGTGGCGTTCCTCTATCTCTATTATCAGGCCGATAACAGCTTTGACCTGCACACGCTTTATGCGTTAAAGCTGGGACTCACCGCGCAGATCTTGCTGTTTTTTGCATTTTTCTTCGCCTTCGCCGTCAAGGTGCCGATGTGGCCGGTGCATACCTGGCTGCCGGATGCGCATGTGGAAGCGCCGACCGGCGGCTCGGTGGTGCTGGCCGCGGTCATGCTGAAGATGGGCGCCTATGGTTTCATACGCTTCAGCCTGCCGATTCTGCCCGACGCCAGCCACGCCCTGGCCGGGTTTATGATTTTCTTGTCGCTCATCGCGGTGGTGTATATCGGGTTAGTGGCGTTGGTGCAGGAAGACCTGAAGAAGCTGATCGCTTACTCTTCGATCGCGCACATGGGTTTTGTCACCCTGGGATTTTTCCTATTTAATACCCAGGCGGTCGAGGGCGGCCTGGTGCAAATGGTTTCGCATGGTTTTGTTTCCGCCGCGCTGTTCCTGTGCGTCGGCGTATTATACGACCGGCTGCATTCGCGCTTGATTAAAGACTATGGCGGTGTCGCCAACCGCATGCCGGTATTTGCCGCGTTCATGATGTTATTCGCGATGGCCAATGCCGGCCTGCCCGGGACCTCCGGGTTCGTCGGTGAATTCCTGGTTATCCTAGGGGCGTTTCAGGTGAATATATGGTATGCGTTTTTGGCCGCCACCACGCTGGTATTCGGCGCGGCCTATACGCTCTGGATGTACAAGCGCGTTATCTTCGGCGAAGTCGCCAATCCCGGCGTAGCGGCGTTGAATGATGTCAATCCGCGCGAGATGGTATTTTTAAGCCTGGTCGCATTTGCCGTGTTAGCGATGGGATTGTGGCCTTATCCGTTCTTGAATGTCGTGCATGCCTCGGTAGATAGCTTGTTGCAACATGTCGCCGTATCGAAGTGCGGCGAGTTCGCGTCCTGCATTGGGAGATAAAATGAATTTCGTTGCGCCCAATATCGCCCCTGCCATACCGGAGATCTTCGTATTCTCCATGGCGTGCTTGATACTGATCGTCGACTTATATATTCCCGACCGCAGGCAGGTGGTGAGTTATGTGCTGGCGCAGGTGACGCTGGTCGGCGCCATCTTGCTGACGCTGTGGCGGCATGAACCGGCGGCGGCGCTGAGTTTCAATAACATGTTTATCACCGACGGCCTCGCGGATCTGCTTAAGATCGCCATCTATTTGATCACGCTGGTGGTATTTGTCTATTCCCGCGACTACATCCGCGACCGCGGCATGTATCGCGGGGAATACTTCGTGCTCGGCTTGTTCGGCGTCGTCGGCATGATGGTCATGGCCTCCGCCAGCCACTTCCTGACGCTGTACCTGGGCCTGGAGTTATTGTCGTTAAGCCTCTACGCCATGGTTGCGTTTCAGCGCGACTCGTCCCATGCCACCGAAGCCGCGATGAAATATTTTGTGCTCGGCGCCCTGTCTTCCGGCCTGCTGCTCTACGGCATGTCGATGTTATACGGCGTTACCGGCAGTTTGGAAATGGCCAAAGTCGCGCAGGCTATCGGCGGCATGCGCGAGAATAATATCGTGCTCATTTTTGGCTTGGTATTCGTGATTGCGGGCATCGCCTTTAAGCTCGGCGCCGCGCCGTTTCACATGTGGATTCCCGATGTCTACCACGGCGCGCCGACCTCGGTCACGCTCTATATCGCCGCCGCGCCCAAACTCGCCGCGTTCGCGATGTTCATGCGCCTGTTAATCGGCGGCCTGCACGCGCTTTCGCCGGTGTGGCAGGAAATGCTGATCATAATGGCCATTCTTTCGATGGTCGTGGGTAACGTCATCGCCATTGCCCAAACCAACCTGAAACGGATGTTGGCCTACTCGACGATCTCGCACATGGGTTTCCTGCTGCTCGGAATTCTAAGCGCCAGCCCCAATGGCTACAGCTCGGCGTTGTTCTACGCGCTGATCTACGCGCTCATGAACTTAGGCGCATTCGGGATGATTATTTTATTGTCGCGCGCCGGGTTCGAGGCGGAGCGGTTGGACGATATGAAAGGCCTCAACCAAAGAAACCCGTGGTACGCGTTGCTCATGCTGCTGCTCATGTTTTCGCTCGCCGGTATCCCCCCAACCGCCGGCTTTTACGCCAAGCTGGTCGTGATCCAAGCGCTGATTGACAGTCATCTGCTGTGGCTCGCGGTATTAGCGGTGCTGCTCGCGGTCATCGGCGCTTACTATTACTTGCGCGTCGTCAAGCTCATGTATTTCGATTCCCCGCAAGACCAGGCGCCTATCCAGGTGGGCGTGGATTTAAAACTGCTGATCAGCGCCAACGGCTTGGCCATGGTGTTAATGACGCCTTGGATAGGATCGCTGATGGCGCTATGCCAGACAGCGATTAAAAATACCTTTTAAGTAATACAGCCATAGCGGCGAAGGCGGCTCTTGCCGGGCCGGGGCCTGAGGTGGTAACTCACTTAGAGACATCATGGGCGCAAAACAGCCAAGCCAGCCCATTCACCTTGATAGCTCGAAGGTTCGGCGCTTATTCCAGGAGGATAAACCCTGATATACTTATAATAGCCCCGTGCATTTATTAGGAGAAAGCCATGCCAAGCGCCAATCTGAAACAGACAGCTCACGAACTTATCGACAAGCTCCCTGAGAATGCCACGTGGGATGATGTGGTCTATGAGATGGTCACGCGGCGCGAGATCGAGAAGGGGCTTGCCGACAGCGAAGCAAACCGCACCACGCCTGTTGAGGACATTGCTAAAGAGTTCGGCCTTAAGGCATGAAGGTCCACTGGACCGATCGAGCCAAAACGCGCCTTAAGCTTATCCACGAATACATTGCACAAGATGCTCCTCTGGTCGCCACCCAGGTCGTCGAGCGCCTGATTCGCCGTTCCCAGCAAATCGTTAAGCTACCCCACACCGGACGCGCTGTCTCAGAATACCAACACGAGGACCTGCGCGAAGTGCTCGAACGCCCATACCGCATCATCTATCGCATCCGGCGGGATCGTATCGACGTTCTCACCGTTATGCATTATCGACAGCTCCTGCCAAGTGATCTGAAGGATTAACCGTTTAATACAGCCCGTAGGATGGGTGAAGCTCAGCGAGCGTAACCCATCATCTTTTTCCGAAGCGATTTCATGTCACCTAGCTCCACACGTACCGAATCCCTAGATAGAGTCAAAGCTACGCGGTAGGGTGGATTAAGCACAGCGAATCCACCGGGTTGGGGGCCACAGCCCGTAGGATGGGTGAAGCTCAGCGAGCGTAACCCATCATCTTTTTCCCAATCGATTTCACGTCGCCTAACTCCATACGTGCCGGCAACTCCGGTGCTAGGTTTTGCACAACCACATTGCCAGATAACTGCAACAGATATATTTGATTATGCGTTTATGCAAGACCTGACCCCATGAGCACTCGTTCCTGCGGAGTGACGTCAACATGACCTTTCCCATCATCAAAAATGGATTAAATCAGGGAGAGGTCATCTTCATATAGCCCATGGTTGCATTTTGCAACCATGGTGAGCTAAACTAGGGGAACGTGACGAGGAAATCCCTATGCCTACTTTGCATGTACGCAATGTCTCCGAAAAGCTCTATAAACGCATCCAGAAGCTGGCAGAAAAAGAGAACCGTTCAGTAACCGCCGAAGTTATCCAGCTTCTTAACCAAGGACTCCAAGTGCGAGAGGCGCGGCAGGGATCGGCTGCGATTATTGAACGCATAAGGCAGCGAGCGCACAAAGTTCAGTTGCCTCGTAGTTGGGTGGATTCGGCCGAACTCATTCGTGAGGACCGCAGCCGGTGACTCCGGCCCCTTTGCGGGTGGTGATCGACGCGAGTGTTGCTGTAAAGATATTTGTTCCCGAGGTGTTTTCAGCCGAGGCGCAGGAGATCTTTACACGCTTCGGGTCAGAAAATGACGCCGAGCTGATTGTGCCGGACTTCTTTTTCATTGAGTGCGCAAATGTATTCTGGAAGTGGGTACAGCGATCCGCTTACCCATCCAAGGGCGCCAAGGAACACCTACGCGATTTGACGAGCCTGGACCTCACGATCATTCCGGCGCAGGTACTCGCTGATGATGCGCTGGAAATCGCGCTGAAACACCAAATCACAGCCTACGATGCCTGCTATCTCGCCGCCGCGGCTCAGTTGCAGCTTCCGTTGCTTACCGCCGATGAGAAACTGGCAACTAAGGTCGCGAAGGGTTCTTACCAAGTCCGGTGGTTGGGGGACATGAAATCAATGCCGAAATAGGTCAGCTAGGGGTTTGCTAACCACGCCTTCCGTCATGCACGGTGACGTGAACAGGATCACTAAAACCCGTTGCCAGGAGATCGCCGACGGTCAGGTCAAACGCGGCGGCGAGCCCGTAGGATGGGTGAAGCTCAGCGAGCGTAACCCATCATCTTTTTCCCAATCGATTTCACGTCGCC
>Ga0209701_10000334_pt1 | contig 26552 bp, 26 predicted proteins | sample CZO8metaG_4_FD_188356 | JGI IMG/M metagenome (GOLD analysis project Ga0209701, IMG submission 188356) | Vadose zone soil microbial communities from the Eel River Critical Zone Observatory, Northern California, USA - CZOApr15con2H3.8 metaG... | ecosystem: Environmental > Terrestrial > Soil >... | reverse complement strand
AAAAGCCGGCACGACCTCTTCTTCGAGCAGTCGGTAGAGCGCTTCCGCGTCCGCCGCATCCACTGCGGCCGTATCGTCCCCGGTGACGCCGCCGTCAATGAGCCACCCATTGGAGCCCGTGTAGCCTTCCGCCCACCACCCATCGCCCGAGCTCAGATGGAGCACGCCGTTGATGGACGCCTTCATGCCGCTGGTTCCGCTCGCCTCGAGCGGCTTGCGCGGCGTGTTGAGCCAGACATCGCACCCCTGCACGAGAAAATGAGCGACATGCATGTCATAGTCCTCAACGAAGGCGATCCGCCCGCCGAAGGACGGATCGACGGCGCTATTGTAGAGCCGCTGCAAATGGCGCTTGCCGGCATCATCTGCCGCGTGCGCCTTCCCGGCAAAGACGATCTGGACCGGCCTTCTCAGCGCGGAGAGTATGCGAATGAGCCGCTTCTGATCGCGAAAGATAAGATCGGGCCGCTTGTAGTCGGTAGCGCGGCGCGCAAAGCCGATGGTGAGCGCGTCCGGATCGAATAGCATGCCCGCCGCCACGACTCGGGCGGCGCTCACCCGTTCCTTCATCCACAGCTGCCGGGTGCGCTCGCGGATGAACTGGATGAGATAACTCCGCAGCGCTTGGCGAACGGCCCACAGCTCTTCGTCGGGAATTTCAAAAATCTTTTCCCAAAAGCTTGACTCATCTTGGCGCTCGCGCCAGTCCGCGCCCAGGTGGCGCTCGAAGAGTTTGGCTACGTCGGGCGCAATCCACGTGAGAACGTGGATGCCGTTCGTGACCACCTTGAGCGGGCGCTCGCTCTCCGGAACGCCGGGCCACATCGGCGCCCACATCTCGCGCGTCACCCGTCCGTGAAGCCGGCTCACGCCGTTGGCAGCGCCCGCGGTGCGCAAGGCGAGAGCGGTCATGTTGAACATCGGCCCGCCGCCGTTATCGTACAACCCAAGCTTCAACAAATCTGCGCGATGCCGGTCGAGCGTGTTCCACCATCCCTCCAGGTGGGTCTCCACGGTACGAGAGGGATAGGCGTCGTGGCCCGCAGCGACCGGGGTGTGCGTGGTGAAGATCATGGAGCTTCGGACTTGCTCGAGCGCAGCTTCGAAACTCTCCCCACGCTCCACCATCTCACGGATGCGCTCGAACGCGACAAACGCCGCATGCCCTTCATTCAGGTGCCAGACCATGGGATCTTGGCCCAGCGCGCGCAGCGCCCGCACGCCGCCAATTCCCAAGATGACTTCTTGCTGCACTCGCGTCTCCCGGTCTCCTCCATAGAGCCGCGCCGAGAGCTCGCGGTCCCACGCTGCGTTTTCCTCCAGGTCTGTGTCGAGCAGATAGAGCTCGACCCGGCCGAGTCGAACAACCCAGACCGAGACGTGCACGGTGCGATTGGCCAGCGGCACGGGAACGATGCACGGCCCTCCTCCGGGCAGGAGTACGGGTTCGATCGGCGCATCCTTCCAATTCATGTGCTCATAGACTTCTTGCTGCCAACCGTCGGAGGAGATTTTTTGATGAAAGTATCCTTGGGGATACATGAACCCAACGCCGACGAGTGGAAGGCCGAGATCGCTCGCCTCTTTGCAAATATCGCCCGCCAGCACGCCCAGGCCGCCCGCGTAAATCGGCAGCGACTGGTGCAGCGCAAACTCCGCGGAAAAGTACGCGATCGGACGGTTTGGGAGATGCGGGAACCTCTGCGACCACCACGAATCTTTGGGCGTCAACGTTCGACCGAGAGTTTGGACCGCTGCATCGTAGACGGCGAGAAATTGGGGATCCTCAGCGGCCTGCTCCAGCCGTTCAAGGGCCACCATACAGAGCATGCGCACGGGATTGTGCGAAGTTAGCCGCCAGAGGGGGTAATCAAGACGCCGAAATACTTCGCGGATCTCCTGATTCCAGGTCCACCAGAGGTCAAACGCGAGCCGACTGAGTCCGCTGATTCGCTCGGGCAAAGGAGGAAGATCATTATAAGATTCCATTTCGATCTATTTTAATTGTTCAATCGCCCGCTTACAAACGGATGTCTAAAAAATTTTGACTTGGGCCGGGTTCAATACCACCGATCTGGACGTGTATGATCGGAATGATCTACTGAGAATCATGGAAATGTGGTATTTTGGTCGAAAGTGGCAAGATGAAGAAGACAGTTTATTTGTTTTTGGTCATATTCTTTGGCTGTAGCACCGGGCCTGTGAGTCCCGGGATGACGTTTTTACAAAGCCTAAATTACTATCGGGCAGAGATAGGACGGCTTCAGAATAAACCAGAGCGGTGGCCCGAAAGGCAGGCAATGGGAGAATCGTTAAAAAATCAGCACAGGGTCATCATAGGACCATCGGCGGAGTTCGATTGGTTGGTGGATCTGGACTCTAAGAGGAGAGAGCTTGTCATCGCTCTGAGTGATCCGTCTTTGAGACCGGAGCGAGCCGCTGAGATCAAGCAAGAGCTGGCGCAGATAGAGAAAGACATAACGGCCCTGACAGGCCCGATCAAGGCGCAGCTCGCCAACGCCGAGGTGCGCACACAACAGCAGCCTCAAAGAACCGAGGCGGCGGCAACCATCGGCCTCGTGAGCTTGGCCGTCGATGCATTTGCTTCACCCGAAGCTGCCGGCCGCGCCAATCCCCCTTCGATCACAGTGGGCGGTCAGTATACCGTCACGGACTACGGATATTTTGCCGCGGTCAAAACGCCGGAGGGGCCAACGGTGCGCTGCGCCCCCGTGCTCGTCGGCGAGGCAGCGGCGGCAATGAAGTGCGAGCAGCCCGGCAAGTAAACCCCGCACCACGGACTTACGTCCGGGGCGTTCTGCGGTACGGGGTGAACGATCCGCATCAGGCGATCTTCCCGCTCCCACTTCTATTTTCCGGTTCATAAACTCGTCAGACCGGTTTCCTTTGGCCGCAGCAATCCGCCGGCGCAAGATCGGCCCATCGGGCGGCGCCGAGGCGCGCTCAGGATCGAGAGCTTGTGGATCACCCCCGACCCTATATACTATGACTCGCTGTCCCAACACATTATTACTCCATCCCGGAGGCGAGATATGAAAAAAACATTCGCGCTGCTGCTTCTTCTGCTTTTCGCGTGCCCGGCGTTCGCGCTTACCATCGCTACCGGCGTCCCTGAAGGCACCTACTTCAAGATCGCCCAGGACATTCAAAAACTCGCCGTGAAGGAAAACATCCCGCTCGAGATCGTCTCGACCAACGGCTCCTTTGACAACATGAACCTCTTGGGCACCGGCAAGGTCGATCTCGCGATCGTCCAGCTGGACGCGCTCAAGTACGCCTCCACCGTCGTGCAGCGCGTCAAGGGCACCGACCTTTTCGAGAAGATCCGCGTGATCCTGAATCTCTATCCCGAAGAGATCCACGTGATCAGCGCCAACAAGGGCATCACCACCTTCTACCATCTCGACGGCAAGAGGGTCTCCGTCGGGCCGCAAACCAGCGGCACCGCGCTGACCGCGGACCTGCTGCTCAAGGCCTATGACGTCAAGGTGGAAAAATCCAACGACGACCCGAAAGACGCAGTGAAAAGGCTGGCGGACGGCCAGCTCGACGCCATGCTCTTCGTCGGCGGCGCGCCCATCCCGCTCTTCCAGCAATTGGACAAACGCTTCCACTTCGTGCACCTGCCGCACAACGCCTTCTTGGATCAGATGTACCCTCAAGCGACGATCGGGAAGCAGCAGTATAAATGGGCGGAAGAGACCCAGACCTATATGGTCCCTTCCGTGATCGTGGGGCTGGAAAGAAACGACCCGCCGTACATCGAGAGCATCCAGAGGCTCGTTCTCGCCGTGCTCAGCAACAAGGCGATACTGGACGCCAAGGGCCACCCGAAGTGGCGCGACTCCTACGTCAAATTTCTTCACCCCGAAGTGGGCTACGGCCCCACCAACGCGGTGATCGAGACCTTCGACGTGCTGGAGCGCTACGGGTATCGAATCCAGAAGATAGAGAAATAACGGCCGCGCCCGACCCGGTTTACCCCGCACCACAGAATCTCCCACACGCCAGTACGGGGACGAATGGTCGGAACTCCCCTGAAGCGAAGAATCCCAAAGTCACGGATGTAAGGCCGTGGTACGGGGTTTATTTTTTCGCCTGGGCGACGAGCTCGCGGTAGGAGCCGCTCTTTTCCAGGCACTGGACCGGCGCTTCGTCGCGCTCTGCGACCCGCGCCAAGGCCAAGCGAAAAAGCGCCAGCACAAAAGCGAGAGCGGCTTTGGGACCCCAATCCGCTTTTCAAGCACTCCTTTTCAAAAAGTCAAATCCTCCAGGGGTAATTTCGAGCGCTTGATCAACTACCGCATTGAGATATCTAGCGACAAACAGATCAAGACTGTTTCATTGCCGCTCCAGCTCTCTCAGAAATTTTTCCATCTCTTCTCCGTCTGAAGTCTGCGGTGCGCTCTTGAGATTCTGAACGAGACTCCTGAGATCGCCTGCCTTCTCATGCAGCGAAACGATTCGGTCGTAGTACCGGTAGTAGGCGAGGTCGTGACTGATCTTGGCCTCCAGCGCGGTCTCCGTCTGTTGCTCGCCGAGCTGAAACTTAAACCAGCGCGCGTAGGTGGGACGGGCAAGCAATTGCGCGATCAATTTTCCCCGGGCCGCACCCAACGGCTCGCTTTTGAAAAGCCCTTCCCCTTCCCCGGCCAGCGCGTTAAGCTCCGTTGAAAGGGTGCGCTCATCCGTTAGTTCCGCCTGTGCCTTCTGAACGTTGACCGAATCGCCCTTGCGCTTGAAATATTCGACTGCGGCTAAAGCGCCGAGCGGCGTGATCAGAGATTCTTCACTTTCCCAAGGGAGGTCGAAGTTCCGGTCGTCGTGGAGATCCTCGTGCAGGATGGTCTTTACCTTTGTGACGAGCGATTCGCGGGCGAAGTCGAGCGTAGTGACGGAGCGGGCGTCCCCGAACTGATTTCCCTGGCGAAAATAGATGCTGTAGCCGCTGGCGTTGTAGAGCCGCTCCAGCGGCAGCTCGTCTTTGGTCACGGAAAACCTGAGCGCGAGCCTGATGTCGATCGGCGCGCGCAACGCCAAGGTCCCCTGCCGTTGCATCCAGAGCCACAACATGGACCGGGCCGGTTTTTCCCGCGAACTCTGGCTTAGCGCTTCGGTCGGCTCGATGCCGAGCGTCCGGCCGAATTCCTTGACCTCCTGAACGAGCCGCAGAGTCTCTTGCAGCAACTGCTCTTCGTCTTCGTTCCCTCCTTGGACCCGCGCGACGCTGCACGAGAAAAGACTGAAGATCCCCAAGATCGCCAAAAGCTTTCCTCCGATTCGAACCGGTTTCAATCGTAAGCCACCGGAAGCCTTGTTCAAAGAGTGACCTCAAGCTCCCTATAACACAGGCAATCTCGACTGATAAGGTTTCAAATAAACGGCGACGCCTAGCGGCCGACGGCAGGACGGGAACGCGCCCGCTGGCTTTAGGAGAGTTCGAGCATTCGGCGTAGCGCCTTTTCCGCCCTCTGACGGATCTCTTCGGAAAGAGTGATCTCATAGCGCATTGTGCGTAAGGAAATCGCGGTACCCTCGAGCGTGATCATTTTCATATACTGGCACAGCTTGCAGGCCTTGTAGAATTTCTTTTCCGGCACTTCCAGCAGCAGGCGATCCGAGAGCCCGCACTCCGTCACGATCAAAAACTCCGCGGCAGCGCTCTCCTTCGCGTATTGGACCATCCCGCTGGTGCTCAGCACCGCGTCGGCGAGTTCGAGCACGTCCGCGCGGCACTCAGGGTGGGCCAGGACCTTCACGTGCGGGAGCCCACGCTTGACCGCGGCGATCTCCTCCGCGGTGATCTGATGGTGCACATAGCAGTTACCGTCCCAGGAAATGATCTTTTTGTCGGTCTGCTGCTGCGCGTAGCGCGCCAGATTTTCGTCCGGCACGAACAGAACATGATGCTGCGGCAGACGATTGATGATCTTGACGGCATTGGACGAAGTGCAGCAGACGTCGGATTCCGCTTTCACCGCGGCGCTGGTGTTGACGTAGCTCACCACCGCAAGATCAGGATAGAGAGCGCGCAGTTCTGCCTTGCGCTCGGCCAGCGAGTCGGCGTCCACGCTCTCGGCCAGGGAACAGCCGGCGCGCAGGTCGGGGAGCAGCACGGTTTTTTCCGGGTTGAGAATCTTGGCGGTCTCCGCCATGAAGTGGACGCCGCAAAAGACGATCACCTCCGCGTCAACTTCCACAGCTTGGCGCGCCAGCTCCAGGGAATCGCCGATGAAGTCCGCGACCTCAAAAATTTCCGGCCTCTGGTAGTTGTGCGCCAGGACAACCGCGTTGCGCTCTTTCTTTAGCTTCTGAATCTCGCGGATCTGCGCCCACAGGTTTTCGCATCTGTCGGGGGTGTAATGAGTCGTCTCCTCCAAACGGGACAAATGCTGATAAAGCTCCCGCGCTGTCTTCTCTCGTTCTGCGACTGCAGGTTCCATGGCTTCGGCCCCCCTATGACTTTGCGTATGGATAACGCAAACTTAGTGTAAGGCTTACACAAACCTGCGGGCATGTCAACCTGCCTTAACTAACGGCAGAACTGTGATTGACTCGCTCTCTGCGTGATTTTTGGGCTGATGGGCAGCGAACGCTGCGAACCGTGGATAGTTGACGCCTAGGAGCTTTATCTTAATGATGGCGGGGGAGGATTCACCGCTGGCGAAGCCATTTCACGCCGCGAACAGAGATGCGATGGGAACCTGGCGAGGAAGTTCGCCAACCTCGACGAGCATTTCCATCTCAGTCTCGGCGATCCTGCGCTCGGTTTCGGTAAAGGTAAATTCGATCCTGGGGTAGCGGGCCGACGCGAGCAGCGCCTCGCGGTCACCACCGTATTGCTTGATAAATGCGGAGGCAATTTCTTCAAGGTGCCCTTCGCTATATTGAAACGAATCTCTGAATATTTTGAGAAGCTTGTTCCGCAGCTCCGGCTGCTCTTTTAGCAAAGGCTCGCGCATCGCGACCATGTGCTTGATCATCTCCGAGAAACCGAACAGCTCCTTCCAGACCTCGCCGTCAGTGTAGAGGCAGCGCGCTGCCTTATCCTGTTCTCCGCGGAAGAAAAACTGATCCAGCAGAACCACTGCATCGACCTTGCCTCGTTTGAGGACAGCCAAAAGCTCTTCTTGGGGATAGGACTCCCACCTGAGAGTCTTCTCATCGACGCCATAGCGGTGCTTCAGAAGATAACGGTGAATCGCGTGAGCTCCCTGGTGGGTTGCGATCAAGCGACCGGTCAGATCATGCGGCGTCTTAATCGGTCCATCGGCCCGAACGAATATTCCGTTTCCTTTCATCGTCGATTTCCATTCGGTCGCAATCCCTAGGATCGGGGCGCCTGCGAGCTTCCGTCTGAGAAAGTTGGGCAGATAAAGATTCGCCACCTGGACGTCGCCTCGAATAAGCGCCTCCTCCTGCTCATGGCTGGGAGGATCCGGCAGTTCGACAACCGAGAGGGTAAAGCCGTCGGGCTTCACCAACCCTTTGGCGAGCGCGTAGTAGGTGCGGTACATGCAGAAGCGGTTGCGGTAATGAGCGAAGGTAAGATGCATCGTGGTCCTTACTTGATCCCCAGTTCCTGCCTGGTTTTGCCGCACACCTCGAGCGCGGCGAGCGCGTAGACTTTGGTGCAGTTCATCATGTTCTGGATTCCGACGCCGCGTCTGACGCCCGAAGGGTTGTCCCATTCGGTGATCTCGGGCTCCGTGGGATCGATCAGGTGCGTGCCGAACCCCGGCCCGTAAGTGATCGCCGGCACGCCGTAGGCGGCGATGCGCGCGCCGTCGCTCGTGATACCGTAGCGCTTCGGGACCGGATAAGGAACCGGCTTGTTGAAGACCTCTTGATGCGCCTGCTCCATGACCTTGACGACTTTTTCCTCTCTGGAGATCTCGTAGCCATCAGTCGAGAGATAAAGCTCCACTCGGGTCTTGATATCCTTCTCTCTCTCCGCGACCTTGGCGCAGACCAGCTCCAGCTCCCGCTGAATCAGCAGCGTCGGCGTGCCCGGCAAGGTTTTCACGATGACATAGAGATGGGTCGCCGGCTGCGTTCCCGGCTTAAACGGATTGCCGCCCTCGATGGCGCCGATCTGAACCGTCGGAAGCATGAAGGGGTGCTTGAACTTCTGCTGATAATCCTTTTCCCAATCTTGAATCGCCTGCGCCACTTTGCCGGCCTGGAGCACGAAGTTCTCCGCTCTCCCTTCGACCGTCACATCGACCCAGATGAGACCGCAATTGCCGATCTGCAACTGTAAACCCGTCGGCTCGCCGATGACGCACATGTCCGCAGCCACTCCGTGATCCATCATGAAACGCGCGCCGACTCCGGCGCCGCGATAGGCCTTGCCGGAGAAGCGGCCGACGGCCGCCTTTTCGATTTCTCCGACGACCCCTGAAATAATGAGGTCTCCTTTCAATTTCACCCCGGCCTTTTGCAGCATCTCCACCGCCACGAGGTAGCAGGGAAAGGCACACTTCATGTTCACCAGCCCCCGGCCGTAGATTCGATCCTCGGTCACGACCGTCGGCTGGGGAGTGTCGAAATGATCCATGTGCGCGCAGAACATCAGGCTCGCCCCTCCGCCGGAGCCCTTGAGCGTGCCGATGACGTTGGGTCTCCCCTCTTCCACCTCCTGATATTTGACCTCCATTCCCAGCCGGCCGAACTCGCCGCCGAGATATTCGGCCACCTCTTTTTCCTCCCCCGTAATGCTGACGATCTCCGCCAGATTCTTCGCAAGCTGGATTAAGCGCTCGCGGTTCAGTTGCTCCAGAACTTTTTCCTTCACACGCTTTCCCTCCTTGCTATCTATTGTAGGTTAAATTCTTGGAAAACTCGGGCATCGTCTATCGCCCTTTCGATACTTTTTCCACGAAGCCTTCATCAATCAACTCTTGAACGATCGAGTTGTCAAAGAAATCTTCCAACTTTCTACCAGCCGCCTTATCTGCCACAGCGTTCCTTATAGCAACGGCATCCGTAAGCGGGACCAGCGCGGTGTTCTTAAGAAAGTAGTCGTGAGACTTCGCCATCGCCTCTCGGTCGCTTAGTCTGGCATACTTCTGCATGACACCGAGAGTAAAGTCCTTCTTCTCCGCATATACATGGAGCCCCTCAATGAAAGCCATGAGAAACTTCTTGACGGTTGCCCTGTTCTGAGCCACGTAGGAACGCCGGGCCACCATGACCGCCGACGGATACTTCACGCCCAGATCACCTAGATCCGCCATCACCTTGAGTCCCAGAGAGGTCGCCGCAAAGAGCCCCGGAGGCGCCAGCACAGTTGCCGCTACGGCGCCCGACTGCACGGCCGCGATCCTCTGCCCATCGGGTCCCGCTTGAACCAGGGTCATGTCCTTCTGCCCTAGCCCCAATCTCTCAAAAGTCAGCCTGGCGGCAAATTCTGTAATGCCGCCGAGACGGGAGACCGCCATTCTCTTCCCCTTCAGGTCGGCGGCGGAATGAATATCCGGATGCACCACAAAACTGTAAGGCATAAGGTTGTAGGACGAGGCGATGAGGACCGTGTCGGCTCCCTGCAGGGTTGACTGAATCGGTGTCGTGGCCGCGGCGTTAGCGAACTGGAGATCATTGGCTAACAGCGCCTGGATGCTGGCCGCGTCACCGCTGATCAAAATGAGCTCAGCGGTTAAGCCGTACTTCTTGAATAGCCCGGCCTCGTGGGTCACCCAGAGAGGGACATTGTACCCGGATGTCCCTCCGTAGCTGATCCTGACTGTCTGCGCATAGCCAGACGAAGAAGTTATTAGGAGTCCCAAAAAAACAATGATGATTTTGCATCGAAATAACATGAGAATCCTCCTCCAGCGCGTACAAGTAAACTTATCTCATCGCTACCTTGAGGCCCTTGTCGGTTCCCAAACTTTTAACATATGCCAGCGCTTCGTTGAGCGAAATCACCGTTCCGTACTTGCTGTTCATCTCGTAGAGATTGACCAAATGGGAAAACGTAGAGCGGTCAAAAACGCACTCCTCGATCACGAAAGTCGGAAGGCCGTATGAATAGCCGTCTAGCACCGTTCCCCTGACGCAACCCGAGGTCGTGCAGCCCGTGACCAACAGCGAGTCCACCCCTTTGCGGATCAGGTAGGTGATTAAATGGGTGCCGAAAAAAGCACTGGCCCTCGCCTTACGCACGATAAGCTCTCCGGGAGCCGGCCGTATCATCTCGGGAAATTCCATGGCCGCGTCTCTTGTTGCCGTCCGCTCCTTCGCTCGCTTGGTTGCGTTTCCCATCGCCTCAATAAAGTCCGCGTCGCTGGTAGAGTAGACAACCGGTATCTTCTGCTCGCGGCAGGCAAGGACCAGCTTGCGGATTCGCGGTATGGACTGCCATGCGGCTTTCCCACAGCTCGTCCTGAATTCTTTGATCGCTTCTAAGGTCTCCATGGGCTTCGTCCCGGTAAAGGCCAAAATCATATCGATAACAAGCAAGGCGGGTTTGTCCCCGAAACTCTGGCGCTTACCGTAACCGGCCTTCTCATAAATTGTTCGGTCGAGATCCGGTATGATTTTTTCCCATTCTCTCATAAGACCTCCGAGTTCGAAGTTGTATTTGCGACCGCTCCGTCCGCGCTAAATCGGATAGAGCTGATGCCCGGGTTTGCGCGGGAGATACCGTCCGGACGGCTTTTCCTCCATGATTTTTGCCCGCGGCGCCCCTTCAGGCCATTCCATGATGACATGGCCCCTGAGAATCGTAATCACAGGCCAGCCTTTAAGCTCTTTGCCCTCCCATATAGACCACCCCGCGGAACTATAGATCATATCCCGGCTTACTTTCATTGTACGGTTCACGTCAACGACAACAAGGTCCGCATCGGAGCCGACGGCAATGGCTCCCTTCTTAGGATAAAGACCAAAAATCCTGGCCGGATTTTCGCAACAGACTTGGACGAGCTTCTCAAGGGAAATCCTCCCTTTATGGAACCCCTCGGTCAGCATGACCGGCAAATAGGCCTCGACGCGCGAAGGGAAGCCGCTGCTGGTTTCCCAGACGTTGCCCTTATCCATCTGTTCGCGCGACATTCCCCAGTCCACATGATCCGTGCCAATACAGTCAATATGGCCCGCTCTCAGCGCTTCCCACAGTTGGGCCATCGTCTGCTCGCTTCGCAGAGGGACATTGATCTTCCACACGTCGTGTGCCAGCGTCAAATAATGGTGTCCAGTCTGGCTGTAAACTTTGACTCCTTCGGCTCTGGCTCTGAGGATTTCGTCAATTGATTCCTTGGTCGTGGTATGCACGATATATAGTGGGCAACCGGTTATACCGGCATAATAGGCATAGGTCCTTACGTGTCCCGCCTCGCAAAAATGTGGCGAACGCTCGTCCCACGCGGCCATATCCGTCCTTCCCGCTCGCTTGAGGCGATCTTCGAAGATCCTGACAATTTCGTAGTTTTCTGGATGAATGCATATGATGCCTGGAGGGCCAATTTCAGCGGCTTTTTCCATCCCCAAATAGATCGTCCCATCGTCGAAGCCTAGCCACCCGCCCTTCTGTCGGCCGGGCCATACACTATAAGTCCGCGGCCCTTGCATCATATGGAGATAATATTTGAAGGAAGTGACACCGAATTCTCGGGCCACCTTGGGAATGTCCAGGGCCTGCTCATCTGTGGTGATGAATCCGGTAAGAAACATATCCACAAAGGAATAGGACTCAACGACGTCGATGAATTCTGGCATCACCTGGGAGAATGGCACTACGTCCTCAGGCTTGGGCTCATCAATGTACCTCCTTCGTAGCTTCGGGCTTGCCTGCATGAGGCCCCAAGTTGTGACCCCACCAGCCGCTGCCGCCTGGGTCTCGCTGCTCAGACTGTCCTTAAGAGGTCGTTGCGTACCAAGATGATTTTCTGGGTCTACGAGCCCCGGAAGAATATACTTGCCGCTTGCGTCAATGACCTGCCGAGCTGAATTTAACGCTCCCTCGGGGCCGAGGACGGCGATCCTGCCGTCTTTTACCCCGATGTCCAGTCTCTGCACCCCGTCCGCGGTGACTACTTGTCCCCGTTTAATAACCGTATCCAGCGTAAAATTAACCATCAGTCGCTTTCTCCCTTGATTCTAAGCACCTACAACAAAAATATTGTCGTTTGCAAACCGATTCTTTAACGAATGAACAAACAAAAAAACATTGATATCTCAACTCAGATTGAAATGAGGTCGTTTCTCATCTTTGAATACCTTCTGGTATAGCCTCGGGATTGCCGACTCTGCGCTATGAGGCGCATTCTTCACAATCGCACGATAAATACGTCGCATTTTCTTACTGATAGGTTCCACCTTTCGCACAAGTTCTTCCTCATGGACCCCTGTCAGACGCCCCCCTCTAACGACAATCTTGCCATCAACCAAGACAGTATCCACGGACTGACCCCCTCCACAGAAAACCAATTGATGAATAACATTATTTAACGGGCTCATAAAAAGGTGTGGCCTCAGAATTACAAGATCCGCACGATATCCCTTTGCAATCTTACCAATCTTGCCCCTCCATAGAGGGATAGCCTGCGCTCCGTTAATGGTCCCCATCCGCAGAACATCAAATGCCGTAAGCCATTGGTCTGAATTTTCCCTAGTGAGACGCGAAAGAAACGCGGCCAGCCTCATCTGGTCAAAAATACAATAGGTGTCACTAGTATCCCCTCCATCGGTGCCCAAAGAGACGTTCACCCCGCGCTTCTTGAATTCGACGACAGGCGCAATCCCGCTGCCAAGCTTGAGATTACTGGCCGGGTTATGGACAACGGTCGCTCCCGAAGAGGCCATCAGGTCCATTTCTCTCTCATCCAGCCACACACAGTGAGCGGCCGAAAGCCGCGGGGAAAAAAATCCCAGTCTGTGTAGACGTGCCCCTAAACCTCCCTTGTACAGCTTCCTGGCCCCCCAACGCTGCAACCTTGTCTCAAGTAGGTGCGTGTGAATTCCGATATCGTACTGTTGAGCCATATGCGCGACTTCGCGCAAGAGGGAGTCGCTACAATTGAAAGGCGATGAGGGGCCCAACATCAGCCCAGAGAGTGTAGAGGAGCTTCTAACATGGTCCAAGACTTCAAGAACCTGATCCTGCCATGGTGCTTTATCCACCCTTTCTCGAGGTCTAGATTTAGAAGATTTCGAAGCAATCATTAGAAGAAAATCCTGATCGCTCAGAGAGGGAGCTAAAACCCCACGAATCCCTGTCTTCTCAAATGCCCTAAGGATCGCTTTCATTTTCGATACCGAAAACCCGGGACGCGTGGAAAAATGATCCACCACCGCTGTTACCCCGTTTTTCAGCATCTCAGCACAAGCCAATTCAGCCGCTGCCCCGATCTCTTCTGCGCTCGGGTTGGCCATTTCCTCGGTAAGCGCTCGGTACCGGCGCCACATCTCCATCCTGACGTTATCACGAAGGCTCCTCTGCAGAATCTCCGTTAGGTGTGAATGAGTATTGACCAACCCCGGCATCACAATCTTCCCAGAACAGTCAAGGCGCTCCTCTATGCGAAAACCACCTGCCATGACGCGCTTCCCGGCCTCAACAATGACACCTTGATCGATTAAAAGTTGTTGCTCTTTAAGAATCGGCTCCCACCTGTCTAAGGTTACTACCAGCGCGTTGGTGCAGAGAATCGCCATGTGTCGCAAAACCTCTGTGGACCACACCCAAGGATTAGATCCTCGGAGTAGCCTGAATCATTAGTGTGAAGCCCCCGATTGGAACTATCGCTTACAAACCTATCTAACCTCTTTCGCAACTCTTTCCACAAACCCCTCGCTCACAAGTTCCTGAAGCAGCGAATTGTCGTAGAGTTCCTTAACGTTGCGGCCTCCTGTCTTGTCGGCCGGCAAGGCATTTTGGATCGCAGCCGGGTCCGTCAGAGGGACCAATGGCGTATTCTTGGCAAAATAGTCATAACTCTCAGACAAAATCTTCGGGTCGCTCTGTTTGGTGAATTTCTGCAAGACTTGGATGGCATAGCTTTTCCTTTGTTTGTAGAGATGCAAGCCCTCGATCAAGGCCATGAGAAACTTTTTCGCCGTGGGCCGTTCCTGAGTCACATAGGAACGTCGCGCAGCTACAACGGATGCGGGATACTTGATGCCCAAGCTCCCGAGATCCGCCAAGATGGTCAGTCCGAGGGAGGTAGCCGCAAACAGGGCTGGAGGGGCAAGGGCCGTGGCAGCCGCAGAACCTGACTGAACAGCGGCGATACGGAACGGGTCCGGACCCGTTTGAACGAAGGTAACATCCCTGGGGCCGAGCCCCAACTTTTCTATGGCGAGCCTGATAGCCACCTCTTCAATACCCCCCAAACGGGAGATTGCTATCCTCTTCCCTTTCAAGTCGGCGGGAAAATGAACGGCTCTATTTGTTATTAAACCGTACGGCATGAGGTTGTAAGAAGTGGCAAGGACGACGATCTCTGCGCCCTGGACCGCGGCCTGGATAGGAGCTGACGCTCCGAGGTTCACAAACTGGAGCTCATTAGCTAACAGCGCCTGGATATTCGTCGAGCCCCCTGAGATGAGTATGAGTTCCGCCGTCAATCCCTGTTTTTTAAACAGGCCTGCTTCGTGAGTCAGCCAGAAAGGTAGATTCTGTCCGGAAGTTCCCGAGTAACTGCTCCGGACGCGCTGGGCGCGGCCGGGTACCGGCAGCAATAGGTCCGCTAAGACGACAACTATGATGATGCGTCTGATCATTCCATCCTCCGCTGCCCCGGGGAGCAGGCAAGCAGTCTCTCATGCGCCGAAAATTCTATTCGCCCCAGCTATACCACGGTGCTTTTCGATTTCTCAACCCGATGAAGAACGTTTTTGTTGACCGCGCGATGCTTTTATCCTAGATTAAGAAAAAAATGATCGTCGGACTGGACATCGACGGTGTGCTCGCGGACTTTGTCGCTCCTTTTCTGCGCATCGTCGAGAAAAAATTAGCGAATGGCCCCATCCATCTTGAGTCGATTACCGACTTGAGCTTTAAAAACCACCCCTACCTCACCGAGGAATCGGTGTGGAAATGCATGGAAGAGGTTTCTCACAATCCTTCATTCTGGCGCAATCTCTCTTCCCTCATATCTCCTCGAGACTGGAGAGAGCTTGACCGCCTTAGCCGCCAGGAAGAATTGGTCTTCGTCACCCATCGCTATGAGCGCGAGAGCTACAGCATTCATGACGTGACCCGCGATTGGCTCAAGCGGCACGGCATCAGCCGTCCCGTCGTCCACTTTACCCAGGAATTCAAGAGCGACCTTGTCCGCAAACTCGGTGTCGGCCTATTCATGGACGACCGGCACGAAAACTGCGCTGATGTCGCCGAGAAAACCGAGGCGGTCGTTCTCATGCCGCACCGGCTTTACAACCAGTCCTTTTCCCATCCGCGCGTAACACGAGTCGGCAACTTCAGGGAACTTTTTGATCATCTTCCCAGGTCAGGCAGGTCTGGCCGACACCGCAGACCTGAAAAGGTTGTTAAAAGGAAGGAGAAATAAAGATGTATGGATGGAGAGCCCGCATCGGACATGTAGCCCCTTCCCGCGGGGACACGCTTGTCTATGAATTCTACCGCATGTTTCCCGAGGGATTCATGTTGCTCAACAGCACGGGCACGATCCGCCAGCTCGTCGATAATGATTTCGAGCGGCAGCTCAAACGCATCGAAGAGGCAACGATGGATCTGGCGGAGAACAATTGCGACGCGATCATCGTAGGGGGCTCTCCCCTCTTCACGAAGCTCGGCTATGGCAGTGACATCGAAATGGCAACCAGGCTCTCGGCCAAAGCGGGCGTTCCCGTGGTCGCCGGCATCACCGGCGAGATGGAAGCACTCAAGGCAATGGGAATCAAGAAACTGGTCGTGGCTACCCCGCATGAAGATGAATTAAATCAAAGGATGAAGAAATTTCTCGAAGCTTCCGGTTTTGAGGTGCTTAAGATCGAAGGGTACGGTGTGCGACAGAATTCCAAGATTTCTGATCTGCCGGTGCATGCCTCATACAAAATCGCCAAAAGACTCTACGAAAAAGCGCCTCAAGCTGACGGCATCTTCGTCCCCTGCCCCCGCTGGCCCACCATCAGCGATGTAGACCTTCTCGAGCGCGAGATCGGAAAACCGGTGGTCACGAGCTGCCAGGCCTACATCTGGTACGCAGTGAAACTGCTCCACATTAAAGAAAGCATCCCCGGCTTCGGCCGTTTAATGGCAAGTCTGGCGAACTAGCACAGATTGACGCGATAAACTGATCCGCCCACAAACCACTGGCGGGCGAAGACCCTTTCACATACCTAGCCCCGTGCCTGGACGGCAAGAAGGCACTTGTGATAGGAGAGGCAGTGCAGGAGGAGGAATCAACAAAGACAGAAAAATCTCTGATTCTACCCTTAGCCCTCATTGCCACCCTCATTCCCGTTTTGGGAACTGAACGCCCTCTTGCGCAAGAACCGTTTTACCAGGGCAAGACCGTCCGCATCATCGTGGGTTTCGCCCCGGGCGGAGGATTCGACGCCTATGCCCGCTCGTTGGCCCGCCACATGGGCAAACACATTCCGGGGAACCCCACGTTGATCGTGGAAAACATGACTGGCGCCGGAAGCTTAGTTGCCGCCAACCACCTCTACAGAGCGGCGAAGCCCGACGGCCTGGCCAAGGCGACCTGGAAGAAACAGTTGGAGACTGGCGAGGCGACCGTCGTGTTACAGAACGCGCCGCAGCCCCATGCGGATTTTCCCTCCAGCATCCCGCTGGCCATCAAATTGGCCAAGACCGAGGACGGTCGTCAGTTGATCCATGCAGGCATCCACGCTCCCAGCGCCTTCACCTATCCCTACGCGGCGCCGCCGGGAACACCCAAGGATCGGATTCAGATTCTACGCCGCGCGTTTTGGAATACTGTTAAAGATCAGAAATTTCTGGCCGAGGCCAGCAAGGCAAACCTGGAAGTCAATTCCATTCCCGGTGAGGAAGTCGAAAAGCTTATTGCTGATCTTTTCAAGCTGCAACCCAACATAGTTTCCCGGCTTAAAGAGCTTCTGAGCCAGCCGAACTGAACAAACATTTTTAGTTTGGCTGGAGAGAGCTCCGGCGCAACAGCCCGGTCGCGCTTAGCCTTTGGATTTGATGGCCGTCAAAAATTGCTCCCGGTTCGTGGTGGGAGCCACCTTGACTACTTTCTGGAGGATTTGCTTCTTTTCGGTGGCGGTCTTGGCGCTGGCGTAGCGCCTCCGCGACTTTCGCAGTTGCCAGCGGCGCGCACTGCCCGGCCACTTCACTTCGGCGGCTCTGACGAGACTTAACGATTTGTGCCTTCCCGTCAGTCAAATTGTGAACCGAGTCTATAAAATCCCCTTCAAGTCCGGTTCACTGAAACCCAATATCTTCCTCTTGCCCTTGATGATGACGGGTCGTTTGAGAAGGTTTTGCTCCTTGAGAATGAGCCTGATCCCTTCCTCCTTGCCGGGAGGATGCTCTTTCATCCTTCTTTCCCGGTAGAGGGCGTTTCTCGAGTTCAGAAAATCGGCGATCGAGCTGTCACCGATGATTGCCCTCAGTTCCTTCTCAGTCAAGGGAGTCTTCCCGTACTCCCTCTCTTCCAGCTCCGTCCCTTTACCTCGCAAGAAACTTCTCGCCTTACGGCAGGTCGTTCAGTTGGCCTTGTAATAGAATCGAATCCCTTCCGCCATCGTCCGCTCCCGTCCTACTTCTCAAAAGTTTCCTTGAGCATCGGTTCAAGCTCTCCCCGCTCGTGCAGCTCGTGCACAATATCGCACCCGCCGATGAACTTCCCGTTGATGAAAATTTGCGGGATGGTAGGCCAATTGGAGTAACGCTTGATTCCCTCCCTGACACTCTGATCCACCAGAACGTCCGCGGTCTCAAACGGATAACCGTAAGACTTCAAGATCTCCACGACATGAGCCGAGAACCCGCATTGAGGGGAATCGGGCGTGCCCTTCATGTAAAGCATCACCTTGTTTTTCTTGACCTGCCCATCGATCTTGCCGATCGCATCTTCCGCCATAATTAAACCTCCTTTACTTTTGGGCCGCGAAGCGTTCCCACTGCTCCGGCGTGTAAGTTTTTAAAGCCAGAGCATGGATCCGTTCGCTCCCTAGCGCTTCTCTCAAAATTCCATAAACCATCTGATGCTGGTCCAAAAGACTCTTGTCCCTGAAAGACTCGGAGACAATCCAGACCTGAAAGTGATCTCCTCCCCCGGTCAGATCATCCACGCGGATCGCGGAACCCGGAAGAGCCTCTTCCAGAGTGGACCGGATTTCATCGGTGCTCATCATGGGATGATTTTAGCACAGTTTTTTCCAAGTGCTATAGCCCAGGGGTTCGCGCCTGCGGATCGAAGTCCGGCCGGCATTTCTTCATCATCGCGCGCAGATCCTGGCGCAACTCTTCGACAGTGGCGCGACCGACATACCACCACCCGCAGTAGATATTGTGCACGGTGAGATCAGGCAGCAAAGAAAACACGTAAGGGATAGCGATGATCCCATGAACCTTGTCCGAGGTATCCACAATATCGAGCTGCCGGACGGCCGATCGGTCCTTATCGCTGAGAAACGGAAAGTTGGCTCCCAGTCCGGCTCTGAAAGCGGCGTTGATCTCCGGCGGATCGACGGTAACCACCGCCAGCTTGCAGTAATTGATCGCCAGCTCTTTCTGAAATTCGGTCAAAAGGCGCAACTGCACCTGACATTTTCCTCACCAATAACCGCGATAGAAAATCACCACCAAGGGAAACTTGCCGGCGATCTCCGACAGTCGGGTTACATTCCCCGTGTGGTCAGGCAGCCCCAGATCGGGGAAACGCTGGCCAATCGTTTGATTCATTGGTGCAACTCCCCTGCTTCCGGCCCGTTCATGAAAGCCTGGCTAGGATCTTACCCATCTCTGCAGCGGAATAGGCACGCATCGTCTGGGTGCGGATATTTCCCAACGAACCGACGCTTAGAGCCAGAGCGGTCATCGCCTCATCATTTGGCGCCTCGGCGATGAACACCGCATCGTAGGCTCCCAATGTCCAATAAGTCGCCTTGACCTTGACCCGAAGCTTGGCTGCGGCCACGCTGAGCGCTTTCGCCCGCTGGGTAGTCCTTTTAATGTTGCGCACCCCTTGATCGGTAAAATTGACCAAAGCGATGTAAGTGACCATATGTTCCCCCTTTGGAATGATGCCTTAAATTTGACCCTGTCTTATTCTTTCGAAGCCATTACCGGTATCTCTTCGCCATCTCGCCAAAAAAACCCTCTTTATCCAGCTCCTGGAGGAGGCTCATATCCACGAATTGCTCGGGTTTGGCGCTTTTTGCCTGGGGAAATTGCGGGGAGAATTCATCGAGCAGAAATTGCACTCCCTTGAGCGTGGGATAAGGTCTTTTGGAGACTCTCTTGACGAACCAGCCGACGGTCGCGTCGAGGACATCGGGATCGGTCGTGCGCAGGTAGCGGGCGATGATCTTTTTGCTTTCTTCTGGGTTGTGATGGATATAGTGGATGGCCTCGACGTACCCTTTCAGGGCCGACTTGACCGTCTCCCGTTGGCTCTTGATGAAAGAACGCGTCGTGGCAAAGCCGTTGCCCTGGACTTCAATCCCCAAATCCATCATGTCGTAGATCTCTACCAGGCCCTGCTTCTTGGCGCGGGGCACTTCCGAAGGGGTCACGAGCGTGGCGTCGATCCTCGCTCCCTCGATGGCGGCCAACCTTTCTATCGTGGCGCCGGCCACCACGAGAGTGACGTCGCGGTTCGGCTCGAGGTTGAACCTGCGCAGGAGAATCAGCGCGGCGTTGTGCGACGCCGAACCGAAGCCGCTCACGCCCAGCTTCTTTCCTTTGAGCTGCTCCAGGCGCGAGATGATGGGCCGCGTCACTACGGAATAGACATAGGCGTTTTCCGAGGAGGCGATCAGCGCAAGATCGTGCCCCTGGAGCACGGCCTGCACCACGGTGCCGATGTTCACGATCGGCGGATCGCCGGCGACGAGCGCCTGAGTCGCTAGCTGGCCTCCTCGAAAGAAGACGAGCTCGGCATCCAGGCCGTATTTTTTATACAACCCCGCCTCTCTGGCAACCCAGACGTGGATCTGGTTGTAGGCGATGGCGGGATACCCGATCTTGATCTTCTTGAGTTCTTGGGCTTCAGCGGCCACGCACAGCAGAGCGGGCCATGCAGCGATGGCCATCAAGATCCGGTATCTTACATTCATAAAAGCATCCTGTTGAGGCGGTTTCGGCGCTGCGCGGATTAACGGCGTTTCTTTGTGGCCTTTTCCACCTGGTCTTGCAGATCGGCCTTGTCTTTCTCCAGATTGAGCTTCTCGTTTGTCATTTTTCCGAGATTATTTTCCAGATCGCCGGTCTTTTTCTTTAAGTCACCGACTTGGGCCTGAGCGGCGCTCAGAGCAGTTTCTACTTCGGCCAGCCTTGCCGCTCTGGGACCCCAGACTGCATAACCGATAAGAATACCCACGAGCAAAGCCCCAATCGCACTGGCAACCCAGTAAGAATTTTTCATCCCAAACCTCCCTTGTGGTTTTAGGCGCGATCAACTAGCGCATTTTTATAGGAAAATAGACACGTCGTCAATTCTTATTCCTCCTCCACTCGCGCGCGTCGAATGACTTTCCGGTCACGGCCATTGATTCCGCTGAAGCCAGATAGACAAAAACTCCGGTGATCTCATCCGGCGTCGGAAGAGTTAGAGGATCTTCCTCGGGATACGCCTGTGCTCGCATCTCGGTTCTTGTCCCGCCGGGGTTGACGGCGTTCACCCGGATGTTCCATTCTCTCATCTCGTCCGCCAAGACCTGAGTCAGGCCCTCGACTCCGAACTTAGCGGCAGCATAGGCGCCCCATCGTGCCTTACCTACTCTCCCAACCCCGGAGGAGACATTGATGATGGAGCCTTCTCTTCTCTGCACCATCACTCCTAAAACTTCCTTGGTCAACACGAAGATCGCCGTCAGATTCACCCGGATCACCTCTTCCCAGGTGGATAAAGGATATCGGATAATAGGCTCGCGCGGACCCAGCATGCTCGCGTTGTTGACCAAGATGTCGATCGTACCGTAGGCGCGGCAGAGTTCTCCCACCAGGCGCTTTACGTCTCTCGCTTTGACGATGTCCGCTGCGCACCAACTGACTTCTCCCCCGTTGGCGCGAATCTCTGCTGCTGTTTTCCGTAGAACGGCTTCGGTTCGTCCGCAGATAAAGACCTTCGCCCCTTCTCGCGCATATGCCGAGGCGATGGCCTTACCGACGCCTCGACTCCCGCCGGTAATCAGGGCGACTTTTTCCGCTAATTTCCTCACCATACCCCTTGCTAGTAGGATCAGCTTATACCATATTTACAAAAAGCTGTGCTGGGCACTAAGAGATCGATAAAAATCTTCGTCTTTTTACTCCTTGTCCTGCTTCTGACGAGCATCCTGAGCCCCTGGCTGGGTGCGTTGCAGTACTGGATGCGGGCCCGCCCTGGGACTCAGGCCCTTTCCCCTTCCTTCTCCGACATCTTTAACCGGCTCTTCATGGTCCTGGCAATCACTCTCTTCTTCGTCTTTCGCCGCCTATTTAGAGTCCAATCTCTCAGCCAGCTTGGGCTTCAACCGGCGCAGCAAGTATATCGAGATCTTTCCCGAGGATTTTTCTGTACGCTGCTTTCAATGGTTGCCCTCGCGGCAGTGATGTCCCTCTGCGGAATTTTTACCCCCTACTTTCGCCTCTCCTTGGCGGCAACTCTGGAGCGCTGCGCCACTGCACTTTTGTCGGCCATTGCTGCCGCCCTGCTGGAGGAGATTTTTTTCCGCGGCCTTGTCTTTAGGGCGCTCCTCGAAGATTGGTGGCGATGGATGGCTTTCGTGACTGCCAGCTTCTTCTACTCGGCTCTTCACTTTGTTAAGCCGGTCCAAAAGATCATCCTCTCCGGCCTTGACCCTTGGGCTGGATTCCGCCATCTGGCTTACGCCTTCATGCCCTTTTTTGATCCCGTTACGCTTTTTCCCGCTCTTTTCGGATTGTTTCTTATCGGGTTGGTCCTCGGCTACGCTTTCTACCGTACAGGCTCTCTTTATCTTTCCATCGGCCTTCACGCGGGATGGATCTTTGGGCTCAAGACTCTGCGGGTTTACGGCGATTACAGAAGAGAAGATCTGGGCTGGATCTTCGGTTCATCGGAGCCCAAACTTGTCAGCGGGGTTGCCGGCTGGATCGGAATCATCGCCGTGGGGATCATCGTTCACTTCACGACTCGCAGGCGCGAGCGCCTGAGGGTCGCTCTCTCTTAGAAGTCACCCTTTAACCCTTCAACCCTTTATCCTGCGGCGGTCAGCCTCCTCCAGCAGAGGCTTGATATTTTCCACGATTCGCTGAGCCATCAAGCGATAGCCTGAACTATTGGGATGGATCGAATCGCTCTTGAGCTTCGGATCGGAAAGAATCCCTTTGAGAATCTCCGGAATAAATAGAGCTCCATAGTGCTTGGCGATCTCCGCATATAGGGGACCATACTCATCGGTAAAGAGACCGAGCTTTAGGCCTGCCAGGGCGACCATCGCCCCATGGTCTTGAATTCGCTTCACGATCTCTTCAACATTTTTCCTGGTCTCGCTTAAAGGGACCTGGCGGAAGAAATCGTTTCCTCCGAACAAAACGATGACCAAACGGGGATTCTGGTCAAGCACGTCCCGATCCAAGCGGGCCAGGCCGTCTCTCGAAGTATCGCCGCTCCTGCCGGCGTTGATCACCGGGTAGGCAAGTTGCCGGGTCAGGAGGGACGGATAATCTTCGCCGTTTTCAGCTCCCACACCTTGGGTAAGACTATCTCCGAAACAGATAACATTCTGTCCTTGGGAATTGAGATTACGAACAGCATCGAAACTCGTGCCGCGATTGCAAGCTAAAAAGACAAGGCTAAAGATTATGGAAACGCAAAGAAACCGCAGGCCGAGGAGACGGAATCTCACTGCTCTCTTACAAGAACACAGTGATTCGGGTGGGCCAAGGCGAAGAGCTTTTGCCCCAGCTCGTACCGATCAGAGGGGGAAGCGACAATACGAAGAGCGTGTCGATGGAGTGGGAGTTCCACTAAGTAGTCGATGGCATCGCCAAAGTAGATGCGCCGCCGGACAATTCCCGAGAAGAGATTGTATCCCTTTTGATTCCACTCTTGGGCCTCAGCGGCAGTTCCGACCAAAAATAGGTTGTGCGGCCGAATGCAAACAACCACCTCCACTCCCGGCTTGAAACCGCCGTGCCCGGCCACGCGAACACTAAGTCCCTCCCCGAAAAACACTCTTTCCTCTTCATGCAACCGTCCCTTGAGGATATTCGTTTTGCCGATAAACTCGGCGACAAAGCGCGTTTTAGGTCGATCGAAAATCTCTTCCGGTGTGCCCACCTGAACAATGCTCCCCTGATGCATAACCGCGATTCGGTCCGACGTCACCATCGCCTCAGCCTGATCGTGGGTGACATAGATGGTGGTGATTTGAAACTCCTCGTGCAGACGCCGGATCTCGAAGCGCATTTCCTCCCGTAAGTTGGCGTCCAGATTGCTCAACGGCTCATCGAGCAAGAGAATCTGCGGCTCTACGACAAGCGCCCTTGCCAGGGCAACTCTTTGCTGCTGCCCTCCGGAAAGCTCCGCCGGGTATCTCGCTTTGAGCGGCGCCAGGTGCACCAACTGCAAGAGCCGATCCACCTTTTCCCCGATCCCCTCTCGGGAGAGTCTTTTGAACTTAAGCCCATAGGCAACGTTCTCAAAAACCGTCATGTGCGGCCAGACCGCATAACTCTGGAAGATCATCGACATGTTGCGCCGCTCGGGCGGGACCAAGACCGCGGGCGAAGAGATCACTTCCTGATTGACCCGGATCTCCCCCGCCTCAGGCTGGAGAAAACCGGCTAAAAGCCTGAGCGTCGTCGTCTTGCCGCAACCCGAAGGTCCGAGAAGAGATACAAACTCCCGGTCTCCGATCTCGAGGTCGAGATCATTGACCGCCGCCGTATCGCCAAACCGCTTGGTCAATCCTCTGAGCGAGACCGTAGCCAAAGATTATTGCCTCGTCACAAAAAAATCTCTGCCAGCTATCCGCTGGACGCCGAGAATAATCAGAAAGGAGACAACCAGCAGAAGGATGCCCAAGACGGCGATCGCCCCGACCTGACCTTCCTCTTTCAGATCAAAGATGACCACCGAGACGACCTTGGACTTCGGCGTAAAGAGAAGGATCGACGCGCTCAACTCGCGGATGACTCCAATGAAGATAAAGGACCATGCCGCGATCAGGCCGGAGCGAGACAACGGGACAGTAATATCCTTGAGGGCGAGCAATCGATTGGCTCCCATAATTCGGCTCGCATCCTCCAACTCCGGATGGATGCTCTTGAAGGTCGTCTCTGCCTGTGAGAAACCAATCGGCATCTCTTTGGTCAAATAGGCCACGAAGAGAATCCAAACCGTTCCGTAAAGAATCATGGGCGGGCGCGTGTAGGCTATGAAGAGACCCACGGCCAAAACGATCCCCGGGATCACCAGAGGGGCCAGGGCGAAAAACGTGAGATAGCGGGCGCCGCGCAGAAGTTGGCGGTTGGTGATATAGGCGACCAGGGCAGCGATGCATGTCCCCACGGTGGCGGTCACGATGCCTAACTCGAAGGTATTGAAGATGGCCGCCTGCGTGTCGCCATACTTGAAAAAGGTAAAGGCAAAATTCCCCCAAGTGAAATTTTCCCGGGTCAGAGGAACGGCCCATGCCTTCGACAGGGCGGCTTTAAGCAAAATCCCATACGGAAGGAATACGGAAAGCGAAAGGATGCCCAGAACCAGAAGCAAAACCGGCACGCGAAGCTTCCCCAGCTGCACCACCCGCCTCTGCCCGCTTTTGCCCCCCACAGTGCTGTAGCCCCTGCGGCCCAGAATTTTTTTCTGCAGAGCGATGAGCCCGATGGTTGCCAGAAGCAGCGGAACGGAGAAGGCCGCGGCGAGATCCAATCGGGGCGGATACTGAAAAAGCGCCCAGATCTGCGTGGTGATCGTGTGCAGTCCCGCAGGGAGACCGAGGATGGCAGGCGCGCCGAAAAGTGAAAGGGAATGGAGAAAAGCGAGAATGAACCCGCCCAACAATGCCGGCGCCGCGAGAGGCAGGGTGACGGTCAAAGCCACCTTCCATTTGTTCGCCCCCAGAATGTTCGCGGCATCCTCCAGATCCGACGAGATCAGCTCGCAAACATTGGCGATCATGGAAAAGACATAAGGAAAACTATAGAGGGCCATGACGAAAATCAGCCCTCCCATAGTGAAGATATTGAACAGGGCCTCTTCCGACCCGGTAAGGAAACGGTAGAGGTGATTGAGGAGACCGGCGTTCGGCCCGGCCAGAAGCGTCCAGGCAAAAGCGCCAAGGAAAGGCGGCGTCACAAAAGAAGCCATGACCAGCGCCCGAATCGCCTTTTTCCAAGGAAGATCCGTGCGGGTCACCAGCCAGCCCAAAAGCGAGCCGATCAGAACGGCGAGACACCCGACCCAGAAAGAGATGATCAGAGTATTCCAGATGGCCTTGAGAAAAGCCGCTTCAGTGAAGACTTCAAGATAATTCCGTAGCGTCAGCCCCTGTTCATTGAAAAGACTGGAGACAAAAATAGCGCCCAAGGGCAGTAGCATGAGAAAGACCAAGAGCAACGCTGCCCCGATCCAGACGGGAAGGGTGGGATCCCACATCCTGAAACCGAAGCCGCGCCCCTCGCGGATCTTTTCAAGTACCCTTGTTCCAGGGACTGACATCGAAATCTACCTTAGATCTCAGGCGCCGAAGAACTCCACGAATCTTTTCCTAACCTCGGCGTTGCGCTTCTCTAACTCGTCCGGCTCGACCGAAAGGAGCTTCAGCTCCTTGAGCCTCGGTTTGTCTTTGGGATAAGTGACATCCGGATGGCCTGTGTACAGTCCTTCCTTGTCGGCCAGAATCTGTTGCGCCTCCTTGGTAAAGATAAATTCCGTGAAGAGCTTGGCGGCATTAGGATGCGGCGCGTCCTTGGCGATCGCGCTCGGAGACACAACCAGGGGCACGCCTTCCTTCGGATAGACAATTTTGATCGGGTTCCCCTGCTTTAAAGTTTTGTAATAGAAGTACTCGGCGCCGTTAACTCCCACGGGCCTCTCCCCGGAGGCGACCACGCCCGCGGGATCGTTCGCCGACTGGACGATATGGAGTTTGTTTTTGGCGAGTTCCTTAAAATAGTCCCAGCCATATTGATTCACCAGCGCGACGACATGCGTCAGGATGATGCCGCTGTAGCCGGGGTGAGCGGTCACCATTTTTCCTCTCCATTTAGGATCCCAAAGATCTTTCCAGCCCTTTGGCGACTCCTTGTCAGTCACTATCTTGGGATTGTAGGCAATCACTGACAGGGTCGCCCGCATGCCATAGTAGAAACCGTCCTTGTCCTTAAATCCCTCTGGAAAGGTTTCTGTTCCTTTGGGGACGAATTTCATCAGCAT
>Ga0209701_10000332_pt1 | contig 26575 bp, 28 predicted proteins | sample CZO8metaG_4_FD_188356 | JGI IMG/M metagenome (GOLD analysis project Ga0209701, IMG submission 188356) | Vadose zone soil microbial communities from the Eel River Critical Zone Observatory, Northern California, USA - CZOApr15con2H3.8 metaG... | ecosystem: Environmental > Terrestrial > Soil >... | reverse complement strand
GCGGCGGTCGTCTTTCTCGCATCAGAGGCCGCCTCGTTTATCACCGGGGCCAATCTGCGCGTTGATGGCGGTTCAGTTGCTAGTGTGTAAAGCAGAGATATTCCAGGATTAGAACTGCATCAGCGCATCTTTGAAACCGATTGGCGTATTCTGCCCGTCTCCCGGCAGTGGGAATGAGCAAACCCCGCGTCATGGCGAGGTTTCACCTCTAAAATGCATCTAACATCGCCCGTATAAAAGGGACCGCAATGGCCAGCCAGTCAAACGAACGGGTCCATGTTACCCACTCTTGCTGCGTGGGCCATCCGGGTTTGTAGCGAGGGATCATCTCTTTGGGCATTACCGTCGCCCATTTTACTCCCTCGCCCAACCCGCCCGGCGTGATGCGCACCATAATATTGAAAACATTCTCCCTTGGAAGTCGCGCTTTCCAATCTGGCATCGTCTGCAACAGCGGATCACGCCGCCAGATACTAAACAGCATCGGGTCTTCAGGCGCCCCACTTTCAGATCGCCTGAGCGTCACGGCCTGCCCCACAACGGAGGAACGCGCCCACTCTGGAAAACGTAGCCACACGGAATAGCGATACTCATCAAGTCCCACAGCCGTTAAAAACGCGCGGTAGCCCTCGCGCTCAATCCGTCGCTCTGTATCCTCCTGCCAGATGCGCACCATAGCATCCAGGCGTTTTTTCTTCTCTTCATCGCCCAGGCCGGCATAGGGACCCGTATCAGGCGGATACTGCTTTTCTTGCATGTAAAACATCCATTCCTACAGGAAAGTAGCGTTCTAACCACGTAACCAGGTCATTCGCCAGCGGTGCAACAAAGGTACACAAAGCATTATCGGGGTAGCGTCTCAACTCAAGGCTGCGCGCATGCAGAAACTGCCGTTCCATAGCTGCCTGCGGTGTACCCGGCTCGGCAGAAGGCGCATACGTCTGGTCCCCTACAATAGCACATCCCAGCGCTGCCAGGTGAGCGCGTATCTGGTGGGTACGTCCAGTCACCGGACGTGCCTCCAACAGTGCAAACTCAGCTTCAACTGCCAGTGCTTTCACTATGGTCACTGCCTGCTGCCCGCCAGGGCCAACTATACACCGGCGGCGGTCGCCCGGGTCGCGCTGTAACGGACCATCAAGGGTAATTTCGCCGTCGTCAAGAGTAGAAAAAGCAAAAGAGAGGTCAACCTGCTCTTCGTCCCTTCCATCCTGTCGTCTCGTCACTTTGAACGGAGCGCGAGGCCTTGCCCATTCAGGCGCTCCTCTACGCACAACCGCCAGGTAACGCTTGACAATGCTATGCTCCTCAAACTGGCGAACGAGGAAACGCCGCGAGCGTTCGGTACGCGCCAGGGCCACAACTCCCGATGTATCTTTGTCCAGGCGGTGCAGTAGACACGGACGAGTTAGCAAACCATCCTCCTTCCACACTCTCTCCAACCGCTTTTTACGCAGCATTTCCTGGATGTGCTCAGGCGCAGCCGCCCATTGCTGCTCATCAGGCAAATCAGGCGGCTGCCAATCGTCGCCTCCCTGCTGCTCAAGGTATGCCAGAATCGCATCCCACAACGTCCCATCTGCATGTTTGTACGTAGGATGTATGACAAGGCCTGCCGGTTTATTGACAATCAGCAGGTGATGATCTTGATAAATGACGGGTACCATTGTTGATTCCATGCTTATGAGTATAGGGGTCAGCAGGCTGGTGGTCAATAGTTAATGGCTATAGGAAATACGTCGGCTTTTATGAACTTCAGAGCCTGAAGGCCCGTATAGTCCCACCCGTATAGCCAAAATACGCTGCCTCTGCTATAATCGCCTTGTAATTTTTCCTATCCCAACCCGATTTTTAACTTTTTTATTAACCCAACCAGTATCTGTGCAAATAGGAGCGTTCTGGATGAGCGACCGTGTAGGCCAGCAGCTTGGCAACTACCAGCTCACTCGCCTCCTGGGGGAAGGAGGCTTCGCGGAAGTCTACCTTGGAAAGCATATTCACCTGGGAACCCAGGCGGCTATCAAAGTACTGAACGCCCAATTAACCAAAGACGACATGGAGAACTTCCGCAATGAGGCCCGTACCATTGCTCGTCTAGAGCATCCTCATATAGTACGCGTACTAGATTTCGGTGTGGAAGGAAATACGCCTTTTCTCGTCATGAGCTATGCCGCCAATGGCACATTGCGCCAGCGCCACCCCAATGGCACACGTCTGTCCCTGGAAACCATTGTGACCTATGTCAAGCAAGTAACAGATGCGTTGCAGTACGCCCATGATGAGAAGCTGGTCCACCGCGATATCAAGCCAGAGAATATGCTGGTGGGGCGCCATCGGGAGATCTTATTGAGCGACTTTGGTATTGCTGTCATGGCACAAAGTTCACGCTCTCAGCATGCCCAGGACCTGGCCGGAACCATAAACTACATGGCACCCGAACAGATTCAAGGCAAGCCGCGTACAACCAGTGACCAGTATTCCCTGGCCATCGTAATCTATGAATGGCTTACCGGGACCCTCCCCTTTCACGGATCACTCACTGAAATGGTGGGCCAGCACCTGTCGGTTTCTCCACCACCATTACGACAGAAATTGCCGGGCATCTCACCCGCGGTAGAGGCAGCAGTGATGAAAGCCCTCGCCAAAAACCCTAAAGAACGCTTCGCCAGGGTGACAGATCTTGCAACTACCCTGGAACAAGCCATCCTGAGCGCACAACAGTCGCAATCAAACGTTATACTCCCTCCATTGAACCAGCCCCCGTCATTTATGAATCAGGCGGTCACACTACCGGGCCAATCTCTACAACCAGGCAGTTTGAGCCAGGTGCACAAAACCAAAGACCAGTGGCTATCCGAGGCCTTTGTGTTACTTGAAGCTGACCGTTACATCGAGGCTCTGGCTGCTTTCAATTACGTTCTCTCACTCGATCCCAACCACGCCTATGCTCATAGTGGCAGGGGACTGGCGCTTTATCACCTCAAACGCTACGCGGAGGCACTGGCAGCTCTGGATCGCGCGCTTGCCCTCAATCCGCATGATACATCCACTCGCTATGGCCGGGGCCTGGCATTGGAACAATTGAAACGCTACGCGGATGCCTTACTCGCATATGAGTCTGTCACACAGCTTAACGCTTCCTTTGCACCTGCCTGGCGCAAAAAAGGCAATGTTTTGTGCGAATTGAAGCGTTATGAAGAAGCCATTGCCGCCTATGAGAGAGCTTTGCAGCTTGATCGCAACGACGCTGATGCGTACATCGGCAAAGGGAATGCTTTGAAACATCTTGGCGGATTCAAATAAAGCGAGTAAGCCAACGCAAGGGAGAAAGAGCACATGAATAGGCACAGTTACTTACCTGAGTTGCGACGGGGCAACGGTCTGACTGTACGCTCGATTCTCAGCAGGCTACTCCTGGCCCTCCTATTTATTGTCACCTTAGCCTCTTGTACGCCCAGGCGAGCCTTAACGCAACAGGGCGTTCTGGACCTGGCAGGCGTCTCCGTTGTCCGCCTGGTCGTTTACTATAGCGTTGGAGGAGTAGTAATAAGACAAGACGGTTACGACCCTACAAGTGTCACAGGGGAGCAATGCACAGGCCTGGGGACGCTGGTAGGAAGCTGGTCTCCCGCCAGTCCCACCGAGAAAAACAACTGGGTGCTGACCGACGGCACGCTGGTTAACACGAAGGGGGGAACTTGTCTTCCTGGCCAACTGGCGGGCATTCAGATTCTTGCAAATAACGCGTATACCAACAACTCACCAGGCCAGGCGCTGATTGGTAGTCTCCAATGTCATCGTCCAGGGCAAGAGACAATCTGTAGTGATACTGAACCAGAAACTATCTCATCATCTGCCGGCGCTGTTCTGTTTTCGTTCCACACCGACGCCAATCACTTGCAGCCGTCTCTTCTCGTTGATGCGCAACAAGGCCTGGGAACACCCCAGGGCATTGAGCTGGCAAGTAAAAACGCTTTGACCGTCACCTGGCCCTCCAGACCTGTTTTGACCGGGACGGACACCGCTCAGGCGTATCTGACCCCCAGACTTGTTGACACCACCGCGGGAAACAACAACTCGAAGACCAGTACAGCTACTTCAAATTCATCGAGTGAACCCGGTATGCCCATCGTCGACAGCAATGGAAAGCTGGTTGGGATGAGTCTGGCAGGCAATCGCCTGTTGACCGGGCAGGCCATTCTAAATCTGATGAATCAAGTCCCAGCATTACAGTCTAAAGCCCAGGCAAAACACACCAATATACTCAACACTACATGGGACCTGGGAATCCAGCAGTATGAAGCAAGTGATTACGCTCACACTCAAGCCACACTGCAGCAGATTGAAACGACGAATCCACAATTCCTGGCCCCTCGTACTTTCGAGCGGATGGCTGCTGCTCACATGCATAATGGTCCAAATGGCGCACCCACTCCCACGACCGGTGCCAGCCATACTCAGGGAGGTACCTTAGTTCTTCTTTTTCTCATTGGACTTATTGCAGGGCTATTGATTCTCATCACCCTGCTCCTGGTAATGTTCATCCTGCGTCGCTTCCGCAAGCAAATACTCGCTCGTTTTGAGGCCGAACAGGCAGAGGCACGTCTCATAGCCAAAAGGGAAGTACAACCACAACAGAACGTGGTCGTCGAGAAACCAAAGCCAGCCCTTCTTTTACAGCGTGTCGCCCCTGGAGAGCCAAAGACATCAACCGTCGTCGTTCAATCTCCGCCTGAGATACCTTGTCCGAACTGCGGCCACGCGCTACAAACGAATGCTGCCGACTGCACCTATTGTCATTACTGGATTTTGCCCGTAGCCCCAGGTGCCTCTCCCACTGTGCTCACATTACCAGCACCAGAACTTCCCAGCAGTAAGAAAGCTCTACCTTCATCGACCGCTGTCCCGGCACAACAAACGCCGATCAACGGAGCTGTTCTGGATGACCTGACGATACCCGCAACATTGCAACGTTTATGGGATCGGGCTGGTCGATGAGCGTATGCTTTAAAGCTCAAGAATGCTTAATTGCCTACAATCTTCGGCTATAGGAAATGCTCCCCACACTACATATGCTATACTATTGCCAGTATGCTTCGTCGCCCTATTCCTACGGAGGAAGCTTTAAGCACTATGCAGCCCATTGACCCGCGATTAGAGCAGGTTCTCACCTTTCCACAAGTAAACGGATTATTCGGTCGCCGTTCGCGGCGCTTCGGTTTCGGGATGGCAATACCCAGTGGCCCACTCACCTACACCTCACAGCATGAACCATTGCCGCTGTGCGACCTGGAACGAGCGCTGCTCGTCGCGGCTGCAACCGGCGTCACAGGTTGGAACTTTGGTATCCCGTTTACCATGAACCAGAGTGATCGCCTGAGCGACTATAGCCTCCGCCTCACCGGTCGCACGATCCCTTCAGCCGCAACTATCTGCACTACCGAACTATTCTTCACCGACGACACGGGTATCTATCTCACGCGCACGCGCGACCTCACACCTGAACGCCTGCGCGAATTTGAGGATAGCGACGATATTGCACGCATCATTGGCGTATCGCGGGCTGCCACCATCCAACTGGGTAACGAACGCCTGGCTTTGCCGCCGGAGCCGCCGCATTTTGACGAACACAATACCTGGAACAGCAATCGCCCCGGCTCAACGCTGTTTATGCCTGTTGGTGACGTTGGACAACAATTGCTGGCCCTGCTCGCCATGTACGTCACCAATGGCTACACGCTCTATGACGACTACAGTGGGCAATTAGGCGGCAAACTGGAACCATTTATTCGCGCAGGTGTCATCAGTGACACACCGCAGATGCGTTTCGCGCTCTCACATATCGAACAGGTGGCGTACTCGACAGTTGCCATGGAACTGGCCCTGATCTGCCAGAATATTGTTTTCATGCTGCAGGCCATCGGCCTGGGTGGCTGGATGTATACCGGCATTTATCCTTACAGCGTCCTGGGAGCCTTTGCAGATGAGGGAATACGCGGCTTAGGCTTTCGTTTTGCCAGGCGCGAAGACTGGACATTTCCCAATCCCCTAGGGCTGGATGGATATTACGAATCGGTTTGCCCACCATACGTAAAAGACATGTACGAGGCAGCGCACAGACTGGCCGAGCGCAAGTTTGGCCCGGGAGGCACCTATGATCCCGCGACAGGCGGCCCTTTCCTGCACAACAGTGAGATCAAGGCAACAGTTAAGCCCTACACGCAGGCACAGATTGACTGCATCGGTGAAATGGCGCACTACATCTATAGCACCTACGGGCGTTTCCCTGCTCGCTTCCCCACCATCTTGCTGCGTATCTATGCCCAGGCACATCATCTTGAATTAGAATTTTACAACCAGTTTTTTGGCGCTGGAGCATACTTGCAGACTCACGCAGAGCATATGCAGCGCTGGCATGCTGCTCTCTAACTTACAGGGAGCCGAAGCAGAAGGCACCACCCGATTAGACAGGCATGGTACAATAGAATCAACTACAAACCGATCCATGCATTCAATGGTCAGGCAGATGTAGAGGGAGATACGATGGCTTTCGTACAATATCATCACAAACCAGAGTTGCGAAATCCTGTGCTCGTAGCAGCATTTGCAGGCTGGAATGATGCCGCGGATGCCGCGACAACAGGCATAAAATTTCTAGTCGATCGCTGGAAACCTACCAAGCTTGCGGATATCGAAGCCGAGGAATTTTACGATTTTACCGAAACGCGGCCTACAATTCACGCCAGCAAAGGCGTACAGCGCATGATTACCTGGCCCTCCAATCAATTTTTATCGTATGTTGCCCCGAATTTCGATCGAGACGTCATCTTATACCTCGGCGTAGAGCCGCAACTCAAATGGAAGACTTTCACATCTGCTTTTCTAGAAGTCTGTAAACGCTTTAACGTCTCAGAGGTCTTACTGCTCGGCGCATTTCTCGCTAACATCCCACACTCTTTGGATGTCCCCATTTCTGGTTTCTCATCCAATGCCGAGATATTGGAACGTCTGCAAGAGATCGACGTTCGCAGTTCACGTTACGAAGGACCCACGGGGATGGTTGGTGTGTTGCATGATGTGTTCCGCCGCGCAACTATCCCCGTTTCAAGTCTATGGGCCGCAGCACCTCACTACCTCGCCGCTACACCTAACATCAAGGTTACTGCGGCTCTTCTTACCTACCTGAATACCTTCCTGTCATTGGATCTCGACCTGAGCGATATCCAGGCCGATGCACTACGCTTCGAAGAGCAAATTACGATGCTGGTTGCGCGAGACCCAGAAGCGACTGCTTATGTACGCAAGCTGGAACAGCAATCCGAGGGTATTCTGGATGAGGATGACGACGACGACGACGCGGATGATATCATCTTCAACCCTGATGAACCTGTAAGCACTGGCCCACTGCCAAGCGCAGACTCCTTGATTCGCAGCGTTGAAGAATTACTGCGCAAAGAACGCGAGAACAATCAGCAACAATCTGATAATGATAATGATGACGAGGACCTTGAATGAGTAGTGGCCCCTATAGTCTCGACGACGTGCTGCAGCCACGCTCCGTTGCCATTTTAGGTGCCTCGCGGGCTCCCCACAAATGGGGGCATGTTGCAGCCAGACAATTGATTGCCGGAGGCTTCCCCGGCAATATTTATCTCATCAACCCTTCCGTTCCTGATGTGCTTGGCCGGACTACCTACCCCAGTCTACGCGATGTACCCACCCCGGTTGACCTGGCAATTATCGCTACCTCATTCAGCCAGGTGCCTCGATCGGTCGAAGACTGCATTGCTCATGGCGTCAAGGGCGTTGTGATCATCACCGCCGGCTTCAGCGAAACCGGGCCAGAGGGCTGCGCATTAGAGCAAGAGCTGGTGGCACGCTGCCGCGCGCACGGCATGCGCGTCATTGGCAGCAACTGTATGGGACTCTACGTGCGCCGGGCAAAACTCAATGCGCTGGGCATGGCTTTCCCCCTACCCGCAGGCCCTATTGGCCTGGTGTCGCAGAGTGGCAACCTCGGCATGTACTTTTATGCGCAGTCACACCTGGATGGGCTGGGCTTTACTACATTTTTAAGCGTGGGCAACGCCGCCGATGTTACCTTCCCGGAGTGCATGCAATACCTGGCGGACGACCCGGAGACAAGTGTCATCGCGGGTTACGTCGAAGCGATTCAAGAGCAAACGCTGCGCCAGGTGATACACAGTATGCGCGAACGAGGCCGCTACAAACCCGTTGTCATCCTGCTGAGCGGCGCTACCGAAGTGGGTGTACGCGCTGCCCTGGCTCACACAGGAACCATCTCAACAATACGTCCCGACCACGATACAAGTCTCATCGGCAGCGGAGTAGTGCGGGTCCTGCGCTCAGATGAACTCTTTCCAGTAGCACAGGCACTGGCAACGCAGCCACCAACCCCCGGTGGTGGACGCCGTATCGCCATCATCGGTGACGGCGGTGGCAGCGTCGTTGCTAGCGGTGATGCCGCCATACGTGCCGGATTAGAGATACCGGTACTGTGTGCCGGGACGCAAGAGCACCTGCGCAAACTCATGCCAGCGCGTGCTACCGCCACAAACCCTATTGATGTTGCAGGAGCAGCCGACGAAGACCCCCTCTCATTCGCCTGGTTGACTGAGGCCTGCCTTACGGATCCCGAAGTCGACGGCGTGCTTATCACTGGTCTCTTCGGCGGCTACCGCTGGCTGCTTTCAGAAGACTTCGGCCCCAGAGAAGAGGCTGCCGCCCGCGAACTCGGCAAACTGGTAAGGCAGTACAAAAAACCCGTACTTGTGCAGAGTATCTACGCCAGGCACGATATTCCCTCACTGCATATTTTACGAGAAGAGGGGATTCCATATTACGAATCAATCGAGATTACGTGCCGCGCTATGGCTGCGCTGGCAGAGATTGGACAGTTTTTAGCAAGCAACTCATAGAACTATTTGATGAATACCTCATTAGATTATCCTGGCACACCTCAGCATCAACAATTGTTGCAACAAGTCGTGTCTTACTATGCCGGCGATCCGCGCATCTTATCTATCGTAGTATTTGGCTCACTTGGACGCGGCAACTGGGACCGCTATTCCGACCTCGATCTTGATATCATCAGCGCTGATGATATTACCATCGACATTATGCAGGAATTGAGCCAACTATGTGAATCCTTTACTGCTATCGATGAACATACTGCACTGATTATCCCTAACGGCGAGGACGCGGGTGATATCGTACTCGAATCATTGCTGGAACTCTCGATCCGCTATCACCAACTTCAGACAACTAGCCCAAACATTGTCAGCAGTATGCGAGTCTTATCAGGGCAAGTAGGCAGTGAAATAATCAAGGCGGCAGGATTGGCAAACCGGCAGGTAGAAGACAGGCCACCCGCCCGCTTACTGGATATGTGTGTGCGCTACGCCGTTGGCACAGATGTTGCCCTGCAGCGACGGCAACTTTGGGGGGCAATCGAAATAGAGCATCGTATGCGCAACCTACTTATGGAACTTTACGCGCAGGCTCATGGCGGCATACGCCCACTCCAGTTTTTCGAGGCAGAAGCGAGCGCATCATTGCAAACACGCATAGGCGCAACGCTGCCACAGTATCAGATGGTATCAGCGCAAGAGGCGCTTATCCATTTCCTGAATATCCTGGAGCAAGATATGGATCTAATAACAGGCGGGCAGATACAATTGACAGAAGCTCACCGCGAAATAGTGAAGCGCGTCAGGATGAGACAGGCCGCTCTGAAATAGGCCATTGCCAACTCCGCGTCTATAAGCCATACTGAACGTATTGCCAACTTACACTAAAAATTTCGGAAAGCGATGATGGAGGGAAATACATGAATCGTCGAGACCTGATCCGCATGAACGACGAAGAAATACGCGCATTTCTTGCAGAGCAGCGCACACTTCAGGTAGCCACCATTGACCACGACAGATGGCCGCACCTGGTAGCGATGTGGTATGTGTTGATAAATGACCAGATAGTTTTCTGGACGTATGCTAAGTCGCAAAAGGCTGCCAACCTGCGGCGAGATGCCAGGCTTACCTGTCTTGTAGAGACAGGCGAGCGCTATGATGAACTGCGGGGAGTCCAGATTAAAGGACGGGCAATCATCAACGATGACCGCGAAACCGTCCAGCGTATAGGCGAGGTCATCTATGAGCGTTACACTGGTGGCCCCTTGAATGATACTATACGCCAGGTGGTCGCAGCCCAGGCACCAAAACGAGTGATCGTCTTTGTGGAACCTGTAGAGATAGTTTCGTGGGATCACCGGAAGTTAGGTGGTGGCTATTGATGAAAGCGCTGGCCTATCAAACGCCTGCTGCCGTCCATTTTCGTCAGGCGGATGGCGAGAGAAGAACAGCATTGGCGAATGATTCACCGTCATGCAGGAACACCATCCGAGGAAAACTGAATCGACCTGCCGGAAACACCTGGACGTTCGCGGCAGGTCGATTAGTCAACACCTTCGGCGCTAGGATCCTATCAATGTAGCGTGGTAATCGCGAGTGAAACCGCTGCGATGATAATCAGCAGGAAGACGCTCGCGATTAGCATCACGCCGCCACGCGCATATCGAGAGCTCGGATCGGTTGACAGGCTAATATCGGGCTGGCCAGCACCTGCTGCTTGAGTAGGCATTGGCACTGACTGCGCAGCGACTGAGCGCGGACCGCGTACATGGCTGGAACGTGCTACCCCAATAGCCCCATTCGAGTAAAAGTACAGGTTTATCCTTGTACCTACAATTATAAGCCCCGTAATCCCACCTACAAGAGCCAGTATGAGCAGAATGGTTTCCATTGCTTTTTCCCCTTCTGGGTGATCTGCCCAGATATGTGACGCACCTCTTTCATTTATAAAGACGCATCACATTGGGGAATCTAAAATTCAGGTTCTAAAGGGTTTTTGATGAATCACGCGCAGTAAGCAGCTACAGCACCACTGTCACTTTGCGTTGCCTGCCTCCTCTCAAGAAACTGACGGGCACTTGCTCACCGGCCCGATGCTTGCGCACGACGCGCTGCAGGTCTCGCGGTTCAGTTACAGGTTCATTCTCCGCCGCGATAATCACATCCAATCGCTTGAGTTCGGCACGATCCGCAGGCCCGCCCTGGCGTATCTCCAGCACTTCCATACCATACTGCTGCCTGAGATTCAGAGCCTGTCGCAACTGTGCATCAAGCATAACGCGCATACCGCCAACGCCCATCGTAACGCCGGCAGGCGCGCTCTCGCGTCTCTTATTAATACGTGCAATTGCCGATTTTACCGTATCCAAAGGGATGGAAAAGCCAAGTCCTTGTGCCATAGGCATCATCGCTGTTGTGATGCCAATAACCCGCCCCTGGCTATCCGCAAGCGGACCGCCAGAATTTCCGGGGTTGATAGGCGTATCCGTCTGAATGAGGTTGGTCATCTTACGTACGCCGGGAGCTTCCAATGTGCGCCCCAGGGCGCTGACGACCCCCGCCGTTACCGTCCAGTTCAACCCGTAGGGATTCCCCACAGCAAGTACCAGCTGACCCACCTTCAAGGGGGCACGCCCCAGTTCGGCCACCGGCAAGCGGTCCGCGCCGATGCGCAATACTGCAACATCGACTTCCGAATCACTGCCAACAAGACCGGCATCGAAGGTACGCCCATCTGCCAATGTCACGCGGATACGCCGGGCATTAGTAACAACATGGGCATTTGTCAGGATCTGACCATCCGAGGCAAAAATGAAGCCGGAGCCTAAACCGCCGCCGAATTCCGGCCTGACAAAACGTCCACTCTCACGTTCTATATCTATACGTACTACAGCAGGGCCAACGCGTTCTGCAGCACCTGTAACGGCCTTCGAATAGGCATCTAGCGCCTGCGTATCTCTTTCATCTGTACTCATATGTGACGAAGTACTTTCTTATGGAACCTATGCGTTATGAAGACGTGCGTGCGAGGCAACGGCTCAGCGAGTTTGATTCACATTGTATCACATTTCATTCTTTTTGACGAGGTTCATTCACCTGAGGGGTGCAAAACCTCGGCTATCGCAGAGGTAAGCGCTTGTAATTTAAATGGTTTTTCTACCACACACGCGCGGGGAGCAATATGCAGAGCCTGTCGTACCTCAGAATCAGTAGCGGCTGTGCAAAAGATAAGCGGTAAGGATTGTGTCGTAGGATGAGACTGTAGATGATGCAGAAAATCTAAACCATTCATATCGGGTAAGTGGAGATCAAGAATGAGCACTTCCATAGGTAAGCTGGATGTTCTTAAAGATTCCTGCGAAGGATACATACCATAAGCATCCTTCTTCGCCTTCACTGCAAATAAGGCATTCAAACAATCCTCGGCATGATCATAGAGAGTGACTTCATGTCCAGCGAGGTTCAGCATAGTAATACAGAGCCGCGCAATTCGGGAATTATCTTCAAGCAGGCCTACCCGAGCCATAAATTACACATTGCTCCTTATTTGCAATTTGAAACTACCTCAGCATTGTAAAGGTGACACTCCCGTCGCATAAATGCTGACGGGCTTCTAGGCAACGTCGTATGATTGGCCTGTTCCCGGAGGAACCGTACCTGGAGTACGTGGTTGCTCACTTGACTCACCTAGACAACGTTGGGGCGTGCCTGCCCTACTACTACTTGGACGTAGATACGTGAAGGAACGAGGACACTCCACTCGCTCACCAAAGGCAAGCGTATGCATATTCACACTGCCCACGAGGTCTCTATGCCCCACGAACCCACAGTTCCGGCACTTCCACACTCTGCCTCTTGGCTTATGTTTATGCCTGCATACCGGACACTGGCTTGATGTTCCTCGTTCCGAGCCAGTGAAGCTCTCGATGCAGGCTTGTTTGGCTTTGTGGGTCAGATAATCAATATCTTTGCCGTATTCCCATAAGGCCATGCGTTGATTGTGATGTCTGCCGTTGTTGTTATTGCGTACTCCATGCGGATTGCCAATGAAGAGGGTGCCAACCTGCTGTTCGACACAGAAGTCTATCACCTTGCGCGTGGCTTTGTGCCTCATATCGCGGATACGTCGTTCCGCGCGCCGGCACTGCTTGTTCTTGGCACGTTGCAACTTCTTCCAGCGGCGTGAGTACTGCTTGCACCGGGATTGCTTCTTCGCAATCTTGTTGAGTTGCTGATTGCGTTGTCGCTTGAGAGAACGGATACCGCGCCCGGTGACGATCATGGCCTTGCCTGTGTTCGTCGTGACTGCTGCTAGATGAATCTCTCCTAAATCGACGGTGGCATGAACCTCTCCAGGGGCCTGTTCTTCCTGCTTTACCTCAATACAGACATGCAATTCAAAGCCATTGTTCCAGACGAGTGTTACTGAGCGGCTTGTCTCTGGCAACTCGATGGGTAAGACCAAAGAAGCACGCCCACGCCCCAGAGGCAGGACTATGCGCCCACGTTCTTTTGAAACAGCCTGTGCGGGCCACTTGACCGGATAGAAACGCTTCTGTCGCCAAGGATACTTCATCTTCATCTGAGGGTGCGTTTGACGGAGTTTGCGTGTAGTCACGACATTGGCGAGAAAAGCCTGAACCACCATCTGTACCGATTGGCTATGCAGGGCAAATTGTCCCTTCGTGGCTTTTTGCAAGGCGTCACGTCCAGGCCATGGAGTGTGAGCCATTCTTGCCTCTTTGTGGATCTGGCAACACCTATTCCACACGTTCGCCGCTTCCATCTGAGCAGCTTTCAGAGGTTGGAATTGCTTGTGCGACAGGTAATTCAGTTGATAGATTTTTACCGTCTGCATGGGTATAATGCTAGCATAAAAGGGCAGAGTTTACAAGTAGATAAAATCTCTTCTTTTAGCTGTCCTTGTAATGCACCGTTAACGCTTTGTGCGAGGGTAGCTTTTAAATGAAGTAGAACTGAAAGCTATGCAGAAGAGCGGAGCGAGCAGCCCGAACAACCATACTCCTATCTCGACGCAAAGCCATATCTGCTGTACAATCTGTAGTAGGCGAAGCACCGCACTACATACACCTTGAGATCGCAGATGAGTGAGAACGACATTACGAGACGACACCCTATAAGTACTGTACGCTTTGGGTTGGGAAAAGAAATTCAGCTTTACACCGATGAACTGGTTGTTACAGCGAAGGAAGAAGATCAAGAAACACGCCTGCAACTGTCGGCCATCAAGCGTTTGATCCTGGTGCCAGGCGACCCCAATCCTGCCAAATTAGTCCTGATGGCCGACCTGCAAGACGAGACCACCCTTATCCTGGCCGAAGGCATGTCCAACGCACGCGATTTTCGCGCCATGCTGCCCCATATTATTGAACTCTCTCCCGACATTCAACTCGACCCCCCGGATATGTATGAGCAGTTGCGCCAGGCATTGAACAATCGCCGCGCCTGGACCATTACCTGTTACGGCTCCATTCTCCTGGTCTGTCTCTTGCTCTTTGCTCTCTATCTCATCGTAACCTTTATTGGCGCACACCACTAGCCTACGCGGAGTTATTCCCGCCTATGGGATAAGTGCCGGCGAACAAATAGCCGTTTTTCGGCGGTGAACTAGACATCCTCTTCCCGCCTATCCTCGTTTCTCACCTCAGGCTTCGGGGGAATAGGGGTATGCGCACCGTTTTGCGCGTTCGCTGGTGCCTCAATTATCCGTTCGGGTTTGAGCATCTCCCGCCTGTGCCCGCGACCGCGCCGGGACAGTCGATAGAGCATATAGAAGAACACTGCGAACAATACTAGAGGCAAGAGCCGTGAAAAATCGAAACCGCCACTGCTGCCAGGATAGAGATAAACATCATTGGCAGCAGCATAAAGCTGGCTAAAACCGTTAGCTCCAAATGCGAGCGCATAGACGGGCTGGCCTCTCGGTAAACCGGTGGCAATCTCTTCCCAGTCTTGCCCATTATCCTCACTGCGCAAGACGCCTATGCCAATAGCAACATACACCGTGGTGACCTTACTATAGTCAAGCAGAATAGCATACACGTTTGTACCGGCAAGCGACTCCTGGTTCGCTGACCAGTGGGCTCCGGCATCTTGTGAACGGAAAAAGCCATGATTCGTACCCGCGAAGACCAGGCGCTGATCTCCACCGCTTATCGCAGCAGGATACACAGTATTAACAACAATCGCAGCAGGTAACCCGGTATTCAGAACCTGCCATGTAGAGCCAGCATCAACGGAACGATAGATGCCCAGATTCGTAGCCGCCCATAGCTGGTGTTGAGTAGAATCAAAAGTTAAGCCATTGATCTCAATCTCAACAGGCAGCCCTCCATTAGCGGCAGACCAGGAAGCCCCATCGTTCGTGCTGATGAACACACCGTGATGCCTTGTACCAGCATAGATAGTATGTGAATTATTTACATCGAAAGCCAGTGCGGTAAAACTGTCGGCAGGGAGGCCACCGCTAGCGGTCCAATGCTGTGCCGCATCAGCGCTGACAAAAACGCCAGCATCTGTCGCAGCATAGAGTTTTTTCCCTGGATCGTCAAAGGCAAGAGCGTGAATAGCAGTTGGCAAGGGTAATCCTGCGCTGTGCTGGCTCCAGTGCGCCCCCGCATCAGTACTGACAAAAACGCCGTTCTCTGCATCACCGGCGTAGATATCCTGCACATTATTGGGGTCTACCGCGAGCGTGCGAATATGCTGATGTTGTAACCCACTTGACTGCCAGGTGCCTCCTGCAAAGATACCAGCACTTGGCGCACACGCCGAAAACAAAACAATCAAAGGCAACAATATGAACGAAAAGCGAAAAATCCTCGTCCATTGTAAGGGCGCACCCTTGCGGTCGCCCTGCCCACCGGCATTCGTCCATTGTAGGGGCGCACCCTTGCGGTCGCCCTGCCCATCGGCATTCGTCCATTGTAAGGGCGCACCCTTGCGGTCGCCCTGCCCATCGGCATTCGTCCATTGTAAGGGCGCACCCTTGCGGTCGCCCTGGAAATGATTTTTCCGCTCATTCATACAAGCCACCATGACAACCCTTTGCCGGCGCAAACCTGCCATCGCTGCTGGAAATGATTTTTCCGCTCATTCATACAAGCCACCTGCATCCGTGAACGCTTCTTAAGGAAGTAAATTTAGCTTTTCCCCAATGCCCCGCTCTTGAGCCAGGATATAGACGTGTGCTGCAGTTGCAACATCTTCGAGCGCAATACCCACACCTTTGTAGAGAGTAATCTCATTCGCTGACAAGCGCCGTGGCCCATGACCAGCAACCACTTCCGCCAGGTCATGCACCCTTTTCCAATCAAGCAGTCCCTCGTTAGCAGGAATAATCAGATCTCCGGCCTCTTGACGCGCCTGTTCAAGCGAATCAGCTACGATCAGATCGCAGCGTTGCAACGTTACAAGATCGATTTCATGCCTGTTTGCCCAGTTAGAGCCAATCGCATTGATATGGCAACCAGCCTTTAACCAGTCACCAGGATAAACCGGTTCTGCCGAGGTGGTAGCGGTAATCACAATCTCCGCACTCTCTATAGCCTGCCGTGGGCTTGCAACCGGCCTGACTTCAAGAGAGAGCCTGCGCGTCATTTCATTACAGAACTTTTCGCATTCCGGCAGGCGGCGGCTATAAACATACACCGTTTTCACCGGGCGTACCGCGCATACTCCCATCAATTGCGTAGCTGCCTGCTTACCCGCACCAATGAGGCCCACCAGCGATGCATCTGGGACTGCCAGGTACTTGGTTGCCAGCCCACTCGTTGCACCGGTGCGCATACGCCCAAGCCAATCGGCCTCAATGACAGCCATCAGGTGCCCGTCCTGCGCACTAAAAAGCATCACCACAGAGCGCAGGCCTGATCGAAATACGGTGTAGGTCTTGAATCCTACTGCACCTAACGTGGGTACGGCAGCAGCAAGCATATGCATTACACCATTTGCCTGCACTATGCGTGTTCGAGGACGATTCACAGCGTTTCCTTGTGCCCACGCGCTGAAAGCCTGCTCCAACACCATGATGGCATCAGGCATCGCTAGAAGAGAAAACACCTCCCCTTCACGCAGCAATAAAGCCATACGTTCGCTCTCCCCACTTCACTCTACCCGGCGGATCACACGCTTCAGATACACGGCTGTTTCATGTATCTCATAGCCTTTAGGCAATTTCATTGTTTTGTCGCCTTGCAGTGAGAATACATCTCGTAGCGCGTCGAATGCCGGTGCAGGCACATAGCTTGTGGATGCACGGGGAGAGCGCATCATACGAGCCACCAGGTTACGGCGCACCAACTCCAAGCCGAACCCCACGGCAAGAGCGCCTACGCCAGCCGCCAGGCGCGGTAATTGCGGATGGTGCAGGATAGTTGGAAGATTTGCCTGTGCTGGCACAAGGCTTTGAGAAGACGACTTCAGATCAGCTCCGCAGCGTTGACAATACACATCATCTGCCAGGCATTCCGCGCGGCAGCTTGGACACAGCATAAGATTCCTCCTCCTAAGGTAACAATTCTTCCGTTACATTATACAACGCCATGATCTCTAAGTCTTGCCAGCATGAGATTTTGGGTAATGCTATAAATATACCTTGCAAGGCAGCGTAAGCCTATCGTCAGAATCGTGTAATTCCTTCTTTCATCGCGCCGGAAAACCTCTAGACTGTCCAGTACCTGCTATACTACACTTGAGCCGTGAGGTTTTGATGTTTCAGAAGAGAAAGAGAGACAACCTTGAAGTTTGGCCTGTTTTCTGTGAATAGTTATGCATGCAGCTATCCCGAGACTGCCGTGGAAATTGCTCAGCTTGCCGAGGCCGCTGGATTTGAGTCGTTGTGGGCGGGAGAGCATGTGGTGCTCCCTGATCCACAGGAGCCTCCCTCGCCCATGGGTTCCCACGATCGCATTCTCGATCCAATGATCGCCCTGACCTTTCTCGCCGCCCACACGCGCCAGATCCTTCTGGGGACAGGGATTATCATTCTGCCTCAGCGCAATCCGCTTGTTCTGGCGAAAGAGCTTGCCAGCCTGGATGAACTCTCGGGCGGACGCCTGATCTTTGGCATCGGCGCCGGCTATCTGGAGCCCGAGTTCCGCGCACTGGGCATCCCCTTTAGAGAGCGAGGCACGCGCACTGACGACTACCTGGCAGCCATGCGAGCCATCTGGACGCAGCCGCAACCAGCCTATCATGGCCGCTTTATCTCCTTCGAGCATGTCCAGGCTCATCCCCGTCCGCAGCGCAGCATCCCGGTGGTGGTCGGTGGGCATACTCCGCCCGCCTACCGTCGCGCCGTCGAGCAGGCAACTGGCTGGTATGGCTTCGCGATTGGTCTCAATGGGAAGGCTCGCTCTCTGACCGGCTCTCTGGCAGGGATCGCCGACGCTCTCAAACGCTACAACCGTCCCCAGGAACTCGGCAAGCTTGAGATCAGTGTTACCCCGCCTGCGGGAACTATTACTCTGGAGCGTGCCAGACAGTACGCTGACCTCGGCGTTGACCGGCTCATCATCTGGCCCCCAGACGGGATCGGCGCAGCAGACCTGAGAACCCTTGTCTCACACATTGGCGACACCGTCATCGGGCGCGTCTGACGCTTTGCTGGCTGCTTTCCTCTTGCCACTCCCCGCCCGCAGGCGTGGTGCTCCTCCGCTGCAACAGCAACCCGGCCCATGCGCAGCTCTCACCCACGGGCGGCATCAGGACAATGCTGTGGGTGGCTCTGGCCTCAAAAAGAGTGGAGGCCACCCACAGCATTGTCAAAAACCCGCTCACGCAGAATTTTGAGACAAATCACACGTATGTGATCTAGGTGCGAGTCATGCTTTCTTGGCCGAGTCCAGAACTTGCAGGTAGTGTTGGTTATACATGATGCCTAGGATGTTCCCAAACGGGTCGACCACGGAAGCAGTGACGAACCCCTCGCCACGGTCTGTGGGGGCCTGGTGCTCTTTCGCTCCCAGAGACACCAGCTTCTCAAGAGTTGCCGTCACATCGTCGACGTGCCAGTACACGACAGCGCCCGCCGGGCCGGTCGCCGAACCGGTGGGCGCGTAGCGGCTATCGATCACGCCCAGCTCGTGCTGGTAGTCGCCGAGGCGAAACTCTATATATCCCGGAACTTCGAAGTATGGGTCGATACCCAATAGCTCAGCGTACCACTTCTTTGCCGCCGCGAGATCAGCCGCGTAAAAACTGACCGTGGTGAGTCCTCGCAATGTGTGTATGTCGCTCATAGGAGTTTTTCCCTTCTCTTCTGTGAAAGCCATCTGATTGATTGCTTTCTTTCAGTATAACCTGGAAACAGGACAGAATCGAACCTCCTTTGAGTGCATTTCTGACTGAGAAAAACCAGAATCACCGCGTTTTTGCTAGAAACAAGAGGCACAATATGCTTCAAAATCGACTTGAAACATCTCTATGAAGCATATATTGCGTCTGCCGACGAAGTCGAACCTTCACCCTCAGAAAATTGCGCTGAAAGTTCGACGCGATGGCCCTCAGCCCAGTATTTTCGTTCGATCATTCAGCGCAATTACCAGGTCAGCCCGCGCTTCGATCCCGTCGATGAGAGCGGCGACCTTGCGCTTACACCAGGAGTTCGCGAACGCGGGGGACCACTTGTGTGCCGTACAGCTCGATAGTGGTCATGAGGGCTTGATGCGAGAGACCTCCCATACCGTATTTCAGGTCGAAGCGGGTCGCGCCGAGAGCGGTGAGATGTGCAGCGATTTTCTGGGCGACGGTCTCTGGCGACCCCACGTAGAGCGCTCCCTCCGGCCCAACCTCATGAAGAAAGGATTCCTTGGTCGGGATGGCGAATCCGCGGGTCTTGCTGACGCTGCGGATGACCTCCCGGTAGCGCGGCCAGAACTCTTCGCGGGCCTTCTCGTCGGTCACGTCGACATGACCCGGCGAGTGCACGCCCACCGGCAACGGAGGGCGCCCGAAACGCTCCAGGGCCCGCAGGAACAGTTGTGAGAAAGGCGCGAATCGCAACGGGGATCCGCCGATGATAGCGAGCATCAGCGAGAAGCCATGGCGTGCGGCGCGGATGACCGACTGAGGGCTTCCGCCGACACCGATCCACACCGGAAACGGTCCGAATTCAGTGTGCGGCACAACATCCTGGTTGTGGAGCGACGCGCGGGTCTTGCCCTGCCAGGTGACGGGCCCGCCCTTGACGAGCTCAGCGAAGAGGCTGGCCTTCTCCTCGAAGAGCTCCTCGTAGTCGGCAAGGTCGTAGCCGAAGAGAGGGAACGAGTCGATGCTGGAGCCTCGTCCAAGGATGACCTCTGCCCGCCCGCCGGAGATGGCGTTGAGCGTGGAGTAGCGCTGAAACACCCGGACCGGATCGTCCGAGCTCAATACCGTGACGGCCGACCCGAGATGGATGCGGGAGGTGCGCGCAGCGATCGCGCCGAGCACCACGTCGCCGGCCGACAGCGGAAAGTCATCGGTGTGGTGTTCGCCAATCCCGAAGAAATCCACGCCGACCTGGTCGGCAAGGACCCCTTGTTCGACGATGTTCCGGATGGTCTGAGCGTGCGAGAGTGGGCGGTCATCCTCGTCGTGCGTGACATCGCCGAAGGTGTCGAGGCCGAAGGCAAGTGGGAACTGCACGGGTGCAGCACTGGACGGTGTTGCTGTCATGTCGATGCTCTCCTTCTGGTATGGGTCTGGGCGAGCCGAGGCTTCCCTACGCTGCCTCGGCGCGGACAGCCAGCTCAAACTCGGTTCGGTGCAACGACACACCGAAGACAGGGCCCCCTGGTTCGAGGAGGCGGCCCGCGCTCAGGCGGTCGAACCGCACGGCGTCGTACCCGATGCGCTCGATGAGTTCCGCCACCACGTCCACCGCGCGTGGATCGTCGCCGGCAACCCCGAGCGCGCGGCGTTCCGGCGAGCCTCTTGGTCGGCGTTCGTCTTCAAGCTCGTGGTAGCCGATGTGGTTGAGGGTCTTGACGACCGTCGACCTCACGAGCCGGCGCTGGACGATCTCGCTGCTGCCGTATCGACGATCTTCGAACATCTCCTGAATGCCGTCGACGGGCGGCCAGTAGTTCATCGTATCGACGACGAGCTTGCCGTCCAGCAGGGAAGGGTCCAGCGTCGTGAACTTGTGAAGCGGGATCGCCAGCACCACAAGGTCTGCCTCCTCGACGGCCTCGGCTGCCCATCGTGGCTCGGCCCCCGGCGCCAGCACCTGTACGATCAGCTCGATCTCCTCCGGGTCACCCGAAGCCGCGATCGACACCTGGTAGCCCGCCTCTATCGCGACCCGTGCGATGACCGGGCCGACGTGACCCGCCCCGAGCACGGCGATCCGTGGCAGCCGCGCATGCAGCAGAGCGATAGCTGTCATCGATGGGCACCTCCGGTGCGACCAGCGCTCACCTCTCCATGGAGATGGCGCTGGAGCGACTGCAAGACATCGGCGAGCGCCTCCAATTGCTCGGGTGTCAGCGCGTCAACAAAATGCTTCTTGATGGCCCTCAAGTGGGGCGCACCCGCACGCCGGAACGCCGCTGCGCCGCTTTCCGTGAGCGACACCTCGGCACCGCGACTGTCGGTGGCGCAGTCGTCGCGCCGGATGAGGCCGCGTCGCTCCATCCGTCCGAGGTGATGGGACAGCCGGCTTCGCTCCCACTCGATGGTCGCCGCCAGCTCCGACGATCGCAGCCGCGTGCCATCTGCTTCTCTCAACGCCAGCAGCACCTGATAGTCGGCGGGCGAGAGACCAGACTCTTGTAGCTTCGCACCCAGAACCCTCCCAAGCTCGGCTGTCGTATCGAGCAGGGAACGCCAGATCGCCAGTTCCCGAGCCGTCAGCCGCTGCCGCGCTGCCATTTCGCCGCCACTCATGTCGCAGACCTCCTCATTGGGCGCCTTCATCGGCCCTCTCCTATTATTGACATGTCAATATTGATAGTATAGACATGTCAATATTGATATGTCAACCATCTGGGCTGAATTGGCCCAATGGATCTGTTCCCCGCCATATGACACCCGCTATGGCGGGTCAGGAGGTCAAACGCACCTGCCGCGCCGTGGGTTCATCGTCACTCCCGATCACCAATTCCAGCGAGTGGTGCTCCCAGCCAGGTTCGAGCCACTGCCGAGGCGGTGGATGGTGGAACGCTCGTTCGCTTGGATAGGTCGCCAGCGGCGGATGAGCAAATACAAACATTATCGGGCTCTTGGCCACTCTTGATACTGCTGGCGAAGTCGGAGCCCCCATCTCAGGCCGCCTCCTTCATGACCCGTTTGAAAGGAGAGGTGCGGGTCTGTTCCGGCGCTTCTCCTCGCAGCCAACTCATCAGTTGTATGACGTTGATGGCGGCAGCAATCGCCACATAGCCCAGATGGGTTTTGCGCAGACCGATATAGCGCGAGCGGCGTAAGCCCAGGGTGCGCACTGCCTGAGAATGGGTGCCTTCAATGCCTGCCCGATGGCGATAGGTGTCCTTGAAAGCCTCCGTGCTCTCTCGCTGGCACGCCGCAAAAAGCGCCTGCATCTGCTCTCTTCCTCCTCCTTCGGCAAACGTTCATGCGACCCGCCGCTCACCATAGCGCTCAACCCACTCGACTGGCACGTGGGCGTGCACCCACTCGGGCGCTACCTCCGAGAGCACATTCAAGACATAGACCATGGTCTGAGCAATGCACAGCGTGCGGTTGAGTGCGCGGATCTTGGCCAGGACATGGGTCGAGTCGGTGTGCTGCCGTCCGTGGGCGCTTCCGCCATCCCCCCTCCCGACACCGCTCCAGGAGGAGATCTAACAGACGCTGTTCGGCATGGCCCTCGACCAGACGTGAGCGAAACTCGGAGAGGACGGTATGGTCAAAGCCAGGATCGCAGAGTTCCAGGCTGAGGGCGTATTTCCAAGCCAGCCGATCGCGCACGGCATCGGCGGCTTGGCGATCCGTCAAGCCTTCCATACATTGAAACACCGTCACCAGTGCCAGGCGCCACGGGGCTAAAGCGGGTTGACCATGGGTAGGAAACAGGTCGAGCCTTCGCCTCATCGGTGTAGATGGCTCCCAGCGTGTCTCGCAACTGCATGAACACATTTCCTCGCGGAAACACCGCGTGAGCCACACGAGCCATTTCTTCGGGAACCGGCGGAATCGGCAGAGATTTGAGTGACATGGATGGCCTCCTTCTCGGTAAGCAGCAAACTATTCATTCCCTCCATGTTAAAGGATGAGGTCTAGTCTCTCTTCGACTTCGCCACCAGTAATTCATGCGCTGGCGCGCACCAGCGTCCATGGAAATAGCGGCGTTTAGAGCACAACGTAACATATAGTGCTATTTCCATGGGAGTACCAAGTTTGGTCATGAGCCACGCAAAAGAGCGGATGAGCCATTTCATTCCAAAATGGACATTGCTCAAAATGACAGGCGGAAGTCGGGATTCTCCGCCACCTGCGTCCATCTGCATTTCAGACGGGCAGTGGTGATCGGTTAAGCCACCTCTTGACCGACCCGCTGCCGCGGGCGCAAAATCACATACTCGTAGATCAAGGCCGCGATAACTCCACCGGCGATCGGCCCAATCCAGTAGACGAGATCGTTCTGCCAGAAGCCGCCAGCTAGTGCTGGGCCAAAGGTGCGCGCGGGATTCATCGATGCACCCGTCAGTGGCCCGCCCACGAGAATATCCACGAATACGGTGAGGCCAATGCCAAAGCCTCCAATTTTTGGTGCTCGCTTGTCAACAGCGGTCCCGAAGACGGCCAGGAGCAGAAAGAACGTCAGGACCGCCTCAATGAGAACGCCAATACCGAAGGAGACACCGGGCCCGAGGTAGGTCGTACCGAGTAGGGCCGCCTGCCAGACCGCTTGCGGATACATGACCCGGAGCAGTAGGCCGGCCAGAGTTGCACCAACGAGCTGGGCCACGATATACAGGAGCCCCAGCAGGGGTGCGATACGCCTCGTCACAAGAAATCCGATGGTGACAGCGGGGTTGATATGTCCGCCCGAAGTCGCAGCGAAGATGGTGATCATGATGGCAAGCCCCAGTCCAAGTGCAAAGGCAATGCCCACCAGGCCAACCGCGCCATTCGTCAGGGTATTGGTGACAATCGACCCTGCGCCAATGAAGACGAAGCCGAATGTCCCGATGAGTTCAGCAACTACAGGCTTCACGTATTGCTCGCTGAACCCGCTCCTCGCCTGGTTGGCTGAGATCGCCTGGTCTTGTCTAGGTGTCATAATCGGCCCGGTATTGCCGGGGCTCTCGACAATCCTCTTCGCTTGCTCGGTCCTTATGTCGTCTTGCTCGGTCCTTATGTCGTCATTCATAATGATTCCTTTTCTACAGTTCATGAGGCATTTCCCCACTCAAAGGTAGGGTTTGGGGCCACTCCCCAACTGACATGCCTCACCCTCTCTGGTCCTAGTATAAGGAGGAAGCGTCATGAAAGCGTCATGAGCAGCGTCATGAATAATTCTCCGCCATCCCGACCGCACAGGGTCACAGATATCATAGCCAAGCAACGCGGGCGCGCGCAAGGCAGAAACTGTTTGAACATCTGGTTAAGAAAGCTGAGAAGATGCTGAGAAAAAGCTGAGAGTTTCTCTTGTTGACTTGCACTTCTCATAGGCTTCAGGTATGGTTTTTTCTGAGATGCGCTCCTTTTTCACCGGTCGTCACTGGAGAGACCTACTCCCACAAGGTGAAACGCTACTTCTCGTGTGCGAGAGGTGAGCCCTGTCACCTCGAGTGTTTGTGTTGTCTGCATCATGTTCACTGTTGGGTTGTTTGTGTTATCGTTGTCACAATCCCACGGCTCGTGCATCTCCATTAGTGAGGGTGAGTGTCCATCCAGGGCACCCCTGGCATTCGCGGAAACGAGGAGGATCTATGGAGACGATCCCTGCGGCTCAGACGGTCGAGGCGCTCATACATGCCTATGGCACACTGGTGTTTCAGACCATCTATGGGTTCACCGGTGACTGGCACGAGAGCCAGGATCTCACTCAGGAGACCTTTCTGCAGGCCTTGAGAGCGATTGATGCGGCCCGTGCCAGCAGTGGCGCACACTTTCATGCCAAAGCCTGGCTCTTCCGGATTGCCACGAATCTGGTGTTGATGCAGCGTCGGCGACAGGCACGCGTACGGGTGCTACCGTTCTCATCGCTTCAGGAGGAGGGACAGGACGAGACTGAGGTTGACTGTCCGTGTGCCCATGCTGCCCCAGTGCAGCCAGCGGGATATGCAACGGCTCCCACAGGTGACCCAGCAGACCTCGTCGCCGAACGGGATGCCATCCGCCGGACGATGGGCTTGCTGCCTGAGCCCCTGCGCCTCTGCCTCCTCCTGTCGGTCGTGGGTGGCTTCTCCGCACCTCAGATGGCCAGGATGCTCCATCTGCGTGAGGCAGCCGTGCGTCAACGGCTGGCACGAGCCAGAAAACGGTTTCGTGCGCTGTATCGCCAGGAGAGCGGCGAGGCCGTCAACGGTGACAGACCAGCTGGGCAGCCTGCAACGAGCACAGTCGCTGCTGCACCGAGGCAGCAGATGGAGCAGGACCAAGTCCTGGTGCCGTCCAGGTTGCCCAGTCTGGTCCTCGCCTGCTCTTGATCTACACTCAGGAGGAGCGAGGCAGATGGTCCTGTGTAGCCATGCCGTAAGGAGCAGGAAGGCTGCTCCTGTGTGAGCTGTAGTGCTCCTAGTGATGCGCGAGGAAAGGAGGCCAAACCACCAGGCGGGGAGCCTTTGAGCTCCCGCCTGCGCTCGTGCGGAGAGATCAATGCTGCTCGCGTCAGCGGTCGCCTCTCCTCATAGAGCAGTGGGAGGAACAAGGATCGTTCGCAGCAAGGGAGGCTATACGATGACGATACGAGTACAACAGAGCGTCAACCAGGAGCAAGTACCGTTGGTGAGGACAGCTATCGAGCGTTTGCTTCAGGAGGCAGGAAGCACGGAACACTTGGATTTGAGCGGGCAGCATTTGCAAGGCGTCACGCTGGTGAACGGTGATTTGCGGGGGGCCAATCTGAGCCTCACAGATCTGCACGAAGCGAACCTGTGCGGAGCCAATCTCGCCAAGGCCGATCTACACGGAGCCGGACTCAGTCACACCTATCTGAGCTGGGCCAATCTGGGGCAAGCCAACCTGCAAGAGGCAGATCTGCAGGCAGCGGACCTGAGCTGGGCCGATTTGCGTGGGGCCAACTTGCGCGGGGCCAATCTGGACCAGACCATCCTGTATGGAGCTCGCTTGAACTGGGCTGACTTGCGTGAAGCCTGCCTGGAGACGGCAGACCTGCGTGGGGCCGAGCTGACCTGGGCTTATTTCGGCGGAGCAGGCACCTACGCGCCTGCCAAACAAGACCTGCAGCGCAGAGGAGCGCTCTTCAGAGAAGGAACCCAGGTGCACTGTGTCGTAAGCCGTTCCGACGAGACAGACGGATATGCGCTGGGCGTTGTGCTAGGGATCCTGGTGATGGGTACCGTGACCTTCCTCTTCGGGCGGAGAGTGAGGTCCATGCTCAAGCAGGGGAGTCGTTTCCCGACAACGAGGGGCCGTCCCATCTGATGCGGCCGAGGTGGGGGAGGCGGCGCAAATACCCGCGCATCCAAGCGCAGTCGAGAGAGCGCTTGGAT
>Ga0209701_10000330_pt1 | contig 26744 bp, 26 predicted proteins | sample CZO8metaG_4_FD_188356 | JGI IMG/M metagenome (GOLD analysis project Ga0209701, IMG submission 188356) | Vadose zone soil microbial communities from the Eel River Critical Zone Observatory, Northern California, USA - CZOApr15con2H3.8 metaG... | ecosystem: Environmental > Terrestrial > Soil >... | reverse complement strand
ACTTTACTGGCATTGGTAAAGCTAAACGCATTGTCCTGTTCGATACTTTGATAGAGCAGATGTCCATGGACCAGGGCCTGGCAGTTTTGGCGCATGAGATGGGTCACTATAAGATGAAGCATATTCGCAGGATGTTAGTGGTGCAGACGATTTTTCTTTTTGTCGGGCTTTACATTCTAAGTTTGCTGGTGAACTACCAACCCCTCTTCGCGGCCTTTGGCTTCGATCATCCCTCGAATCATGTCGCGTTAGTGCTCTTCAGCTTGCTTGCCGGTCCATTTACGTTCTATCTAGGTCCGCTGATGAATCTTCTCTCGCGCAAGCATGAGTATGAAGCCGATTGCTTTGCCGCAATGACCCTGCACGAGGGCAAATCGATGGAAGAGGCGCTGGTTAATTTAACGATCAAAAATCTTTCCAACTTGACACCGCACCCTTGGTATTCCGCCTACCACTATTCCCACCCCACCCCAGCGGAGCGCATCGCCGCGCTTCGGCAATGTCCGGTTTGATGGATCTCTTTAGAGCGCAGCTATGTGGCTTTGATGTGAAGAAGTAAATGGTCGGGGCGAGTGGATTTGAACCACCGACTTCACGGTCCCGAACCGTGCGCTCTACCAAGCTGAGCCACGCCCCGACGGGATAAAAACTAACACACTAAGACGGAAAACGAAAACAACGGAGGGTCACAGTTTCTCCGTAGCTGTCCGCATCTTCCGGATCGTTTCGGCGTAGTCTGGAGTCTTAAAAATCCCAGAGCCGGAGACAATAACCTCGGCTCCGGCTCCTACGGCCCGGGCGATATTATCTGCTTTAATGCCTCCATCGGCCTCGATAAGGACGGGGAGCTTTCTTTCGGAGACCAACCGTCTCGCTCTTTCGATTTTCGGGAGCACGTCTTCAATGAAGGCTTGACCGGCAAAACCAGGGAAGACGGTCATCATCAGAACCATGTCGATGTCCGTGAAGTAGGCCTCAACTTTTTCCAGAGGCACGTCGGGGTTGACCGCGATGGATGCCTTGGCGCCCAGCGCACGGATTTTTGCCAGGACGGATCTCGGTTCTCTGCAGGTCTCAGGGTGGATGGAAACCCAGTCGGCTCCCGCCTTGATGAATTCCGGTGCATACTTGTCTGGATCGGTAATCATCAGATGGACATCGAGCGGGAGTCGGGTCGCTTTGCGGAGCGATTCAACCACGACCGGTCCGATGGTGATGTTAGGAACGTAATGACCGTCCATGACGTCGACGTGGAGCCAGTCGGCTCCGGCCTCTTCCACGGCTCGGATATCATCCCTGAGCCGGCTAAAATCCGCGGAGAGGATGGACGGCGCAATTTTTAGTGGTTTCACTCATCCACCTTTTTTATTCTGGCTGCGAAAAAGCCGTCGGTGTTGTGTTTGTGGGGCAAGGCCAAGAAATATTTGCCGCGAGTTAGGGATTCAGCCCGTCGCGGTAAATAGCCTGCCGCATCCTCTACAACAAACTGCCTGTTAGAACCCAGAAGATCGTCGATGGCCGCCTCGTTCTCTTCCCGGGTCAAAGTGCAAGTCGAATAAACGAGGATTCCCCCCGGCTTGAGGTGAGGGGAAACCTCCTGAAGGATCCTTTTCTGGATTTTGCTTAATCGCTGAATGTCCTGCTCCTCTCTGTGCCACTTCGACTCGGGATGAGAGCGTAGAGTTCCCAAACCGCTGCACGGGGCATCGACCAGGATGCGATCATAGGGTCCAGCCAGGGTCCCCTTTAATCCTTTGCTCACGTCCGCAACCACAGGACGGATCGACTTAATGGCTAACCTTTGCACATTCTCCTTGAGTTTCTCAAGTCCCTGGACGGAGATGTCTGTCGCTATCACCTCTCCCCTGTCTTCCATCAACTCTGCAAGATGCGTGGCTTTCCCTCCCGGGGCGGCGCAGGCGTCCAGGACGCGCTCGCCGGGCTTGGGATCGAGGAGGTATCCGATCAATTGGGAGGCCTCTCCCTGGACCTGGAAAAGCCCCTCATGAAACCCAGGGAGATCATTTACGGCTCCGGCTGATTTCACCACCATCCCCTGTGGAGACCAGGAAGTGGGGACAGCTTCAAATCCCTCAACACTCATCGTTGCGCGCAGCGTTTCACGCGTCCCCTTGAGGCGATTGGCACGTAGGGTCAGAGGCGACTCCTCATTGTTGGCCTTCATGAGGGCTTCTGTCTCTTCTCGGCCGAAATAGTCCAGCCATTTTCTTACCAACCACTCGGGATGCGAAAACGCGATCGACAGATAGAGTGCAGGATCAGCGTGCGGATCGGGAAGGCAAAGGTCGCGTCGCTCTCGAAGGATCCGACGTGCCACTGCGTTGATCAGACTGCCGGCTCTTGGTCCGCCATTCCTTTTTGCCAGTTCCACACCTTCGTTGACAGCGGCGTAGTCGGGGACCCTGTCGAGGAAAAAAAGCTGGTAGAGCGTCAGGCGGAGAAGGTTCCGCAGATAGGGATTGGCGCGGGAAAGAGGCCGCTGGAGCAGCCGCGCGAGATCCCAATCGATCTTGCCTCTCCATCGAAGCGTCCCGTAAACCATTTGCGTGAGCAGGGCCCGATCACGGAGCGACAGGGAGAAGCGACTCAGCGAATGATCGAGAAGGATATCGGCATAGGCCTTTCTTGTCTCTACCGCCGCGAGGATTTCGGTGGCCAACTCTCGACACCCCTTTTTCCTATGCGGACGAGAGGTGCTCGCCTTTTTCAATTCGGCTTCCTTTGAGAAACTCCACGGCAGAGAGTCTCCTTCTATTTTCGAGCTGGACCTCTTCAAGACTCAAGGTCCCCTGCCCCGCGGTGATCCACAGACCTCCCCTATCAGCTTTGATGACCTCGCCGGGAAGACCGTGCTCTTCCGCCGAGACCACCGCCGCGCGATGGATCTTCAGCAGCTTCCCGCGCACATAGGAATAAGCCGATGGCCAGGGATGAAAGCCTCGCACTCGACGCTCGATCGTCAGCGCCGTTTGCGTCCAGTCGATCCGCCCATCCTCCTTTTTGAGCATCGGCGCATAACTGGCCTCTTCTTCACTCTGAGCCTTAGGTGCGATGGAGCCGTCTTTGAGTTTCCCAATTGTTCTCGACAATAATCGCGCTCCGATAGGGGCGAGTTTGGCTTGAAGGGAAGCTGTGGTCTCGTCAACGGCGAGCGGCGCCTCCTCTTGCAGGAATATGGGACCGGCATCCATCTTCTCCACCAGCTTCATGGTAGTCACGCCACCCTTCTCCTCGCCGTTGATAATCGTCCATGCGACCGGCGCTGCGCCTCGATATTTAGGGAGGAGCGAGTAGTGCACGTTGAGGCAGCCCTGAGGAGGGAATTCGAGAATGGCAGCCGGGAGAATCCGGCCATAGGCCACGACGACAATGAGTTCGGGTTTCCAATTCCTTAGGGTCGCCAAAAAGGCTGGATCGCGAATCTTCTGCGGAGCGACAAGCGGGATGTGGTGACGTTCAGCAACCCCCCCTACAGGCGAGGAGAGATGCTTCTGCCCTCTGCCGGAGGGCCGGTCGGGTTGAGTCACAACTCCAACCACAGCATCCGGCCCTTTGAGAAGATGCTCCAGAGAGACGGCAGCCGTCTCGGGAGTTCCCATAAATACAATCGGCCATGATGACGACATCGAGGTTCTAGCCTTTGCCAGGCCGTTGAAAAAGGCCCATCTGCCAGTAGGCTGCCTGGGAGCATCTTTCAGCTCCGATGCGATACGACAGTCTCACGCTCGCCAACCTACCAAAGGTATCTCTCTGCTACGCCTTAATTTCCTCGTCCGACGCATCGGCTCTTCAAGCCGCCCCCAGGCAGGCGTTGAGGCTAGCGCGCTCGACCGCCTCGCTCCAACGTACTGCTTAAGTACGCCTCCGCTCGTTGGTTTCTCGCGCGCCTTGGATCTGGGACCTTTCTGACCGGCCTGAGAACAGGGTTTTTCAACACCCTGTTGAGTTCTGAATTCAAGCTTCAGAGCTGTTTAGATCATCAGGCGGGCACTCTCGGGCTGAGGTTTGCCGGCGCGCAGAGCCTTCTTTAACCGTCGTGTGTAGAGATCGCGCTTCAATCGGCTGAGACGGTCGATGAAGAGCTTGCCATCGAGGTGATCAATCTCATGCTGAAGGGCTACAGCCAGAAGTCCCTCGGCTTCAATTTTGACTTCGTTTTCTTTCTCGTCGAGAGCTATGACCTCCACTCGTTCTGCCCTTTTGACCTCGGCCGTGAAGTCGATCACGCTGAGACATCCCTCTTCCCAAACAACTTCGCCATCGGCATGGAGGATTTCAGGGTTGATCAGTTTGAGGAGATTCTTCCCGGGCTCCTTGTAGTCGATGTCTAGAACGATAATGCGTTGGAGGAAGCCGACCTGGGGCGCTGCCAGGCCGACTCCTGGTGCCGCGTACATGGTTTCGACCATATCCGCAATCAAACGGATCGTCTCTGCCGTAATCCCCTTGACGGGCAGGGAGACTTTTTTAAGAATTGCGTCGGGATACTTGAGAATTTCTAGAAGAGCCATATTTTCTCAATCAATTTCATAACATATTATAAGGATCGACATCAATGTGAAGGCGCATGGAGTGCGAGCGCGGAATGATTTCTCGTGCCTGATTGGCGAGTTCCAAAAGCGATGCGCTCTTTTTTCCCTTGAGAAGAATCTGCCATCGGTAGCGACCGCGAAGCTTCTCAATCGGCGCAGGGGCGGGGCCCAGGATCTCAATCTCCTCCTGCATTTTGGGATTTTGTTTTTGCCTGTCGCGGAGTTCCAGCCCCAATTTTTTTACCTTGCTCTGGACCTCATGGGCCTTAGGACCTTCCAGGCGTAGATGCACCAAGCGACTGAAAGGGGGGTAGTTCATGGATCGGCGAAACTCCAGCTCCGAGTCGAAGAAGCTTTTATAGTCGTGCGTTATGACATGTTGGAGAGTGTAATGATCCGGCACGTAGGTTTGGATGATGACTCTGCCGGCTTCTCTCCCTCTTCCGGCCCTTCCCGCGACTTGGCTGAGGAGTTGGAAGGTCCTCTCTGCGGCGCGGAAATCTGGAAGATTCAGAGATAGATCGGCCAGAATAGCGCCGACCAGCGTCACCCCTGCCACGTCATGCCCTTTCGTGATCATCTGTGTTCCCACGAGGACATTGATTTCCCCCTTTTCCCACGCTCGGATCAGCCGCTCCTGGGAACCCCGCTTGCTGGTGGTGTCTCTGTCCATCCGCGCAATGCGCGCTTCCGGCAGCAGGCGAGTTAGCTCCTGCTCTACTTGTTCAGTTCCGAAACCGATCCCTGAAAGGCTCAAGTTGCCGCACCCCGGGCAAAGGTGGGCCGCAGGTTTGCGAAAACCACAGTGATGGCAGAAGACGCTTTGCTGCTCGAGATGAAAGGTCATGGCAACGCTGCAATGCGGGCAGCGCAGGACAAAACCGCAGAGACGGCACATGAGAAAATGGGCGAAGCCCCTCCGGTTGAGAAAGATCAGGCTCTGTTGGCCACGGTTGAAGTTTTCTTGGAGTGCCTCCGTCAGGCGTGGAGAAAAAAAAGTCGCCATTTTTGAGTTTTGGGTTTCGGGCTTTACATCTTGTGTCAGCTTGAGATCTACCACCTCCACGCAGGGAAGATCTCTCTGTTCAACCCTCTTGGTCAACTCAAGGAGCCGGTAGCGGTCGCGACGGCAGTTCTCGAAGCTTTCAACTGCCGGAGTCGCGGAGCCCAAAAGCACAGGGCAGCCGATGGACCGCCCCCGCACCACCGCCAGGTCTCGAGCGTGATAGCGGAGCCCGTCCTCTTGTTTATAGGAGGGATCATGTTCCTCGTCGACAACGATGAGGCCAAGGTCAGGTACGGGGGCAAAGATCGCCGAACGGGCCCCCACAACGACATCGGCTTTCCCGTCAAGAATGTGCCACCATTGCGACCAACGCTCCGAAGGGGTAAGGGCGCTATGAAGAACTCCCACTCTCTGGGGGAAGCGCTCCTGCAAGCGATCCAACAGCTGCGGCGTAAGGGATATCTCTGGGATTAAAATCAAGCACCGCCTTCCAGACCGGCGGACCTCTTCCATGAGTCGTAGATAGACTTCAGTTTTGCCGCTGCCGGTCACACCATACAGCAGGAAAGTCTCAAAGCCTCCCTTTTTGAGACGCCCTTCGACAGCATCGACTGCCCTCTGTTGTTCAGAGGTAAGCGAAAGCCTTTCAGATTCTGCCGATGGCCTTTCTTCCTCTGTAACCCTGAGGCGGTTTTTTTTTCTTTGCGGTGTCGGGGATCGTTCTTGGATCTCCACGGATCCGACGGCCACCAGTCGCTCTAAAACGCGGTTTAAATCTCTTCCGGGGAATCGTCGCTTAAGACTTTTAAAGGATATCTTTCCCTTCTTTCTCTGGATCTCATCGAAAATCTTTTCCTCCAGCCCTTGGATTGGCGGAGGGTTACCTGCATGGGAGAGAATGATCCTCTGGCTTCCAGCCCTTAGGTTTGGAGGGAGCATCGTGGCCAACACTTCTCCCAGAGTTGAAAGATAGTAGTGGGATACCCATCGGCTGAGATTGAGTAGCGAGACATCCAGAACAGGCCGCTCGTCCAGGCATGCTAGAATTTCCTTAACCTCTTTGAGTTCGAACGGACTCTCTGAGGCGAAGTTGGCCACTACCCCTGCAACCTTCCGTCTCCCTAGGGGGACCAACACCCTCATCCCGATTCTTAACTGACCTCGCAAAAGAGGCGGAATTGCGTAAGTGAGAGGCTCTTTCAAAGGAGAAGGGATGATGACCTGAGCAAACTCACCCTCTCCCCGCTGCATGCATGCACTTTTACCTACGCAAAAAGGGAAAAGCAATATTACGAGTAGGTTGCCGGCCAAAGAGGATAGTTTTTTGTCGGTCGCTCTGCAGAAGGGCCCTTTTTTTGAGGTGCATAGCTGTCAAACCGCTTTTAGGCGGGAAGGGGGATGACAGGGGAATTCAAAAGGGCGCTTTGGCTCTTTTGGGTCGCATCAACTGATTCCTGCGGTGTGGCTAGGTCAGGATCGAAGAATATAATTACATTAAATTATCATTAATTAGGAGTTTGCAAAAGTCAGCCAATTGTAAGAGAATACCGCCGTTCCCGTGTGGCCCGGGATACTAGTCTAGGGAGTCAGGGAGAGATTGGAGTGGAGCAGAAAAATAACGTCAAAAAATTTCGCGAGTCCAAAATGTTGAGCAAGACAGAGCTGGCCCGGAGTGCGGGAATTTCTCCCTTAACTCTGGATCGGATAGAAAAGGGTAAGGCCTGTCGCCTTTCCACCAAGCGCAAGATCCTCCTGGCGCTTGGTGTCAAAATCAGTCAAAAGCGCAGGGTTTTTTAAGCAATAAGCATGACTCCGTTTTGGAAGAATATTGATGTAGCAGCACTTAATCCTTTTAGACGGGAAGAGGGTTTTGTCGCTCTCGACATCGGCTCCAGCTCGATCAAGATGGTAGAAGCCGGAGGGGAACCGGAGGGCTATCGCCTGTTGCATGTGGGTATCCTGCCTCTGCCTCCCACGGCGATTCAAAATAATATGGTTGCGGACAAGGAGATTGTCGTCAAGACCATCAAAAGTCTTGTCCAAGCCAACGGGGTTAGGTCCAACAGAGTAGTCTGCGCCGTGCCTGGAAGAGCGGTTATTATAAAAAAGATCGAACTGCCAACCCAAGGGGACAAAGAACTTGAGGCCAATGTGGAGTTCGAAGCCAACAATGTGATTCCGGAGAACTTGGAAAATATCAATCTCGACTATCAGGTGCTGACAAATGATGGAAAGAAGATGGAAATTCTCCTGGTGGCGGCCAAGAAGGAGATCATCAACAGTTATGCCGAGGTCATTTGGGAGGCAGGATTAAACCCGGCCATCATGGATGTCGATTATTTTGCCATGGAGAACATGCACGAGATCAACTATGAACCCAATCCGGATGAGGTCGTTGGGCTCATTCATATCGGGGCGCGCTACACCACCATCAATGTTCTTAGAGACGGCTTCTCGAGCTTCACAGGGGACTTGGTCCTAGGGGGAGAGGCGTTTACTGATAGTCTCATGCAGTCTCTTCAGATCTCCTACGACCAGGCTGAGAGGTTTAAAGTGACAGGCCTCTTGGAAGGCAAGAAGGGTACCAATTTGCAAAGCCTCTTGAAACCTGCGAGCGATTCTCTGGTCGAGGAGATTGCCCGCACTTTGAGCCTTTATGGGGTCATGGGAGCGGAAGAAGGGGTCCACCGATTCTATTTAAGCGGAGGGGGTGCCAGAGTTCCAGGACTCTGCCCTCTTTTCGCGGGAAGGCTGGGAGTGCCTGTGCAACTGTCGGAGCCATTCCGTGGCTTCGGCATGTCCAAGAATATCGACAGAGGGTATCTAGCCGAGTCAGCTCTCGCTCTAGCGGTGGGAGCCGGGCTCTCCATCAGGAGGCCAGGGGATAGATGATTCGCATTAACCTCCTTCCAGTACGGGAAATCAAGGCCGAGGTCGGACGGCGCCAGGACGTCATGATCGCAGGTGTCTCTTTGGGTTTAGTCCTGACACTTGCCTTGGGGGTCTATCTGTTCCAGTTCTACCGTGCCTCTATTCTTGAAAAGGAGCTTGCAGGGCTTCGCAATGAGATTGAGACGCTCAATGTGCAGACGAAGGAAGTAGCGGAACTGGAGAAAAAGGTAGGGGAGCTTAAAGAGAAACTCAAAGCCATCGACGAATTGAGCAAGAAGAAGACTGGCCCGGTGCGCGTCATGGAGAGCCTATCAGCCGCCATTCCTACGAGACTTTGGCTCACCCAGTTTAAGGAGTTAGGCGGCAGTCTGACTATTAGCGGTTTGGCCGTCGATAACCAGACCATAGCTGACTTTATGAAAGCTCTTTCCCAATCTACTTATTTCAAGAATGTGGACCTGGTTGAATCTACTCAGATTGAGCAGGAGGGAATTTCGGTCAAGAAATTTTCAGTGAAGTCCGATGTCTCGTATGCGTCCCCTCAATCGGCTCAACCCGAAAAGCCAGGGGCATCGCTGCGTGAAAAGAAGTAAGGAAAGCAAAGGTGAAAAAGTTTATTGATCAAATTCTCAATCTTCCCAGGCAGCAAAGGGTTGGAATCCTCGTGGGTCTGATCGTTGTGATTCTCGCCCTCGACTATTTCTATCTTTACACTCCTCAGGCCGATCAAATCGGCGGACTGATGGAGAATATTGAGGGCGCTCGAAATGAGAGGGACAAGAAGAAGAAGCTTGCAGCCAACCTGACGAAGCTCCGACAGCAGAATCGAGAGCTGGATGGAATGCTCAAGCAGGCAGTGGCCCAGCTCCCTGACCGCAAGGAGATCCCCGATCTCCTGAGCAGCGTGTCGACGAAAGCGACGGAGTCGGGCTTAGAGATCTTGATTTTTCGTCCCCTGGTGGAAAGCTACCAAGATTTCTATGCGGAGATCCCTGTGGACATAGTGGTTCGTGGCGGCTTTCATAACATTGTGACTTTTTTCGATGAGGTGGGACGAATGAATCGTCTAGTCAATATCGGCAGCATCGACCTCAAAAATCCCAAGGTGAATGCTGATCAAGTAGTCATAGAGACCTCGGCCCGAGCCACCACTTTTCGCTTCTTGGATGAGGCGGAGCGGAAAAAAGTGGCAGAGGAGAAAGCCAAAGCCGCTAAAAAAAGCAAATGAGCGGGATTCACCAAAAAAGGTTGCTGGCATTAGTGCTCTTGCTTGGGGCGTTCTTCTGGTTTGCCAGGATGAGCAGGGCGCAGGAGGAAGAGGTACTCCCCTCTCAAAAAATGAAAGAGGCCGTTGAAAAGCTGGGGAAAGCGCCCGGGGTCGCCGAGAAAACCGTCAAAGGACTGATCGACGCGGGAAAGGCGAAGCTTCAAGAGACTATTGGCGGCAAGACTCCGACAAAGAAAGCTGAGTCGGACAATCTAACCCTCCCCGCTAAAAAGTCTGAACAATCGGTGGCTCCCCGCTATTCTGCCGCAGGTAAGCGGGACCCATTTCGCCCGTGGGGGTTGAAGACTGGGGCCACAGTGCGGATTCGTGAGAATGCTTCTCCTCTGGAGCGAAAGGACCTGGGACAATTCAAGTTGGTCGGCATCATCTGGGACATAAAGGAGCCAACAGCGATGGTCGAAGACACGGACGGCCTTGGCTATACCGTAAAAGTCGGGACCCTGATCGGCGACAAGGATGGAAAAGTCAAGGCGATCAAACCGAATGAGGTCGTGGTCGAAGAGGTCAATACTGATTTCTACGGCGCTCGGAAAACTTACCAGCGTGCAATGAGACTGCCGAGTGACTAGGGTTGGTGGCTAAATCTAAGGAGCGTTCTCATATGAATAGGAATTCTTTAAGTGCAATTCGAAAGTGCTTCTTGCCGAGCATCCTTCCTGTTTGCCTGTGCGTGGCGATCACCACTTCCATCTTTGGTTGCAGCAGCGCCGTTGAGCCCCAGGCCGTAACCGCGAGCCGGGGCCCATCGCAAGATCCAGCACAGCAAAAGGTCTCGCAGCCTCAGCCGGCCCCTAAAGAGGCAGCTCTGCAGGATCAGACCTTTAAGCTTGAAGAGCTTTCCGCGCTGGAGGAACATGGACAGACTACCTTATCCATGAAACTCTCCGGAGCGGTTAAACAATACCGTCATTTTACTCTGGGTCAGCCCGCGCGTGTTGTTTTGGACATCTTCGGGGAAAGCAAGCGGTTGGCCCAAGTGGAGAATTATCTAGTCAATACCAGTTGGGTCAGCACTCTCAGGGTCAGCTCGGGCGAGGGATATCTCCGCCTGGTGATGGAGATTGCCGCTGCGACTGTGCCCGTCTATGAAATCAATCCGGCAGATGGCGGACTTAAGGTGGTTATCGGAACCGCCGATTCCCAGGTTATGACGAAGAGAGAGTCACAGCTGGTCCAGGGAGGAAGGCGGGTGGAGGGGAGGGTCGGAGAGGCCAAGCGGCCCGCCTCGGATGCGATGGCTCAGGGCTCTACTACTCAGGGGATCCCCCCTTCAGAAAAGCAATTTACCGGCCAAAGGATCTCACTTGATTTCAAAGATGCGGACATCAAAAACATCTTCCGGCTGCTAGCCGAGGTAAGCAGCCTAAACATCATAGTCACTCCGGACGTACAGAGAAGGGTTACCATCCGTTTGATCGATGTGCCCTGGGATCAGGCCATGGATTTGCTCATCGATACTAATGGTCTAGGCAAGGAACAGATCGGGAACGTGGTTCGTATCTCCACGGCAAACCAACTCAGAACGGAAAAAGATGCCTTAAGGCAAGCCAAGGTTGCGCAGGAGAATCTGGAGCCGCTCCAGACCGTCTATCTGAGCGTGAACTATGCCAGCGTGAAGGACTTGGTGGATAAGATTAAACCGGTCTTGAGTCCTCGAGGGGTCATAATCCCGGACGAGAGAAGCAATACCATCCTTGTACGCGATATCAGGAAAGGCATTGAGGAGGCCAATGCCGTCGTAAGCAAACTCGATACTCGAACCTCCCAGGTTCTAATCGAGTCGAATTTAATCGAGACCACCCCAACCTTCGCCCGTGCACTGGGAGTCCGCTTTCAGTTCAACAGAGATGGCACAAATTTTAGCAGCGCGGCACCTGCAGGCACGCCCTTTGCTGGGAACGCGGTCCCCTTTCCGGGCGCTCCCACGGGTTTGGGAGCCACGGTCTCCGTAATCCAGAATAGGTTCTTTGGGCTTCAGAACCTTGCAAGCGCCTTGGAGGCGGCAGAGACCGAGGGCAACATCAAGATTATTTCACGTCCCTCAGTTGTTACTCTCAATAATGTAGCCTCTACGATCCAAAGCTTGCGGATCATTCGAATTGCTCTCCCCACCTCGACCAATATCGCGAGCGGGACTGGCTCAGCGGCTGGATCGGCCGTAGCGACAGAGAAGATCAATGTGGGCATCATTCTTACGGTCACCCCGCAGGTATCCTCGGATGGGTTCGTTCTTATGAAAATCAATGTCAAATCGAGTTCAATTGCTAATTCAGCGACTGCGACGACCGGATTGGTTATTCCCTTTGATGAGCTGAGCCGCGAGGCGTTGGCCAATGTCCTTGTGCGCGACGGCGAGACGATCGTCATTGGCGGGATCATGAAAGACACGAAATCTAGTACAGACCAAGGGATCCCCTATCTCAAAGACATTCCCGTGCTAGGCTGGCTCTTTAAGAACTTTCGCTGGCAGAAGGATTTCGAGGAGCTGATGGTTTTCATCACTCCGCGCATCGTTTCAGCGGGTTCCGAAAATCTTCCTACCGCCGAGCAGCTCTGGCGTGAACAGATGAGAAAAACAGAGGGGGGGTGAAAACCCCCAGCCTCGGTGTCCCGCAGCCCCCAGATAAAGGGATTGAGAGTTGAAGGGTTCAAGGTTCAGGCCTGCCGCGCGAATACCTTCGATTTGCGACCGCTTAAGATTAGAGTAATATAAATACTATGCTCCGTTATTTTACGGCAGGGGAATCCCACGGGCCTTGTCTCACTACGATTATTGACGGCGTGCCTGCCGGATTTCCAGTCGACGTTGGAAAAATCAATCATGATCTCTGGCGCCGGCAACAGGGCTACGGCCGCGGCGGCCGGATGCTGATCGAAAAGGACGAGGTCCAGATCCGCTCCGGCATTCGCTGGGGAGAGACTCTGGGCTCGCCTGTCGCTCTCGGCATCGAGAATCGGGACTGGAAGAACTGGACCAAAAAAATGTCCCCAGCGCCCGAGGATCGGGATGAAACGATTGCCGTAACCAAGCCGCGGCCGGGTCACGCGGACCTGGCCGGAGTTCTGAAGTTTGACCACTCGGACATCCGGAATATTCTGGAGCGGGCTAGTGCCCGTGAGACAGTCACGCGCACCGCGGTTGGCTCTTTTTGTAAGCAGTTACTGGCTCCCTTCGGTATCAAGATTTTGGCCTATATCCGCTCATTGGGTGGCGTCGAAGCAAAGTTGAATGGGTTGACTTACGATGAGGTCTTCGAACGCGCCGAGCAGTCCCCCGTGCGGGTCGCTGACCAAAAGGCCGAGGAGAGGATGATCGAGCTCATCGATGACTGCAAAAAGAAGGGCGACACGCTGGGAGGGATCTTCGAAGTCGTGGCTTTGGGAGTTCCGCCGGGGCTGGGAAGCCACACCCAATGGGACCGCAAGTTGGACGGCCGTTTAGCCAGGGGACTCATGAGCATACAGGCGATCAAGGGTGTTGAGGTTGGCCTGGGGTTCGAGATGGGCCGGCACCGCGGTTCCGCAGTGCACGATGAGATTTTCTTCGACCCGCATAAGATGGTTTCCGAAGGCACCCCGAGGGTGATTCCCACCGGTTTTTACCGTGGCAGCAACAATTCCGGAGGCACCGAAGGCGGCATGTCGAATGGCGCGCCCCTGGTTGTCCGCGTCGCGATGAAGCCAATATCCACTCTGATGAGTCCGCTCCAATCGGTAGACTTAAGGTCGAAGCAGTCTGTGGATGCCTCGGTAGAGCGCTCGGATGTCTGTTCGGCGCCGGCTGCGGCCGTCGTGGGGGAAGCCGTGGTGGCCTTTGAAGTGGCAGTCGCTTTTCTGGAAAAGTTCGGGGGCGACTCCCTCCGCGAGATCACACGCAACTACGAAGGCTACCTGGAACAGATCAAGAAATATTGAATTTGCCCGAATCCTCGGAAAGAAACATCGCCCTCACCGGCTTTATGGCCGTGGGCAAGAGCGCAGTGGGGCAGAAGCTGGCCCGCAGGCTAAAGCGGAGATTTGTGGATCTCGATCGGGCTATCGAAGATGCGGCAGGGATGAAGGTCCGGGAGATCTTTGAGCGGAAGGGGGAGGACCATTTCCGAAAAATGGAGAAGCAGGTATTGACAGAAGCGCTGCGGCGCGACGGGCAGGTGATTGCCGCCGGAGGTGGGGCGATCATGGATGAGGAAAATCTCCGCCTTCTGAAGGAGAGAAGTTTACTTGTTTGCCTGACCGCGCCTGCCAAAATCCTGCTGCAGAGAGCCGGCGCGGGGAAGGGACGGCCTCTTTTGAAGGGCACGGATCGACAGAAAGAGATTGAAGAGCTTTTAGAGCGGCGTCAGGCAAATTATGCCAAAGCCGACGTCAGCATCGACACGGGCTTTCTTAGCCTGGATGAGGTGGTCGAGGAGATTGTAAAAGCGATTCAACGCAAGGACTAAGTACCGAGTACTGAGGACTGAGTTTAAGATACTTGGCTCATCCCTCAGCACTCAGTCCTCATCACTGACATTATGCGGACCATTAAAGTTAATTTAGGCGATCGCTCCTATCCCATCCATGTGGGAGGGGGTCTTCTGCCCTGTATGGGAGAGTTTCTCCAACAGGTTGGATGTCGGGAAAAAATCGCCATCGTTACTAACCCGACAGTGGCTCCGCTTTATCTCAAACCGGTAGAAGAGGCGCTGACGGCTTCGGGGTTTAAGGTGACTTCGGCTCTCGTGCCTGATGGCGAAGAACACAAAAGCTTAAGCTCTCTCTCGGCGATTTATGACCGGCTCATCGCCGATAGGTTTGAGCGAGGTTGCTCGATTTTGGCTCTAGGAGGGGGAGTCGTCGGCGATCTCGCCGGTTTCGCTGCCGCGACCTTCCTTAGAGGAGTTCCTTACATCCAGGTTCCGACGACACTCCTAGCTCAGGTGGACTCGAGTGTCGGGGGGAAAACCGGCATCAACCATCAGGAGGGGAAGAATCTTATCGGCGCCTTTTACCAACCTCGCCTCGTCGTCATTGATCTGGATGCACTGCGCACTCTTCCGCGCAGGGAGTTCATGTCAGGTCTAGCCGAAGTCATTAAGTATGGGGTTATCGATGATCCGAAACTCTTTGCTCTTTTGGAGCAGAAGTTGGAGCGCCTTATCGCCCTGGATGGGGAACTGTTGGAAGAGGTCATCGCGACATCTTGCGCCATCAAGGCCAAGGTTGTCGAGAAGGATGAACGAGAGGAGGACTACCGCTCGATCCTCAACTTCGGCCATACCGTCGGGCATGCCCTGGAGGCCGTGACCCATTATGGCAGATTTCTCCATGGCGAAGCAGTGGGAATCGGAATGGTCCAGGCTGCCTCCATTTCCGGCAATCAAGGTTTATGCGATGAACGGAGCCTTAAGCGTATTCGTCAGCTCATCGCCGCAGCGGGGCTTCCCGTGGAGATCCCATCAGATGTCGGGCGCTTGGATATCGTGCAGCGGATGGAAGTGGATAAAAAATCTTCCGGCGGGAGAATCAAGTTCGTTCTCTGTGAGGGGATCGGAAAGACCCGGTTCCACTGGTTCTCTCCCGAAGAGATTATCGCTCAACTGGCAACTTAGGCAAGCTCTAGCCAAAGATGAACGGCGAAGCATCAACTCTATCGCAACTCCTTGATTCGGCCGAGACCTTGCGTCAGCAGGGACGGCTCGAGGAGGCTTTGCAAACGGTGAAGCGCTCTCTTGAAATGGAGCCGCGCAACCCGCGCGCGATTCTGCTCTTGGGACGCCTCTTGTATCAGGAAGGCAAAATCCCTGAGGCCTTGGCGGAGCTTCGGCCTCTCACTGCTATTCTGGCCGGAGACTCCGGATTCAAGACGCTTACCCAGGGTTTGGAGCAGATGTCTGAGACAAGGGATTCCCGCGGGGATTCTTCCTTTGCCACAGAAAGCATGGCTCAAATTCTCGCTCAGCAAGGTTATTATCTGGAAGCTTTGACAGTCTATCGCCAGCTCTATCTTGTCTCGGGCAAGCAGCCGCGCTTCTGGCAGGCGATCTTGCAGCTTCGGGCGCACCTGCAACAAGAGGGTTCGCGTGGGACAGCAAAGGAAACAGTGGCAGAGGAGATCCGGCAACTGGACATCTGGATAGAGGCACGGCAGAGGGGATCATAGATGGCAAAAAAGAGAAGAGTCTTGGTGCTTCACGGGCCCAACCTGAACCTCCTGGGCAGGCGGCAGCCGGAGATTTACGGTCGGTTGAGCTTGGAACAGATCAACCGCAAGATCCGCGCTCTCGCTGCCGAGCTTGGAATCGAAGTAGACATCCGTCAGTCCAATATCGAGGGAGAGCTGATTACCTGGATTCAGGAGGCTCCGAAACAGTTCGGCGCTATTGTCATCAACGCCGCTGCCTACACCCACTCGAGCGTGGCCCTTAGGGATGCTCTGACGGCAGTGGGAATCCCCGCCGTAGAGGTTCACATCTCCAACATCCACAAGCGGGAGGAATTTCGCAAGCGTTCCATGATTGCCGAGGTCGTGGTGGGACAGATCGCCGGGTTCGGGGTTAATAGCTATCTTCTTGGGCTACGGGCCGCGGCGGGATGTCTGCGATAGAGGAAAACTTTCACTCCAGAAAGAGGGAGCCGGTGTTGAAATTCTTCTGGCGCATCTCCTGGATCAACCTCTCCCTTTCCTTTGTCAACTCATTAATCCGATTCCTCATCTCGCTGAGCTCTCTCTCCTTCTCGGAATAAGTTGGGAGGGGGCTGTCCACCCGGGGAATGATTCCACCCGGCTGGAGTTCAGTTGTCGAAGGAGGGGCACCTGCAAAGGAAGATGGTGTGGAAAGCTTGATGCTGCCGGCATCGCTCGGTCCCGCTGGGTTGTACTGGGCATCGCGCAACCGTGAGTTAAGATCATCTGTTCGTGCTCGGATCGCCTCCTCACTATTGAGCAGAGATGGCTCAGGGCCGCCGCTCCCTCTAGTCGTTAGGGCGTAGCGATCTCTGGCTGCTTTGAGCTGCTCAGTGATCTCCTTGACTTTGTTTTGGTACTCTTTCTCCTCTTTGGTTCTTTCCTCGGCCAGCTTTTCTTCAGGGGTTAGGACTTTTTCTTTTACGTCCTTTTTCTCGTCAACCTTGACCTTTTCTTCTTGGCTTATGTTTCCGGGCGCCGACGAAGTTTCTGCTGTGGCGGGGAGCCTTAGGCTCTGGCCCTCGCTTATCCCTCCTTTTATGATGGACTGAATCTGGTCTCTGGAAATGCCAATCTCGCCTCCAAGACTGCGGAACTTGATCATTCCCCCCTCTTCGCGGTAGCTCTCCACCGTGATGCGCCGGCCGTTTTTAAGGACCAGGGTATAATCGGCAAAAACGAGTGCTGTCCAACAAAAGATGGCCAGGAAGAGCAACGGAATGAGTTTGTTTAGACCGTTCATAGTTCTAATATACCACTTTGGATTTCTCCCAGGCAAATGACATAGCTCTCATTTACAGCCTTACCAATCCATGTTATTTCTTTACTCTGTCGGGCTGTTTTATGAGGCGTTCGCTTCGTCAAGCTTTTTTGTTGGTTCTTCCTTGGCTTTCTGTGTTGCCTTGTGGTTTATGGGGCGCCGAGCCGAAGGTCCAGATTCAATCCCCCAAGGACGGTTCCCGAATTGTTCAAGATCAGGATGTGGTCCTGGTCAGCGGCAAGGTTTCCTCGCAGGGCGAGCGCACCCCCAATGTCGACATCTTCTTCGTTCTCGATGTCTCTGGCAGCACAATCAATTATGCGGGCGTCAATCTGGGCGATTCAGCCAATCTCCCACCGTCTAGTTCTCCGCAATGGGGAAGGCCGCAGATAAGCATTTTTGGAGGCGGTCTAAATCTGGGCGGACCGCCGGTGAGAGACTTAAGAAACTCTATCTTGGCGGCGGAGGTCGCGGGCTCTCGCCGGCTGCTCTCTCAGCTCAACTCGCAGACCACCCGCGTGGGAGTGATCACTTTTAGCCAGGACGCGAAACTCCTTCAGCCCCTGACCCATGATTTTGAGAGGGTTAAGCAGTCGTTGGACGAAGTGCTGATAGCGGGCCCGTCTGGTGGAACCCATATGGCCTCGGGTATTCGCCTGGCGATCAAGGAGCTGGCTGGATTGGGGCTGAGCGAGCGGAGGACAGATGCGGTTAAGGTTCAATTTCTCTTGACCGACGGCTACCCCACTCTGCCCTTTGGGGCGGGAAGGCGGGTTACTGTTGAGGATACCGATTTGGCCATCAATGCCGCCCGTATCTCAGGCAAGGCCGGCATCAAAGTTCATGTATTTGCTCTGGGGGATGAGGCTCTCTCGTATCCTGTAGCTGCCGTCGGAATCGCCAAGGAGAGTGGCGGGACTTTTACTCCCGTGGTTAGGGCCGCGGATGTTCTTGCAGTCTTGGAAAATGTCTCCGTGGTCGGGGTTGACTACGTGCAAGTCTCCAATGAAACCATCGGGCAAAGGGCGTCGCATCTACGTCTGGCAACCGATGGTTTTTTCTCTTCTTCGGTCCCGGTCGTCGAGGGGCTGAATCGGATTCAGGTGTCGGCCCGTGCCGGTGACGGAGTGACTGGCCGAGACTCCATATCCATTTACTATCAGCGTGGGCAGCAACGCTCGCTCGATTTGGAAGTTTTCCTGGAGAAGGAGAAAAACCTCAGGATCGAGGTTGAGAGGCTAGGCAAAAGTAAGGAAGAAATCCAAAGGGAGATCGACCGCGGCAGAGAAGAGGGCCTAAGGCGCCCACAGCAGCCTCCGCCCGCAACCGAGGGGCCGCCTCGGTAACCGTCTCGTGAGCGAGTGAAAAGAGCGCCGACGTAGGGTAAAACCTATCGAGCCGGTTTTTCCGCTTCGGCCGCGATCGCGATCTCCGAGGCGCCGGCCCTCTTGACGATCGATAGGATCCTGACCGCCTCGCCCAAGAGCACATCCTTATCTCCCCTTAAGATCACGATTTTGTCGGGGCTGGCGTTGAGAGTGTCTCTGAGCGTGGATTCGAGGTTCGCTTCGCTCACCTTTTTCTGATTGACAAAAATTTCACGCTTGGGAGTTAGAGTCACCGTGGTGCCTCGAGGCTCGGACTGTGTGGTTACGGCCTTCGGGAGATTTACTTTACCACCGGATTCAACGATGGCCGAGCTGGTGATCATGAAGATGATGAGCAATACCAGGAAGATGTCGGTGAGCGGTGTGATATTGATCTCCGACAGGATGTCTGAGTCGTTTTCCCTATTCGTCGGTGCCATTGCCATAAACTTATCCTCACTGGCCTATGTTCTGAAGAATCTTCGCGACCTGGATGCGGAACAGACCAGTGATGTTGGCAATCCGGGTCTGGAAGTAGTTGTAGAACATAACCGCAATGATGGCGACCCCCAGACCGAGAGCGGTAGCCACGAGGGCCTCAGAGATTCCCGCCGCCACCACGGTGAATCCTCCTGTTCCTATGATCGCCATGTTCTCGAAGGACTTGATAATGCCCACCACTGTGCCGAGCAACCCTATGAAGGGAGCGCTGCTGGCCACCGTTCCGAGGACCCAAAGGTGTTTTCTCAGTTTCTGTGTTTCTTCGAACATGGCTTCTGTCGCGAAGGTGCCAGCCGATTCCGGCCCGTGATCTGCGTGCCACGAAATGAGGTTCAAAAATATCCTGCCAGCCGGGCAATGAGAGTTCTGTCGGCAGATGGCGATCGCTAAATCCTTCTGGCCTTTCTTGATAGGCTCCAGGATGGAATCAGCAATTCTCAGAGTGACGGAGCCGATATTTCTGAGTGACCAGAGTCGCTCAAGGACGACCGCTACGCTGATCACGGACAAAACTATCAGCGGATAGGTTGCAAGAGCTCCCCGTTGGATGATCTGGAAAAGATCCAATCCTTGTTGCATAAAGAGGTCCTTTCAGGATTTTGTCAGAAGATTACCTAAAAGAGAAATTAAATCAATAAAACCGAGGGGGATAAAAGGAAGATATGGGACTTTATCCTCTGACGCGTATGGAAACGGTAAAGCGAATGATCAGAGGTTCCCCGGCGAGTTCCTTCAGACTTTCCGGCATCGGAGGAAAGGGAGAAGCCTTTTTCATCGCCTCGAGAGCGCTCGAATTGAGCCTTGAGTCGGTCGACTCCAGAACATCCGCTTGAGTGAGTTTCCCAGCTCGATCCAGGGTAAAGCGGACTGTCACTTTCTGTACCCCTGAGGCGTCTTCGGGATACCGCCAAACTGAATTGACGCGCTTTTCTATCAGCTTGATATATTGTTCGTAGTCTGGGCTCAGGGCTCCTTTTAGCCCTGAGTAGCTTCCGCCTCCGCTCCCAACGCCGGTCCCCCCTCCGGTTGTTCCCGTTCCGCTCCTGCTTCCCCCTGGGACACCATAGGGGCCGGGAGCCGTTCCCGTTCCTTTGAGTGCGCCTGGAAGCTGGGCTCCTTCCTTGAGCGCTTTGATACCGGCCGAATCACCAATGCCCTTGAGAGAAGCAAGGCTCTTCTGACTGGGGTCCAAGTTCGCGGCCGAAGGAAGATTTCCAGGGGAATCCTTGGTGGGAAGCTGAACCAAAGAGTCTGAAACAGACTCTTTCAATGAAAGTGGCTGTGGACGGGTTGCCCCGGCCAGGACTTTGGGCCCTGGAAGCGATGGAGGCGGCGGTGCCGGGGCTGGTTCTTCACTGGGCGTGGTGGCTTCAAGCGAACCTACGTCCAGTTTTCCCGTTCTTTGACGAGGAGGCTCAGGCTGACCATATTTGGGAAGTGAACGCGGTCCGCCCGGCCCCCGGTTTGGGCCTATGCTCTTGTCGGGAGAACTCCCTTCTCTCATTTCCAGGAGCTGGATCGGGATGGGGACGCTTTCGTTTGCCGGGAAGCGTCCTACGCTTAGAGCTAAATAGAGAGCCATAAGGTGAATTGCTAGGGAAGGAAATAGGAAGGGACTCCTAAATAAGGAGTAAAGTCCCAACTCTCCCCAACTGTCGAACAGCTCTTTGGTCATTTCTAACTGCCGGGGGTCGAAATTTTTTTAGGCTCGACTGAGGAGGAGGGAACCTGATCCTGTTTAGAGAGTAGATCCAACCCAACAGCGCTTAAGTCCCGGCGCACGAGCCGGCCCTCTTCGTAGTAGGACCAGACATCCACCATCCCGTCGCCGTTGAGATCCCTTTCTTCCTTCAAAACAACCTCGCCTTCTTTCGTCGTATCATAATAGATCCAGAGATCTATTTTCCCGTCTCCATGACTATCTTTTTCTATCTTCGCAAGACGGCCATTTTGATAGAAGGCACGGAAGCTCACCTGTCCGGTTCCATTTTCGTCCCGCTCTTCCCTGGCGATTTTATCGTTATCGTAATAATAGACCGTGTCAGGCCTTCCGTTTCCTTTGGTATCGGTTTCACGGCGCACCAGCTTCCCGTCGTTGAAATAGCTCCAGGTGTCGACTCTTCCATCCCCGTTAGTGTCTTCCTCCTGCCGTACAATCTCGCCGGGCTTAAGCGGGTTGTAATAAATCCATAGATCGGGAACGCCGTCTCCATTGACGTCTCTGATTTCGACATTCTTAAACGGACTGCTTGGTGAAGCGGGGAGACTCTCCTTTTTACCTAGAGAAGCCAAGCTGGTAGGTTCTTTTTTCCCGGCGACCGTTGTCTCCTTTTGGGTTGTCTGAGTCGGTCTTTGGTCCGATTTGGGCAACTCGCGCTCTTTTGGCGGCACGGGATTTCCACTGTCCTTTCCCAGCTGAGCTTCCAGATTTCTTTGTCGCTCCATCTCCTGCTCGATCTGGGATTCGAGTTCTCTATCCTTTGCTTGTTCGGACTGAATTTGCGCGTTTAGCTGGGCGTAATGGGCATCAGCAGTGAAAAGTCCGGTCAGGAGTCCTATGACCAAGCCTCCTCCTGCTCCATAAGGTCCTCCGATCATGCCCCCCATCCCGACGCCCTCCATCATTTTTTCCCATATGTATTGGCTACGCTGTGATCCTGTGGGCCCAGGTTGAGGTTGCGTGGCTGATTGAGGAAGGTTGGTGGGTTGAGACCCCGCTGGTTGTGCGCTTGGGTAGGTGGTGGGATAGGGAGACGAACCTGGAGGGTACCGTACTGGCACGGGATCACAACCCGCTGCCAGAAAGAGCACAAGTAACGCCCATCCGCCTTTAGCCATACTTATTTCTTCCCCGTTGCCTGCTGCCGTTCTGGTTTCGTTGCGACCTTTTCTGCCTTTTGTTCCTTGGAGGTCACTGAGGCGGTTATGCTGGCGAGTTCGTCTTCGATGGAACCAAAGGGTAAAGCGGGTGTGTTGGGTTCTAATTCAGCTATTTTCTCCTGCGCGACGACTTGGCCGTCCTTGAAGGTATAGCGGGCATCGATCTTGCCGTTGAAATTCTGATCTTCGTCCTGTTGAGCCTGCTTGCCGTCTCTAAAAGTCACCCAAACATCGACGCGGTGGTCTTTGTTCGTGTCAGCTTCCTGGCGGATGACTTCTCCGTTCTCGTAAAATATCCGCAGGTCGAAGAAGCCATCCCCGTCCGTATCCCTTTCCTCGCGGATGAGCTTGTCATCCTTAAAGACATAGAGAGTGTCAAACTTTCCGCTTCCCTTAGTGTCCTTCAATCGTTCGGTTAACCTGCCCTGCGAAAAAGACTCCACCAGATCAACTCGGCCCTGGCTCCGAGAATCCTCTTCTCTGAGAACGATTTGATCCCCTTGAAAATAGATCGTCCGGTCAACTTTGCCGTGGCCGTTCATATCTTCTTCCTGTCGAACCAGTTGACCGTTCTGATAAAAGCCCCAGAGATCTGTCTTGCCTGTGTGCCTGCGGTCGATTTCCTTTCTAACCAGTTGACCGTTCTGGAAGTAAGAGAATGTATCCATCTTCCCGGTTCCGCCGTTGTCTTCTTCGACCCGACTTATTTTGCCATCTTGGAAGTAGACAATTCGGTCGGCTCGGCCGTCGAAATTGCGATCTTCTTCGCTCCGGATCGGTTGGTCGTTCTGATAGAAGACCCAGAGATCGACTTTGCCGTCGCCGTTTGTGTCTTGCTCTTTGCGTTCGATCTCTCCCTTGTCGTTGAAGAAATTCCAGACGTCGATCCGAGAGTCACGCTTGGTCGAGAGCTGCTGCCTTTTCAACTTGCCGTCTTCGTAAAAGAGAAAAATGTCCGGCTTTCCATCGAAGTTCTCGTCCTGCTCGGCACGCTCGATTTTGCCCTCTTTGTTATAATAGATCCAGCGGTCTGTTTTGCCGTCGCCGTTTGTGTCCCGCTCTTCGCGGACGGTGCCGTCCTTGTTGTAAAAAAAGCTTGCAACAACTTGACTGAAGGCCAGATGGCAGGAGAAGATCCCTGCCAGCAGGACAATAAAAAAACACCTTATTTTCAGTGCCTTGCGAGCTGCCTCGAAGGCTCCTGTCTCCCCGGCCATTCCCCTTTCTAGCTCTGTGTCGCCGAGTTGTCAATTGCCCTGAATTCGATCAACTCGCATTTCGCATCCGCGTCACAAATGTGATAGATAAATGAGGCGCGATTTGAAATTTCTCGCCCGATGACGACTCCCCTCCGCGATCCAGAAACAGCGTCGGTTTGGGATCCTTCCGCTGAAGGTTACGCATATCCACTGTTTCTTGCCGCCGTGGTCCTGGCGACCTCGTCTCGTGTTCTATGGGAAGCGCGCTGGGCTCACACTGACATGACCTTTATCTTCTTCTTCGCCCTTTCCCTTTAGTTTCTTGCCAGGGCTGTGCTTCAGAGACGGGATCGAGGTTTTTTTTGACGTATGGCCTGATGGGCTTCGCCACATTGACCAAAGGGCTTATCGGGGTCGTCTTACTGGGGTTGATTATGCTCGCCTTTGTCGCGGTGCGGCGCGAATGGCGGACCATCTTCCGATGGCGCCGTTCTCTCGTCTAAAGCCGAGCTGGAGCAAGCTATATCGAAGGCGCCCTCGATCTATCTATTGATCCGGAGCAGAGACTCAAAGGGCGCGAGCTTTGGAATCAAGGCGAAGATCCTGGTTGAGGGTCGTGTCGGCGACAAACAATGGTCTCTGATCAGACTCAACAGAGATGGGCTCGTCGGTTGAGTCACCGGACAGTGGTCTCTTTTATCGGGAGTTGACGTTGGCAGGCGAGGTGGTAGAGTAAAGTTCCATGTCCATTACAAGTATAGAAGACGCCATTGAGGATATTCGTCAAGGCCGGATGGTCGTCCTGATGGATGACAAGAACCGGGAGAACGAGGGCGATCTCTGCATGGCGGCGGAGAAGGTCACACCCGAGGCGATTAACTTCATGGCCCGTTTTGGCCGCGGTTTGATCTGTCTCTCCTTGACTGAGGAGATGGTGAAGCAGTTGGGATTACCCATGATGGTTTCAGAAAATACCTCTCCCTTCGGCACCGCGTTTACCGTATCCATCGACGCGGCCGAGAAGGTCACAACAGGAATCTCCGCGGCAGACCGTGCCTATACTATTCTTATATCGATCGCCGATGATGCCGCGCCGCAAAATTTGGTGACTCCAGGTCACGTCTTTCCGCTTCGGGCGAGGAGGGGTGGGGTCTTGGTCCGTGCGGGGCAGACCGAAGGTTCTGTCGACCTCGCTCGGTTGGCCGGGCTAAAGCCGGCGGGCGTGATTTGCGAGGTGATGAAAGATGACGGCACCATGGCCCGTCTGCCTGACTTGGAGAAGTTTGCCGACGAGCAGAAGCTCAAACTCGTCACGATTGCCGATCTCATTCAGTACCGACTGCGCTACGACTGCCTGGTTTATAAGGTCGCTTCGGCGCGTCTTCCCACGCGGTACGGAGGGATATTCCAGGCGGTGGTCTATAACACTCATGTGGATGGGAGTGAACATCTTGCGCTCGTGAAAGGAGAAATCTCCCCCCAGGAAGAGACGCTGGTACGGATGCATTCCAAATATGTTGCCGGAGATGTCTTCGGTTTTGAGTTTCTCGATACCGGAGCGGTGATCAGGCGCTCGATGGAGATGATCGCGCAGGAAGGCAAAGGGGTCATTGTCTACCTCCAGACCAAAACTAAAGGGCTGCATCCTACTATGGAAACTTATCCCAGGACAGACGGAAAGAAGAAGAAGGACTGGAACCCTTCCTTTGTGTACCGGTCTGACTTCAGAGAATACGGGATCGGCGCCCAAATCTTGCGCGACCTCGGAGTGGGGAAAATGCGTCTGCTCACGAACAACCCGAGAAATCTTGTCGGGCTCTCAGGCTACGGATTGGAAATTGCAGAGAGCGTTCCCTTAACCCGGGACATCGCTGTTGCGGAGGAGAAACCGAAGACAAAGGAGAAGCTCAAAGGTCTTTAAGCGAAAGGATTCAGCAGATTAAAAGAGAGAAGAAGCACAAGCTATGCCGATCTACGAGTACAACTGTCGTCACTGCCATAACGGCTTCGAGGAGCTGGTTCTCTCTTCGCAGGAAGCTATCGCGTGTCCCAAGTGCGCGAGCCCGGAGGTGGAACGAAGGCTCTCTGTCTTCAGCTCACCGGGAAATCGCAAAGCGGAGGGAGACGCAGGAGGAGGTTGTGGCTGCACGCCGGCAACCTGCGGCTGCCATTAAGTGACTTTCGGCGCATTCAGATAGCCGGGGAGGGAGCCCTTTAATTTCCTCAGCGTTTCATCCACGCTAGAAAAAAGTCTCTCCTCGACTAGCTCGCCATTCACCCAATAGTCCAGAGAAGGATCTTCGGTAAAGTTGATATCGAGCACTCTCGCTCCGATAGGCTCGCCCGTAATGAGAAGCCTTACAGAATAACCGGCGTCAAAGACCAAAGCTCTTGCATCGGCTGGCAACGGAAGCGCACTTTTAATTTTGGCCAGTCCACCTTCCGGATAATTTCCCACGCCGAGGGAGAAATAGCCCCATTCGCCCGGCGCGACGGAGAGTTCTTTTAGGATCCGGGGATTGATATCGACGACGTTCCGGACCGCCTGATCCTGAACGTAGTCCTTGAGCAGGCCGTAGACCCATTTCTCGATGATCCCGCGGCCGAGGGGAGTTTCTTTCTCGCGCTCCTTGCGCGGTCCCCGGTCGATCCACCATTTAGCCTCCTCTACTGGAGGAGTTTTCTCATCTGCCATAGTAACTAAAATTATCCTGACTTTGGCGGTCCGTCAAGATAACGTAGGCTCTACTGTTGAGAAAAAGTGTTCGCAGGACAGACGCGGAGGGGACCTGCTCCTCAGCGGGAGCCGATGGGCCTCTGCTTCTCTGCTCCCAAGTACCGGATTGGATCGCCCGTTGTCTATGAAAACCTTTAGTGTCGGACGTCTTCCCCGGCTTCGGAGCAGGCCCCTCCACCTGACAGTCTATGCGCCAGCCGAGGGAGCGAGGCTGAGGACTCCGGCAGCGGTTTACATCTATATCTTAAAATCTTCCAGGGTATTTGGGGCGAAGAGGGTTTTTAAGTCGAGCCGGTTCTTGATGAGACCTTGTTCATGCGCGTATTGCACGAGGGTCTCCAGCACGTGCCGGTTCGCCTCGAGGCCGTACGGCCAAAGTTCCTCCCCGAAGAGTTCCCGGTCCTTTTCCATCTCGGCGATCGACCACGTGATCATATACTTAAGGGCGGAAAATTCGTACATCGCTTCTTGGCAGATCCTCTTCGACTCCGAAAAAGCCTTGCACAGGCTTTGGGCGACCCAGGGATTTTTCTCGTAGAAATCTTCTCTTAGGGCGACGGTGTGCATAATCGGGAAAATCTTTGTGCGCTTGTAATAATCCCTTTCCACCTCCGGGAAATTGGGGATCAGCCTTCGCACCTTGGGAGAGCGCCGCACAAAAGGAGAAGGCATGTGGGCCGATATCATCGCGTCGATCTCTCCCCGCTCCAGCATGGAAGAGAGCGTTTGGTCCGGACCGATCGGCCGGATGTCGATGCTTGGCGGCAGGTCGTGTTTGACCTTGTCCTCGCGGCCGGGATGTTCTTCCCCTCCGGTAAACCATTTCATCTGCTCAGGCTTTACCCCATACTCGTGCTGCAAGATGCCCCGCGCCCAGATCGCCATGGTGATCTG
>Ga0209701_10000329_pt1 | contig 26744 bp, 28 predicted proteins | sample CZO8metaG_4_FD_188356 | JGI IMG/M metagenome (GOLD analysis project Ga0209701, IMG submission 188356) | Vadose zone soil microbial communities from the Eel River Critical Zone Observatory, Northern California, USA - CZOApr15con2H3.8 metaG... | ecosystem: Environmental > Terrestrial > Soil >... | reverse complement strand
ATTATGTCTCGTATCGTTCATATTGCCTTAAAAGTTAATGACCTGGATCAAACCAGCAAATTTTATGAATCCGTTTTCGGCTTCCGGCCGACTAACACGGAAAAGGTCAGGGATCATACCTCGCGCCATTTGACCGACGGCACCATTGATTTCACCCTAATTAAGTACGACGCGGAAGAGTCGGCGGAGTCCCTGGCGGCGGGATCCGGGCCGTGCATCCACCACTTTGCCATTGAGGTGGAGGACATGGACAAATACCTGGCAGAGATCAAGAAATTCGGCTGCGAGGTGATCAGCGATCCGGGTGTGATCCCGGTAAAATTCCGCGCGCCGGGTGGGACCCTCGCCGAAATTGTTCCGGTGGGAAGATACAAAAAATCAAAACCCTGAGGTTCTGAAAGAGCGCGGTCAGTCTTTGCAGCGGAAAGACCGCGATGCATCCTTACCATGGAAACCGGGAAAAATAGAGAACAAGTCACCCCCGCCCCCGATCGCAGTCGAGGGCAGGCTCCAGCGGGGGTCCAGAAAAGTTTAAATTCCTGGATTCCCGCTTGCGCGGGAATGACGATCATCCACTTAATCGGAGGTACCCTCGATTAAAGGGCCGGTTTTCAGGATGCTGTCGGGGCCGAGGGATCGTGCAAATAATTCCGGTCGATAAGCAACTTCGCATAGGAGGAAGCATGGGTGGTAATTTAGCGAGAATCCTGACCGTTTCAGCCGTTGCCGCGATGGTGACCGTGGTCGACCCCAGCTCCGGTTATGCCCAGTCGAAATATCCCCGCCACACGGTCACCCTGGTGACCCATTCCAGCCCGGGCGGGGGCAGCGATGTTTTCATCCGTGAGTTGATCCGGCATCTCGGCCCGGAGATGGGGGTCAATTTCGTGGTTGAGAACCGGCCGGGGGGCAGCGGCGCCAAGGCCGTCGCCAAGGTAGCGCAATCCCCAGGCGACGGCTCCATATTTTACGTAACCACGCCGACTTACATCCAAACCACGCTGCTCAGCAAAGTGGATTTCGGATACGATAGCCTCGATCCCATTGTCACCGTGTTCCATGATCCCACCATCGTTTATACGCGCACCCAATCGCCGTTCAAGACCCTGGCCGATGCCGTCAACTACGCCAAACAGAGCCCGGGTAAAGGCAAATGGGGCGCATCGAACCCGACCGCATTAGAGCGTATTGCCCTGGAAAAACTCAACCGCCTCACCGGGGCACGCGCGGCGATTGTCTCGCACGAGGGCGGCGGCGACATGATGATTAATGTCTTGAACGGCTCGCTCGATCTCGGCCTCGGCGAGGTGCAGGAGATCCTGCCGCAACTGCAGGCCGGCCGGGTGAAGCTGATTGGGGTTTTCAGTGAAAAACGCCTCGAGCAGTTCCCCGATGTGCCGACGGCGCGCGAACAAGGTTTCAATGTGGCAGTCGCCAAGTTCCGCGGCATCGCCGGTCCGAAAAATGTGCCGGCCGAAGTCGTGAAGGCCTGGGAGCAGGCTATTCAGAAGGTATTGGCGAAACCCGAATACAAAAAACTTTACCGGAGCGAAAATCTGGTCCCCGCCTACAAAAACCAGAAAAACTCACGCGAATTTATCGCCGAATTCGCCAAAGAGGTCTCTACCTCGCTGCACGAACTCGGAATAATCAAATAGTCGGGTGTCTTCATGAAGAATGATCTGATTGTCGGGCTGCTGGCATTGGCGTTTGCCGGGATCTATTACTATCTTGCCAATGATATCCCCCGCAGTCTGCTCGCGGACGGGGTGGGGGCGGACGGACTGCCGAAACTGTATGCAGTCGCCCTTGGCCTGTTGTCGGCTTTACTGATTCTGCGATCACTGGCCTCGCAGGCTGTCCCCACCGAACCCGTTGCGCCGGAGGATTCCGGCGCTATAAGCCCTTGGCGCCAATTTCGCCCGTTAGGATTGGCTGGCCTGGGCGCAGGCTATTTGCTGCTTATCTCCAGCTTAGGGTATCTCGTGACCATCTTTTTGCTGATCATCGCGGTCGCGGTCTATTCCGGCGGCAAAATGGATTTCAAGCTGATCTTTATCAGCGCCGGCGGCGGCATCCTGTTGTGGCTGGTGTTCGTTAAGATGTTCAGTATCCCGCTGCCCTCCGGCACCCTTTGGCAGTGGCTGACGGGCTAACATATAACATAACAGAGTGATCGACAGTGCATGAGATCGCGATCGGCTGGCATGCGTTAACCTCGACCTGGGCGATTCCAGCCTCGCTAGTAGGAGTGATCTGGGGTATTTTCGGCGGCGCCTTGCCGGGCATATCGCCCTCGATCGCCATGGCGCTGCTGCTGCCGTTTACTTACGGCCTCGATCCGGTCACCGCAGTGGTGTTGCTTGGATCGGTGTATGTCGGCGCGGAGTACGGCGGCTCCATACCCGCAATCCTCATCAACACGCCGGGGACCAACTCCGCCGCCGCCACCACCCTGGACGGTTATGCAATGAATCTGCGCGGTGAGGCCGGGTTAGCGCTCGGAATCTCGCTCACCTCCGGCCTGGTCGGCGGCTTGTTCGGTCTGTTGATGTTGATCGTATTAACCGAACCGCTGGCGCGGGTCGCGCTCGCGTTCACGCCACCCGCGTATTTCGCCCTCGGCATGTTCGGCCTTAGCGTCATTGCCAGCCTGTCGGGCAAATCCTTGCTAAAAGGCTTGATCGCCGGGATTCTAGGTTTAATGGTGGCGACGGTAGGCACCGATCCGCTGTCCGGCGTATCCCGCTTCATCTTCGGCGTCCCCGACCTGTTAAGCGGAGTAAAGCCGATCCTGATGATGGTCGGCCTGTTCGCGGTCAGCGAGCTCCTGGCGCAGACTCTGGAGCCGGCATGGATCAAGGTGAGCAGTCGTAACAGCCGCCTGAAACTCCCCGGTTGGAAGATGTGGCAGCGTTTGTTCAAGTGCCAGGCGATCGGCTGCGGTATCGGCACCATCGAAGGCGTCACCCCCGGCGCCGGCGGTACCATCGCCGCGTTTCTTTCTTACAACGAGGCGCGGCGCTGGTCCAAGCATCCGGAAGAATTCGGCCACGGCTCGCCGGAAGGGGTGGCGGCGCCGGAGTGCGCCAACAACGTGGTGACCGGCACCGCCCTGGTGCCATTGTTGAGTCTCGGGATTCCGGGCTCTAACTCCGCCGCGATACTGCTCGGCGGCTTATTGATTCATGGTCTGTCCCCCGGCCCCATGCTATTCGAGCGCAGTCCCGAGGTGGCCTACGGTCTTTATGCCGGTCTATTCGTGGCGAATATCGCCATGCTGTTGATCGGCTTGGTGATTCTTTCGCCCTGCATCTGGCTGGTCAACCGCCCGAGGCCCTATCTTTTAGCGTTTATATTCGCCTTAATCGTCTCCGGCGTGTATTCGATCGAACAAAGCTTTTTCCATGTCGGTATCGTGCTGGCGGCCGGGCTATTGGGCTACGGGATGCGGCGGCTGGATGTCCCGGTGCTGCCCATGGTGCTCGGCGTGGTGCTCGGTTTTATGGTGGAATCCAGCTACCGCCGGTCGTTACTTCTATCCAACGGCGACCACACCATCTTTGTGCGTGATCCGGTTTCACTGGGATTGCTGGTGACGGCGCTCGCACTGATGATTTACTCTCTGTGGCGAGAACGGCGCATGGCAGTGCAATCGTCACCGGGTTGAATTTGATGACGTCTGCGCCTGACTCCGTCGCACAATCCCTGGCCAAGAAAATCGCCGGTTTAGCTCACGCGCGGCTGCCCGCGACCGTGCGCACCCGCGCTGAGGAACTGCTTTTGGACGTCGCTGGATTATGTGTCGTTGCGCGCCGGACCGATTACGTCCAGGCGGTGTGCGAAAGCTGGAAGGCCTCCGGTCCCTGCACCGCCTTGGGCCATGCAGGCGGGTTCGACGTCGCGGCGGCGGCGATGATCAACGGCACCGCCGCCCATGGCGAAGACTTTGATGATACCTTCGAAGGCGGGCCAGTGCATACGGGAGCGGTCATTATTCCGGCCGTGCTGGCGGCCTGCGAGCGCTATGGGCGCGAGGGCCGCGCCGCCCTGCTCGGCATCGCCGTTGGGTGCGAGACCTTGTGCCGCTTGAGCCTAGTCGCACCGAAAGCGGTACACCGCGCCGGCTTTCATCCGACCAGCGTATTCGGCACCATGGCGGCCGCCGCCGCCGTGGGCGCCACGCTTGGGTTAGACGCAAAACAATTAGTGAATGCACTGGGCATTGCCGGGAGCATGGCAAGCGGCATTATTGAATACCTTTCCAGCGGCGCCTGGACGAAACGCATGCACCCCGGCTGGGCGGCGCAAGCAGGTCTGCGGGCGGCGCTCATGGGCCAGCACGGTTTCATCGGGCCGCATTTAGTGTTCGAGGGCACCCACGGCCTATTTAACGGCTTTGCTCATACCACCGAAGCCAATTTTGACGCCCTTACGGAAAATTTCGGCAAACGTTGGTGGATGGAAACCATCGCTTTTAAACCTTACGCCTGCGGCACGATGATACTTCCTTATATTGATTGCGCATTGAAGCTGGTGGCGCAAGGCGTGCACCCTGAAGATATAATAGAAATGGATTGCGAAACCGCCGAAGGCATCGTGCACCGGCTGTGGGAACCCTTGGCCTCCAAACAGCGTCCGCCGAATGCCTATGCGGCGAAATTCAGCTTACCGTTTTGTATCGCCACCGCGTTCTGCACCGGCGGCGCCAGCCTCGATGCCTTCACCGAAACGGCGGTCCGGGACAAACGCGTACTAGCGCTTGCGGCCAAAATCCGCTACCAAATCGACCCGCACAATCCTTATCCGCAAAATTATACCGGGCATGCACGCGTCACGCTGCGGGACGGACGTATGCTTGAAGCACGGCAACCGCATTTGCGCGGCGGCGCGAAGGAGCGTTTGACGCGCGCAGAGTTAGAGGAAAAGTTTGCGCGTAATGCTACAATTGGCGGCTGGTCACAGGAACGGATAAGCGCCTTTCATGAGTTCAACCGCACCGCTTTCGATGGTCCCATCAACCTTTCCGCGTTCCGCACATGAGTGACATTTCCGATCCTTATACTTCTGAACTCGAAGGCCGCGTCGCTATCGTCACCGGCGCGTCACGTAATATCGGCCGCGCCATCGCGCAGGAATTAGCCGCCGCCGGCGCCGCCGTAATTATCAACTCCCACACGGCAAAAGCGGAAGCGGAAACGGTGGCGGCCGAGATCGAGGCGAACGGCGGTAAAGCGATGGCTTTTCTCGCCGATGTTACCGATCCCAAGGCAGTCGCGGCGATGGTCGCGGCGGCGCTCGCCCGCTTCGGCAGACTTGATATTCTGGTCAACAACGCGGCGGTGCGCAAAGAAGCGGCGTTCGATCAAATCAGTTTGAACGACTGGCGGCAGATTCTGAGCATTGTCCTCGATGGCGCATTTCTGTGCGCCCAGGCGAGCCTCCCGGCGATGATGCGCGCGGGCGGCGGCGCGATCGTCAACATCGGCGGGCTCACCGGTCATACCGGCGCGCGCCGGCGCGCGCACGTGATCACGGCGAAGGCCGGCGTCGCCGGGCTGACCAAGGCGCTCGCGTTTGATCTCGCGGCGCATAATATTACCGTAAACTGCGTTTCGCCCGGCCTGATCGATACCACGCGCGCGGGCGGCACGCCCGCGCGTCACGCTGAACATAAGACTGCGGTTGGACGGCTGGGGCAACCTGCCGATGTCGCGACCATGGTCCGTATGCTATGCGGGCCGCGGGCACGCTACATCACCGGGCAGACGATCCATGTCAACGGCGGCGTTTTCATGGGTTGAGGATTATTTTCTTTTCTTTATCCGGTCATTCTAAACTGCGTATAATAGAAACTAAGTCTATTGCTGCTTGGAAAAGGTTTCAAATGGCAAAAGTTCTAAATGAAAGGACGCCTCTGAATGGTTAAAACTAAGCGGCCAATTCAGGAATCACGAAAAAATAGGCATTCAACATGTACAGCCCGGACAAGAGCAGGATAATTGCGCCGATGATTTCGAAGGCTTTCTGGTACTGTCCGAGCACTTTGAGACTTTGCAGCCAGCCGATCGTCACGGCACCAAGAATGATCGGAATCGCCCGGCCGAGGGCAAAAGCTAATAACAGCGCAACACCGAAGAGCGGCGAGCCGATGCCGACCACTACCCCAAGTAGAATAATTAAAGCGGGTGTGCAAAATGGGCAAATCGCCACAGAAAACGGCGCGCCCAGCGAGAACGCTCCCCACACACCTGCGGCACGTTTGGCCTTCATAGATATTGTCGGTAATGGGATCTTGATCCAACCTGCCCACATCAATCCAAGCAAAATGAGTAAGGGGCCAAGCACCAGACCCCATTCTCGTCCCATGAGCTTCTGCAGCCATTGACCGCCTAAACCTGCGATGAATCCCAATAAGGCGTGAGTGATAATCATGCCGAGGATAAACATGCCTCCGAACAGGATGCTTTCTCTAGGGTCACGCGCTTTCGTTACATAAGCGAGCGACACCGGAATGGCGGCGAGTGCAACGGGGTTAAAGCTGAAAATAAAACCCGTAAGAAAGCCGACGCTAAGCGAAGTGAAGCTAGCTTGTTCCACAATAGTCTTTAGCGTCTCGGTATCCATGTCACTCCAATTAAATTTCGTTACACAAGCGTTTGGCCAATTCTTCACGTAGCTTGTGGATGCTTGGCAGGGTCTGAAAGACCAGCTTTCCGTTTATCGCAATAGCTGGCGGCGCTATTAATCCCAATTCGACAGCGTAATCTATTTCGTCCAGGACATTGATCTCGCGCCAAGCCACCTTGTCTGGTCCGAATTCTTCCGCAACGGACTTGAGTTTATCTTTCGCCAGCGCGCACTTGCCACAGCCGGGGGCTGACAATATTTCTACTCTAATGCTCATTTTCTTGCTCCTCCCGTGAGGCGGGCTTTTCTAGATTTAGGCTGCGTTCCAGTGCAGCCAAAATCGGGCACTGATCTAGCGGCTTGGTTTTGTCGGTGCCAATGTTGAGCAATTCTGTTAAGGTTTGCGACATGATTTTAAGCGACTTTATTTTTTGCTCGAGCTGTAACTTTTTTTCCACAGCGAGGCGCTGAACATCGTTACAGCAGGCGTCCTTGCGATTCTTAAGCATTAGTAATTCCCGTATTTCGGAAAGCGAGAATCCGGCGTGCTTAGCATGCTTGATAAAATGCAGCCGACGCAATGCATCAGGATGGTATAGCCGGTAGCCACTATGGCTCTTCTTGGCTGGAGTAATTAGACCTTCTTTTTCGTAATATCGGATCGTGTCGGTACTTACCTGCGCCATCTTGGCAACCTTACCGACCGTTAATGTGGCGCTTCCCTGGACTGGTCCGCTCTGCACGACATGCGTGATTGCGGGTACGATTATTAGCGATTTCTCTTGTACCAATTTGTTCGCAACGGGTTGTCGTCCAACCCGTTTGTTAGATGCTGATTCCATAATCTCTACCTCCACCAACCAAGTTTTGGACTCACGGCTTTGCCGGCTTAATTACGTCGATCGACTTGGCCACCTTTTCGCCATTTTCGGCTATGAAGTTAACGGTAACCATATTCCCTCTTAACGCGGGTAAATAAGTGTATTCATTGCCCTTCTTGATTTGGGTTCCAAGTGGGACCTTGATCGCGACCTGTTCCACTTTCCCAGCCCACTGAACTTCTAGTATAAGACTTCCTGCGCACCCCCTGGCTTAAAACTGCACATGGTCAGTTTCGTGCCAGTGACAACGCCGTCGAGTTTCTCCTGCGCTAATCCAAGCATAGAGTATGTCGATGGGACGAGTGTAAATACCACTCGTGTGAAAGGAAATTTTTTAAACATGATCCACTCTCCTTGGCTCTCCAATAAAGGTGCTATTCGCTTCCAGTGGCTGGCTGTCCGCCTCCAGCTTGCCATCGCGAATATGCAAAATCCGATCGGCCATCTGGGCCAGAGCTTCCGCATGGGTGACCACAATCACGGTGCGCTCCCGGGCGATTTCTTTCAGCAGTTCGTAGATCATCTGACCCGTCTTGGAGTCGAGATTGCCGGTCGGCTCGTCGGCCAGCACCAGGCGGGGATTGTTCGCCAGCGCCCGGGCGATGGCCACGCGTTGCATCTCGCCCCCCGAGAGTTCGCGTGGTCTATGGGTCAGCCGTGCGCCAAGATCCACTCTATCGAGCAGCTCTTTCGCGCGCCGATGCCGTTGCTCGCTTGGAACGCCATTGAATTCCATTGGCAGCATGACATTCTCCAGCGCGCTGAGGTTGGGAATGAGATTGAAGCTTTGAAAGACGAAGCCCACTGTCTCCCGCCTAAAGCTGGTAAGGCCGGCCTCAGGGAGTGCATTCAACGGCTGGCCCGCGACGATGACTTCGCCGTTCGTGGGACGGTCCATCGCCCCTATGATGTGGAGCAGAGAAGACTTGCCACTCCCGCTGGGGCCTGCGATCGCGACCATGCCCTTTTCCGCCACGGCAAGATCGATGCCGTCGAGTGCTCTTACGCTCTCCTGACCCTTGCGGTAAGTCTTGCTCACATCCTGGAGCAGGATCAACGCGTTTCGGTCGTTCGCTAACATCGGGTTATTCATGTCTAATTGCCTCCATTGGCGAAAGCCTGACGACCTGCCGAATGCTCCACGCGCTTCCAGCAAATGCAGCCAGGATGCATACGAGGGCCAGAAGTCCGAGGGTGGGCGGGCCGATATCCGACGAAAGGGTAAGCGCATTGATTAGGGTGTCCTTGTACTCTGCTGGGAGGAAGGGCGCGACTCCCACGCCGAAGGCCCTTTGGACAACCGGTCCGCCCCATACGCTGAACACCAGCGTTCCCAGCAACGCGCCGAGGGCACTGAGAGCAACTGCCTCGGTGAGGAATCCCAAAACGATCCCACTATTGGATGCGCCGAGCGCTTTGAAAGTGCCGATCTCCCAGGCGCGCTCCCGCACGACGAGAAGCATTACGAAGAAGACTGTGATAATCATGAGGGCGGCGGAGAGCACGATTCCGCCCTTCGATAGCCGCAGGACGGCGGTGGTGGCGGTATTCTGGAATTCGGCCACGTTAGTGGGCGCAATAATATCCGCCACATTCCCGAGCAGGTCTCTCAGCTTCTGCTCGATCTGCAGCAAATGCTCGGAAGAGTCCGCTTTGACGTAAAGCCACGATATGCCCGCCGGAATCCCATAGATCTCCCGGAACGTGTTCAGCGACATAAAAAGCTGCATATCACCGAAGACGTAGCCACTCGCGTAGATACCCACGACCCTGACGGGGGCGGGCGGACGGTTCAGCGCAAAGATCACAGGGTGGGTCCGCTTCAGATCGAGGGTTAGCGTCGCTTGTTCGAGATTCTCAGGTGTGATCCCGGCCCATTTGGCATACCCTTGACCAATAATGGCCACTCTCTTGCCGCGGTCTGCCTCGGTCAGGTCGCGTCCGGCAATGATCTTGGGATTTCCGGCTTCGCCATGGGATTCGAGCCGCTTCGTATCGCCCGGATTCACGCCCACAACCATAGCGAAGTTATGTCCTTCGGTGGGCGTCATAGCCAGCACATACGGCTCCACCCTGGCGACGTGCTCGACTTGCCTGACGCGCTCAAGAGCATCCTGGGGAAGAAGGTCTTCGTTACCCATCATGTTGACGTGGCCCATGGAGCCCCTCGCGCGGAGCTGCAGGGTGTTGTTCACGTTCTGTTTCAGTAACTCCGTCTGACGTTGCACCGAATCTCCGATGACCTGCATCACCAGTAGCAGAAAGAAAGGAATGCCGATCAGGAGCGCCACTATGACAAGGCGGGATTTATTCCGGAACAGGTTTCGCAGTCCAAGACGCATCATGGTCATCATGCCCTCCGCATTGCTTCAACAGGACTGAGTCGCACTCCCGTAATTACGGGGTAGAGGCTGCCGAGTGCCGCGAACGTGAGCGATCCGATCAGGATGAACATCATCACCTGTCCGTCGAACGTGACGGGCAGCTCCAGGGCTCGGCCGAGAATGTGGGCCGACGGGGCACTGACGAGCATGGCCCCGAGGCCGCCGAGGCCGCTGACGGCGACCGCCTCGGCGAGAAACTGAACAACCACCTCACGGTTCGACGCCCCGAGCGCCTTGAGGGTACCGATTTCCCGAATCCGCTCGCGCGTGCTCAGTATCATCACGAAAACGACCAGAACCGCGCCGATGACAAAAAGCAGCACGGCCGCGTAGGCGCTCGCGACCGAAAGACTGCCCAAGGTCGTGCGGGCGGTCGACACCGCCTCGGGCGTGGTGACCACGTCGGCTTCGGGCAGCCGCTGCTTGAGATCGGCGACCACCTTTTCCACGTTCGCAACGGAATCGACCGTGACGAAGATTTTAGAGAGCTTGCGTCCCGGGTCGAAGGTCGCGCGGAAAGTCTCGATCGGGATGAACACGTGGTTATCGCCAAAGTCGTTCCCCGTCGTATAGATGCCTACAACCTGGAACGGTCGGCCATTTAGCACAATCTGGCGACCGGCAAGGGCGGCCTCCGACGGCTCGGCGATTCCGACGCGTTGCCGGGCGTACAGGCGTCCGACTACCGCAATTCTCCCTTGCGCATCGTCGGGGCCGAGCGAGCGGCCCGCGATGATCCTGGCGTTTTCGTAATCGATCTCCCCGATCGCCCGAAGCGCCGCACCCGGGTGCAGTCCGATCACCATGGCGTAGGCATTCCTTTTGGATGGATCGACGGCAGGCTTATAGACGTACTCATCCACGCGGGCCAAGTGCCGCGAACTCGGGATACGCCATACATTTTCAAGCGTGTCCACGGAAAAATGCTCTTCTCCGATCGGCTTGTCGCCGCCGAATCCGCCGGTGCCGAAGGCACCCGCCTCCCGCAGTTCGATAAGCGTACGCACCCGCCCCTCCATCGCGGCGATCTTCTCCCGGCTCGCAAGCGTCGCCTGAACCATCAAAGCTAGGAAGCCGATGACGAGGGCAAGCAACAGGACGACCACCGTCGCCCGCGCGATGCTGCGGAATGGATTGCGAAGCCCTCTAAGAAAAGCACCCGTCACGAACTCGTCTCGGTTATCGCCTGAACTGCCTCAAGGCTCCAGTCCACATAAACGCCGACTGTCGCTCCCTAGTGAGCCGTCCGAAATCCGACCGGCAGGCGTCCTCGCGATGGCGTCCAATCCCCGCGGACCGCAAAGACGCCGGCGCCTTCGCCGTAGCCGATACTGCCGCCGCGAACCAGGACGCCTGGACCACCGCCTTCAGGGTCCGACCCCGCCAGGCACATCTGAGCACCGCTGAACTCTCCCCAGCCGGGACAGTCTCCGGCGGAAAGTGGAACCCAATCCGCCGTAAACTCCCAGACGTTGCCGACCATGTCGAAGATACCGGCATCGGAGACGCAGCCGGGCGTGCCGGTCAGCTGCGGCGCCGGGCCGGTGACCACACAGGGAGAACCGTCTGGCGTGCCGAGCGCGGCGGCCTGCCATTCGGCGTTGCTCAAGAGCCGCTTTCCGGAGTTACGAGCTGCTGCCAAAGCTTGAAACCACGTCATGAACGCGGACGGTTTCACCCCGGCGATGGAGACGGCGTAGAGGTTTACACAGCCCTTGCCTGTCGGAGGGCAGCCGGGCCCATAATCGTTGCCCGAGATGCCGCGCTGAACGGCGCCGGCGGCGCGCAGGTCCGCCAGCGTGATCGTGTTATCCCTGATTTTCTTGATGGACGCCTTATCCGTCGTTTCCCAGACACTCGCTTCGTACTTGTCGACACAGACCGGCCCCACCCGCGCGGCGTTCGATGGGCAGTCTTTCGCCTCGGCCTGCCCGGTCATTAACAGGAACGAGGTCGAAACGGCTACGAGCAACAATGCGGTTAGCCTGCTCACGAACCCTTCTTCCCGGCGAGCACATCGATAGACTTGGCCACCTTCTCGCCATTCTCCACCGCGTAGGTCACCGCCACCGTGCTGCCCTGCGTTGCGGGCAGAAACAGGTAGTCCTTGCCCTTCCTGATGATGGTGTCCGCGACGACCTTGATCGGCATTTGCTGCGCTTTGCCGTCTACGTTCGTCTCCAGAGTCAGGTTTCCCTCGCACCCGCCGCCGCTTGCCCGGGGGTGGCAGGCGGTGAGCTTCGTGCGGCTGACCTTGCCCTCGATCTTCTCCTCGGCCATGCCGGCGACAGAAACCATCACCCCCGCCATGCCAATTGCCGTTAACACCAAGAGTTTCTTCATGCTGCGCATACGCTTCCTCCTTTTCACAATTGAGTTTCTATCGGCCTACACTCTAAACCTTGGAGTAGCTCCAGAGTCAAGAGCTAATATCTAGAGCAATCGCTCGCGGGTCGGCGCCTCGCGTGGGATATCTTCCATTCCTGTAGTTGCGTCATTGAGACGTTTCATTTCTATCGGCCGGACTAGGGAGTGTCTGCTCGCGGGGCACTCGCAAACTTAGTAGGAAGCCAGCACATTCAAGTCTTTGAGGTTGTTGTCAGCAGCGGGCGCCCCACGCTCATCACCGCGTCGAAGAAAATGGATGGCTTGCCCCACAGCGAATTGAAGAAGATCGCGGTAACGCTTCCGGCCATCGCCGCCATCGCCCATACAGGATAGATGAGACCGGTGGCAGCGATTGGGATGCCGATGCCGTTAAAGCAGAAGGCTAGCACCACGTTTTGCAGCATCTTGCGGTAGCTGCGGCGGCTAATGTCGCGCGCGACGAGTATCGATTCGAGGCGGTTGCCCAGAATAATGATGTCGGCCGATTCGATCGCGATGTCGGTGCCGCTGCCCATAGCGATACCGACATCCGCCTGCATCAGTGCGGGCGCATCGTTGATGCCATCGCCCACCATCGCCACCTTGCCGGTTTTCTGGAGTCGCCGCACGATGTCCACTTTTCCATCGGGCAGCACGCCGGCATAGACTTCATCGATACCAGCCTCAGCGGCAATCCGCTGGGCGGCGCGCTCGTTATCGCCGGTGAGCAATATTGGCGTGATCCCGGCCTTGCGTAGTGCGGCAACTGTCTTGGCTGCATCATCCCGAAGCGTGTCGCCGAGAGCGACAATACCAAGCGCTTGCCCATTCTTCGCGACCGCAATGACGGTGCGGCCTGCTTCCTCCAATTCGCGAATTCGCACCCCAAGCGGTGCAAGCTGGATACCTTCGTCTTCCAGAAAATCGGGACTGCCGACTAGCACTTTGGCCCCGTCAATGGTGGCGGATACACCGCGCCCCGGGACCGACATGAAGCTGTCGACCTTCAGCGGCGTGATGTTGCGCTCGAACGCAGCACTCACAATCGCTTGCGCCAGCGGATGCTCCGATGAGATTTCAGCCGCGGCCGCGATCGCAAGCAACTCTTCCTCGCTCGATTCCACCGGAACCACTTCCCGCACCAGCGGACGGCCTTGGGTCAAGGTACCAGTTTTATCGAGCACGACATGCGTCACCAGACGATAACCCTGGAACGCCTCTCCGGTGCGCATCAGGATGCCGAGCTCTGCGGCTTCGCTGGCGCCCCGCACGATGGAAAGCGGGGCAGAGATACCCACTGCGCAGGGATAGCCCATGACGAGGACGCTCAATCCCGCGAACACCGCGCGTTGAAGGTCTACGTGTCCGGTGATCAGGAAAGAACCGAGCAGCCAGCCGACAACGGCAATCAAGGCGACCACGAGCACGATAGGCGTGTAAACCGTAAGCACCCTATCCACCAGGTGCAGGAGCCCGGGTTTGAGCGCACGCGCATCTTCGACGTGGCGGATCACTTGCTGCAGGAAGCTCTCTTCGCCGATCGCGGTAGCCCGTACCAGCAGAGTTCCCGTGCTATTGATCGAACCGCCGACCACCTTGCTGCCTGCGGTTTTTTCCACCGGCATCGGTTCTCCAGTAATAAGCGACTCGTCGACGGCCGAATGGCCACTCGCCACTTCACCGTCGACTGGAATGCGCTCTCCCGGCCGAATGCGTATCTGGTCTCCCAGCCGCACCTGCTCGACCGGAATGTCTTGCTCGCGGTTGTCGCGCACCACCCGCGCCGTATTAGGCTGCAGGTCGAGCAGCTTCTTGACCGCTTGTGAGCTGCGCGTCTTGACGATCAGCGACAGCCACTCCGAAAAAATGTGATAAGTGGTCACCATCACCGAGACCGCAAAGAACGGCGCCGTCGGATAACCTTCAGGACGCCAGATCATACCGATCAACCCGCCGACTATGCCGGCAAAAGCACCAATTTCGAGCAGTACGTGTTGATTGAGGATGCCGCGCTTGAGCGCCTGGACTGCCATGACGAAAATGTGGTTGCCAACACCGAACACCATGAAGAAGGCTAAAGCCCCGGTAATCCACGGCGTCGCTTCCTGCAGCCAGCCTTGGCCTTTAGAGAAATGCAATGCCAAGCCCAGCACACTCAAGCCCACTGCACTTCCTAAGGCGATGCCAAGCCCGCGATTTCTTAGCACTACAAAGATGAAAAGAACCAAGCTGGCAAAGATGACAAGCGACAACAGGGCAGACCAGAACCCGTTTGGGTTGGCTACCAAAGCGATTGCGACGAGGCTACAGGCCACCGCTGCGAAAAAGCGCCTACCCTCATGCACCAGCGCCGCTTCCTCTTCTTCGAACGGCCGCATTTTACGTGGATCGGAGATCGTATAGCCGATGTCCTTGAGCGTCTGCAGCAGTTCCTCTGGACGCGCGATATGTGGGTCGTATTCGATCAGCGCCTGCTCATGGGTGAGGCTCACTGCAACCTTATCGACACCGGGTTGCTTGCCGAGTACTTTTTCGATGGTACCAGTACACAGTGAACAATGTAGCCCGCCGATTCGCGCGCGGATTCGTGCTCGATCGGGCCGGTTTGCAGGTTCTTCGCTCCAATAATGGGAAGCGGATTCAGCAGTGGTTGTCGTGTTCATGGCCATACCTCATTTTGTAGAAGGCCTCATGCCGTTTAAGCTGGCGAAACAAACCGAACCAGATGGACCAGAGGCCGATCGGGAGGGCTATCCAATGCAAGGCTTCAGTCATGGTTGCGACTCGCAACGCGGTAGCCGCCTCGCTCAATAACAGCAACCAATTGTTCTTCACTGACGGCCTGAGGGTCATAGAGAATCCGCGCCTCTGCGTCTTTAAACGATGCCGCAGCCTGTTTGGTGCCTGCCTGGCGTTCTAAAAGGGATTGAATGATCGCGGCACAGCCGTCACAATGCATGCCTTCGATTTTGAATGTCACTGTGTTCATCGCATATTCCTTGTACTCATTAAATTAAAAACGTTGACTGCCAGCGCGCTATGCGCTAACCACACGGCGTGCTCATAACCGGCTCTCGACTCCTTGTCGACTGTTTAGGAATCGCATATCCCCGGGTCTGATCAGTCTCAACTATTGGCATTCATAGACGCTGCGCTAACGCAGATTGTCATACAAGGATAGACCTTGGAGGTAGGTCCAGAGTCAAGGACTTTTTGAGGGTTCTGGTGCCGAAACTGTATTTTTAGCCGGCTGCTCTGAAAAAACGACCGCCAAATTTAAGCCCCAAGATCGAGCCATTGCAGAAGGCGTTCGTTGCGCTGTGGTCGGATGCACAAACGCTGGTGCACAACGAGGTGCGGCGCGAGGAAACACGACGGCTGACTCCGCAGTCATTTCGGTTGTATCTTGAGGGTTGGAAAAGATCTTGGCGGTCTTGGCTCACTGAGTTCCTCTGCGACGCGTTCGCTGCGCACACCCTGGGACCAGCCTTTGCCTGGGCACACTTTCACTTGACGGCAAAACGCGGCAGAGATCCATTCCAAGTACCGCTTGGAGCGACTTCTAGTCATCCTGCCGACGCGGCGCGACTCGAGACAATAAACGGCGGCGTTTTCATGGGTTGAGGATTATTTTCTTTTCTTTACCCGATCATTCTAAACTTCGTATAAAAGGAATGGTGAGCCGGCGCTGCGCCGCCAGCGAGGCGCGATCGAGGCGATCGAGTAAACGAAACAAGGCCTGCAAGTCGCGTGGATAGCGGTGCAGCACATAACGCGCGACCTCTTCCGGCATCTGCAATCCACGGCTTTGTGCGCGCCGGCGCAATACCACCAGCTTATCGGCGTCACTCAAAGGCTGCAGATGATAGACCACGCCCGAACCCAGGCGGGTTGCAAGCTCCGGCATACGTAAGCCTAAGTGCATCGGAGCGCCATTGCCGGTAACAATAAGAATACCGCCCGCCGCGCGCAGGCGCTCATAAAAACCGAATAAGGCCCATTCCCATTGTTGATTGCCGGCGATGCAATGGATGTCGTCCACGCAAACGAGCCGGCGTTGCTCCATCTCTTCCAGTATGCGGGTGGAAAATTCCACGGCAAGATTTAACGGAATATAGGCACACATCTCGCCGCGTTCATCCGCCAGGCGACAAGTGGATTGCAATAAATGCGTTTTACCGGAAGCCGGCTCTCCCCACATAAACAACACTGGATTGATCGGCGCACTCTGCGCCGCCGCCATCAGTTGCGCAACCAATTCGGCATTACGCGCGGGATAGAAATTTTCAAACGAAGCGCCGTCGCGCAAACTGAGGTTAAGCGGTAGCTGCGTGGTCACGAGCGCGAAGAGCGTTTCGGGAGAGTATGATGCTTATATCCATTATGCAAGTGGCGTAACCACACTACCAAGACCGCGGATACCGGCAGGGCGAGCAGGATGCCGAGGAAACCGAACAGTTGTCCTCCCGCCAACACGGCGAAGATCACGACAACCGGATGCAGACCGATACGTTGGCCGACCAAGCGGGGGGTCAATACCATGCTTTCCATCATTTGTCCGACGGCGAATACGCCCAACACCCCTAACAGATGAATACCATCCTGGAATTGCAATAAGGCGGCGAGGCTTGCAACCAGAATGCCGACAATAAAACCGAGATAAGGAATGAAGCTCACTAATCCTGCCAGCAAACCAATTGGCAGCGCAAGATCGAGACCAACTAACGCCAATCCGATCGAGTCTATGATGGCCAGTATCACCATGACTAATAACTGACCGCGCAAAAATCCCGCTAATGTGTCGTCGATTTCTTCAGCGAGAGGAGCCGCGCGGGCGCGCAAACGTGCGGGCAGTAATTGCTTCAAGCGTTTGACAATGTCATCCCAATCACGCAACAAATAAAATGTTACCACCGGAATCAAAGCCAAATTCAATAACCAATTGAACAACTGCACACCTGACTGCTTGGCGAAGGAAAGCGCGGTTCCCATCCATTTACCCACATCTTGCCACTGCTGCAAAATCTGTTGCTTGATGGTATCCACATCTAAGGAAAATAAGCCAATCCCGCGTGATGCAAGCCGGGCTTGCAGCCAATCGATGTACCCCGGAACCTTTTCCGCAAATGTGCTGATTTGTTTTTGTATAAGGGGAACCACGCCTAGTACTAGGACCAATAGAACCACGAAAAAGAATATAAACAAAAACACAACACTAGCGGCGCGCGGTACATGCATTCTTTGGAACCTGCTGACCACGGGATTACCTATGTAAGCAATAAGCACTGAAACTAAGAAAGGCGTGAGAATCGGCGCCAATAAATAAACCAGAATCCCGAAGCCGGCGATGACCCCCAGGCGCAGAAACAGATGCGAGTTATTCATGGCGGATTCCCGGCGCTGCTGCCGGCGCAATATCCTTCATCACGCCCCAGATCCAGAGGTAATGCGCGCCGCTGGCCACGGTCGTAATCAACACGGCTATAATTAATCCATTGGTAAGAAGCGGGAAAAATAATGAGGCGGCCTGTTGGACTAAAATGGCAATGATCAACAAAATCTGCATCAAGGTATTGAGTTTGCTCAAATAACTCGGGCGCATCTGCACGGCGCCTACGAGCGAGATATAAACCAAATAACCGCCGATAATAAGCAGGTCGCGGAAGGCCACGCTTAATACCAACCAGAATGGAACGTGGCCCAGGAAACTTAGCATAATATAGGCGCTTACCAGTAATATCTTATCGGCTAAAGGATCGAGTATCGCGCCTAAGCCGCTGATCAGATTATAACGTTTCGCGATATAGCCATCCAATCCATCCGATATTCCGGCAATTAAAAAAACGATTAATGCCGGGAGATAATCTTGGCTCTTTAACAACAAAATCAGCACCGGCACAAGGGCAATGCGCGATACGGTAATCGCGTTCGGCAGATGGGAAATATTTTTCAAGCAGCTTGCTTCCAAAAAAATTATTCTTGTCGGTCGATGATTAATACAAAAGCGCGATTTGTGTGGATATCGCACGCTATGCGAGCACACCCTTTAAGTCAAGGTTTACACCGCATCGCGCTTTTTACGGACGCGCTGCGCGCCGGCTTAACTGCAATGATTGCGGGTCTCGCCCCGGTCGCTATCGGTATCCTCGGCAACCGCTCTCGGCCGCAACTCGCGCGATCGCCTGCGGCGCCACGCGCTCAGGCTGAAGCCGCCCTTCGTAGTCGTCCATCTTCTCGACCTACCTCAGTGGCATGAGGATTAGCGTGCTGGTGTTCGGATCCCGTTGCCTGACCTGACCAGGCTCGTACTCAAGTACTCGGCCGTTGCGAAGGATGACGTTGTAGTCCGCCCGGTCCCATGACCACCCGCTAATTAGACGATTTGTGTAGCGGAGGGCTTCGTACTCACCGCTACGTTGAAACCCGTCCGGATTTACAAGGACTCCAACTACTTCGTCTTTCGACATGCCTTCGCGAACGCTTTGCATGCGCTCGCCAGTTACGCATCCGATCAAGGCAGCCGACAAAGCGAGAACACAAACTAAGTCTTAGCATGGTGATTCCTCCAAGACGCCCAACCGTCCTAGCTCAGGGGCGCCCGCTTGCAGGCGCCCCCTAGAGCGCCGGCTTAGCCTTACCTGCCACTTCCGTAGTCCACCGCACGATCTCCTCGCGCGATGCGGAAGGTGAATTCAGATGGCTCGAATCTGGCTCGTAGAGTTTGTTAAGCGGGTTCTTAGGCAGGAGCGAGAAAAACTGGTCCTTCACTTTGCGCAAGCCTGGGTAGTCGCCCATTGGTGCAATAAACAAAATAGGAACGTGCGGGTTCATATTTTTGAATGCCGTCGTTTGATTCATTGCGCCATCCGGATCGAACCAACTGAAGTAAGCGGATGGGGTGGTGACAACTGGGTAGGTGCCCTTTGAGCCTTCGTAATCGCTAAACTCGGTCTTTTTATCGCCCTTCCCCTCGGTGATAAGCTTGCGCGCCAAATCGACGGACTCGCCCAGTTTTTCCCGGTAGGTGGGGTTGCCCACGTTCCCGCCCGGCGCGATGGCGATAATGCCATCCACTGCCTGCTTACCGCCGAAATAGATTGCGAACAGGCCGCCTTGGCTGAGTCCGGCGACAAACAACTTCTGCGCCCCTTTGCTGCGCAGCGTGTCGAGCGCGGATTCAACTTCCTTTACTGCGGCGCTAACGTTTATGTCGTATTCGCGTTTCCCGGACCAGGGCATTTCCAGGTTCGCGACGAGGTACCCCTTTTGCTCAAGCGACGATGCCAATTCGGTAACATGTTTCGTCGGCGATCCGCCTTTGCCATGCATGATTACAATGCCAATTTTTGATGGGGCTGTCTCAGCCGCCACTGTGAGCGGCAGGGTTGTACCGAAGACTGCAATGGCAATCGCAAGGGCAAGGGCGATGAATTGTTGATGTGTTCGAACCATGATCTTTCTCCGCGGGGCTAACTAAAACATAGACCCCAATAAAATACCTAAAATTTTATTGGGTTGATTTATAAACATGGCTGCATCGTAAACTTAACCTAAAGTCCAGGCAATAAAATCTACATCGGGCTTTTCGACGCGATTTAATACACCATAGACAGACTGCTAATCCACGGTACATTAATAGTAAAGAGGGTTGGGTTGGTTTTGCCCCGTAGGAGCTCGCCAAGCACCGGAGGGCGGCGAGGATCAGGCCCGCTGTTTTGCGGGGCGCGGTAGGGACCGCGCGTTGGCCGCAGCACAGGGATGTGCTGTCGGCCAACCCCCTTGCCGACCGAGGAGCGCAGGGAACCGCGCGCCTTTCGCGCGGCGAGCGACCGGGGAGCGTTTCTTTGGGTACTTTATTGTCGCGACAAGAAAGTACCTCGCCCGCGGGGCGAGACCCGCAATCATTGCAGTTAAGCCCGCGCGGCCGCTCTCGCGCATCCATGCGCTCCGCGGCATTCGTACATCCTGTACAGCACAGCTCGACCTTTTGAATTGCGATAGGTGAGGCCCTGGCCATAATAATGCTAAAATCACAATATTATGCGAAATTAACAATTATGACTGACAAAAACGTCCCGCGTCCCATCTTCCAACTCGAAACGAAACCATGGACAAAACCGCAAAACCCACACTCAGTTACCGCGCTGCCGGCGTCGATATTGACGCCGGGGACGCCTTGGTCGAAGCCATTAAACCGATTGCGCAACGCACCATGCGGCCGGGGGTGCTCGCCGGCTTAGGCGGGTTCGGCTCGCTGTTTCAAATTCCGCCGGGACAATATCAAGAGCCGGTGCTGGTGGCGGGCACCGATGGCGTCGGCACCAAGCTTAAGCTGGCCATCGCGTTGGGCAAACACGACACTATCGGCATCGATCTTGTTGCGATGTGCGCCAACGATGTGGTTGTGCAAGGCGCCGAGCCTTTGTTTTTCCTTGATTACTTCGCCACCGGCCATCTCGATATCAGCACCGCCACTGCGGTAATTCACGGTATCGGCAAAGGCTGTGAACTCGCCGGCGCGGCCTTGGTAGGCGGAGAAACGGCGGAAATGCCGGGTATGTATGCCGCCGGGGAATACGATCTCGCCGGTTTTTGCGTCGGCATAGTGGAAAAATCCAAGATCATCGATGGAACCGCCGTTAAACCGGGCGATAGCCTGGTCGGTATTCTCTCCAGCGGTCCCCATTCTAACGGGTATTCCCTTATCCGTAAAATCATTGAAATCCAGCACGCCGATCTCAACCAGGCCTTTGCCGGGACCACCCTGGGCGCGAGCCTGCTTGCGCCAACTCGCATTTACGTTAAGCCGATTCTCAACCTCCTGCGCCAAATATCGGTCCACGCGCTCGCCCATATCACCGGCGGCGGCCTGCCCGGTAACGTCCCCCGGGTTTTGCCTGCGGGGACCCGCGCGGTGATCAACCGCCGCGCCTGGAGGCGTCCGGCGATTTTTGACTGGCTGCAAACTACAGGCAACGTCGTAGACGCCGAGATGTACCGCACCTTCAATTGCGGCATCGGCATGGTGTTGATGGTCGCTGCGCACGACGCGGACTCCGCGCTGCGCTTGCTTAAAGAAGCGGGCGAGACCGCGTGCATCATCGGCCATATCGAGGCCTATTCTGGAGACGAGCAGGTTGCTATTATCGAATGACTTCATCCCCGGCAGCGGTAGTGGTCTTAATTTCCGGACGCGGCACTAATCTACAGGCTATCCTCGATCAAACCGCCGCTCATCAGCTGCCGATAGAAATACGGGCGGTCATTAGCAATAATCCGAATGCCTTGGGATTGGAGCACGCGCGTAACGCTCGATTGCCTACTCATATCGTCGATTACCGCGCATTTGCTTCGCGCGCGGACTTTGACAGCGCGTTGATGCAAGTTACCGATAACTACCGGCCGCAATTAGTTATTTTGGCGGGATTTATGCGTATTCTAGGCAAAGAATTCATTCGGCATTATCAGGGCCGTTTGATCAATATTCATCCTTCGCTGCTGCCGGAATTTCCCGGCCTCAATACCCACGCGCGCGCGTTGCGAAGCGGCGCCGTGCGGCATGGAGCAAGCGTGCATTTTGTAACCGATGTCGTCGACCGAGGACCGGTGATTCTGCAGGCGGTAGTGCCGGTAAAACCCGGCGACACAGTACAAACGCTGGCTGAACGCGTGCTCAAAGAAGAGCATCGCATTTACCCCTTAGCCATCCGCTGGCTGGCGGAAGGGCGCGTAAAATTACACGACGGCCGTATTTTCCTCGATGGAAAATACCAGGCTGAACCGATCCGGGAAAACTAAAATGAGACGTCTTCTTTATTTTTTATTTTTATTTTTTCCTTTCGCCTCTGCTACCGCCGGATTGCCGGATCAGATGGAGCTGGAATACAGCTTTAACTACGGGGAGCTGCCGATTGGCAAGGTGACAAAAAAATTGCTGCGGGGAAAAGACGGGCTTTATTATCACACCACCTGGACCCGGGCAAGCGGACTGGCGAGGGCGCTGACGAAGGCGGAATGGCTGGAGGAGGGATGGTTCAAGCTTGTTGGCCAGGATATCCAGCCGCAATCTTTCTCGGAGACCCGCAAAGGCGATAACAAGGCTTATTATCGCAATGCGGTTTTCGATTGGCCGAAGGCACGCTTGATTTTTAATAATGGGCAGCAATCCGCCCTGCCTCCCGGCAGCCAGGACCAGGGGAGTTTCTTGTATTTATTCATGCTGCGTTCTTTCGCTAATCTTGGCGCGCAGTCTATGCCTATCACTGACGGTGAAACTTTAAATTTTTATAAATTTATTTATGCCGGGAAAGAAATATTGGAAACACCTTTTGGCAAATTAGAAGCTGCGATCCTGCAACGGCTCCCATCCGAACCCGCGTCTGAACCATCCTGCCGGAATATAAACGGCCAAGATCCGGTCAATCTGCGAAAATGTATTGACCCGGCCGATGACTTCACGGTGTGGCTGCTTCCCGATAAGTATAATATTGCTGCGAAGGTTAGGAAGCGCAAGAACAATCAGAGCTTCACTCTCCTGCTTAAATCAGCCGGCGGATTTTAGAATCCCGCAATGACTTCGCGGCATGACCGAACCCGGCCTGATCAGAAAATTAATTGACCGGTTTGCCAATGACGGCTACGCCATCGCTGAGGATTTTTTGCCGGCCCGCCTGATCAATCGATTGCGCGCGGAGGAAAAGTCTTTATTCGCGCGCGGCCAGGGAAGCCAAGCGGCGATAGGCCGTGGAGCTATGCGGCAGGTCAACCCCGCCGTGCGCGGCGATGAAATCCTATGGCTCGATCCCAATCGGCTCTCGCCCGCGCAAAACTTGTACTGGCAAGCGATTGATCGTCTGCGCCTGCAGCTTAACCGTGAGTGCTTCTCAAGCCTGACCGACTATGAATGCCACTTTGCCCTATATCGCCCCGGCAGCACTTACCAGCGCCATCGTGACGTGTTCCAACAAAACCCCAACCGTTTAATCAGCTGCGTCTTGTATCTCAACGCTATCTGGAAACACGAACAGGGTGGAGAGCTTCGCTTATACCTACAGAAAGACGACGGCGAAATATCACTGGATATCCCGCCTGTCGGCGGCAGGTTGGTGATTCTTAACAGCCGCGAAATCGCGCACGAAGTCCTGCCCGCCCGCCGCTGCCGTTACAGCCTCACCGGATGGCTGAAGTCGAGATGATAAGCGGTAATAACCGCTTAAATATCTCCAAACCGCCGGGAAGAAGCTATACTCGAAAATATGCGAACTGCAGGCAAAATTCTTCCTATCACTACGTTGGCTTTTCTATGCGGATCGAGCAGTTGTCACTAAGCGGCAGCTTTTCTCTTTCACCTCTGGTCCAGGATCTGATCGAGCCTTTTTACTCGGTTTATACGTGGTGGCAAATCGGCGTAATCGTAACCGGCGCGCTGTTCGCGCTCTGGGTCGGGGGACGATTGCAAAACTGGTTTCAACCGGCGATCCAGCCTGGCGCCGCTACCGGCTACCGGCGGACGGCCATGCGCACCGGCGCGCTCGCCACTATCCCCTTAATACTCTGGTTATGGCTGGTAGCCGGCAGCGCTATTCTGCGCCACTGGCAGAAAATACCGACAGAGTTCTTGCACTACGCTATCCTGCTCGCCGGCGCGCTGACCTTAATCCGGATGGGCGTGTTCGTTTTACGCCACAGCTTCAGCCCGGGGAGCAGGCTGAAAGCATGGGAAGGCGTGTTGACCTTTACCATCTGGTCCATTGTCGCCCTGCATATTTTAGGTTGGTTGCCTCTGGTTAAGGAGGTCTTGGACGAGTATGCCGTGAGATTCGGCAACGTCCGTGTTTCTCTGCTGACGATCTCCAGCTTCCTGTTGTCCGTCGCGTTGCTGTTAGTGCTGGCGCTGTGGATCGCCAACGCCTTCCATGCGCGCGTGATGCGCAGCCAGAGCCTGGATCTAAGCATGAAGATTGCTTTGACCAAATTAAGCAAATTCCTGCTATTACTGCTCGCCGTCGCCGCTGCATTGTTTACCGCCGGCATCGACTTAACGGTGCTCACGGTATTCGGCGGCGCTTTGGGTGTGGGCTTGGGCCTCGGCCTGCAGCGGATCGTAAGCAATTTTATCAGCGGTTTTATTATTATCTTTGAAGAATCTATTCATCCCGGCGATGTGATCGGCCTCGCCAACAACACCTTCGGTGTCGTCCAATCGCTGAATGCGCGTTACGTCGTAGTACGCAATGGTGACGGCTTGGATGTTTTGATACCTAACGAAGAGTTGGTCACCGCGCAAATCACCAATTGGTCATATCGCGGTGACCGTAATATTCGCTTGCGGCTCCCGCTGCCCATTAGTTACGGCGACAATCTGGAGCGAGCCCTGACAATTATAGAGCGGGTGGCGTGTAGCCATGAGCGTGTTTTAAAAAACCCGAAACCCATGGCTTATCTGCTCGGCTACGGCGATAACAGCATTAACTTAGAGCTGGGCGTATGGATCAATAATCCGGAGCGGGGCATTAGTGAGCTGCGTTCGGATCTTTATCTCGGTATATGGAAAGAATTCAGCAGCGCAGGGATCACCCTTTCCGCGCCGCGCAGCATCATTCTTCAGGAAGCGCCGGCGCAGGGACTTTTCCGCTCCGCCGATAAGTAAGATAGTCCCACAAAATGCGTACATGATCGAACGCAAGCTTGTCCGGTAAACTAGACGGCAGGAAAAGATCGACGCTGGCCGCATCGTCCCGCGCCTTGGGCTCGCCGGTAGCCGCGCCGATATAGACCACCGATACCGTATGGCCACGCTCGTCTCGGCTAGGGTCGGAATAACATCCAAGCAAAGTCTTCAATGTTACTTTAAGCCCGGTCTCTTCTTGCGCCTCACGTATCGCCGCACGCTCCAGCGTTTCCCCCACATCGACAAACCCGCCGGGTAATGCCCATCCATAGGGTGGATTCTTGCGCTCTATAAGCACGATGGGAGCGCCGGCACGGTCGGTTAATTCAATGATGACATCCGCAGCTAATAACGGGGTGATTGGACGGGTCATTTGCCTGTTACGGAAAAATGAAAATAATATCGCAAACAAAAGCGAATTACCCTAAGCTTATCGCAGCGCTGGCAAACACCGCTGAGGCCGGAAAACCAGCCTGAAGCGTCCTCATTTAAGCAAGAAATCCAACAAATTTCAAAAGGTACAAAAAGGTACAAAAAGTAACACACCAGCTTTGAATTTGAGCTAAACTATTAAGATTCGAGTGAATTTAGAGGAATTCTATTATTATGCTTGATGGCCTGATTGATTTACCGTGGTGGGGCTATATCATCGTAACCCTGGCCTTAACACATGTGACGATTGTCAGTGTTACCGTTTTCTTACATCGCCATCAAGCGCACCACGCGCTCCATTTGCACCCCGTTGTCAGTCACTTTTTCCGGCTATGGCTATGGTTAACCACCGGTATGGTGACAAAACAATGGGTCGCCATCCATCGGAAACATCACGCCAAATGCGAAACCGAGGAGGACCCCCACAGCCCACAAATTCTCGGCCTCAGCAAAGTTCTGTGGCAGGGCACTGAGCTTTACAAACAAGAAGGCAAAATCCAGGAAACCCTGGAAAAATACGGACACAACACGCCGGATGATTGGCTGGAGCGCCATCTCTATACGCGGCACAGTGTCAAAGGCATCATCTTAACGCTGTTGATCAATATGGTGTTATTCGGGGCTATCGGCATCACCATGTGGGCGGTGCAAATGATGTGGATTCCATTTTTTGCCGCCGGCGTCATTAATGGTATCGGCCATTATTGGGGTTACCGCAATTACGAATGCCCGGATGCCGCGACCAATATCGTGCCATGGGGGATTCTGATCGGCGGCGAAGAGCTGCACAACAACCATCATACTTTCGCAAGCTCCGCCAAGCTGTCCTCCAAGTGGTGGGAATTTGACATCGGTTGGATGTATATCCGCATGCTCGAAACCTTGGGGCTTGCTTTGGTTAAGAAAATTGCCCCGAAGCCGGCATTTAATTCCAATAAACAGACTTGCGACCTCGAAACCGTCAAGGCGGTGATCACCAATCGCTTCCAGATCATGGCCCGTTTCACCCGCGAGGTTATGCAGCCGGTACATCGCGAGGAGCTACGCAAGGTAGATCCGACCGATAAAGAAAGTTGGGCCGTGCTCAAACGCGCCAAACGATTAATGGTGCGGGAAATCAGCTTGATCGATGAGGCCAATAAGAAATGGCTGCACAAGGCGTTGGAATATAGCCGCGCGCTACAAACTGTTTATGCTATGAAAGAAAAGCTTCAGGATATTTGGAAACGCTCCGCCAACAACCAAGAACAACTGCTGCATGCACTGGAAGAGTGGTGTAAACAGGCGGAAGCCACCGGCATTCAGGCCTTGCGCGATTTTTCCTTGAAATTGCGCACTTACTCGCTAGGACCAGCCGGTATTTAAAGGTAAAAAACCAGA
>Ga0209701_10000327_pt1 | contig 26785 bp, 20 predicted proteins | sample CZO8metaG_4_FD_188356 | JGI IMG/M metagenome (GOLD analysis project Ga0209701, IMG submission 188356) | Vadose zone soil microbial communities from the Eel River Critical Zone Observatory, Northern California, USA - CZOApr15con2H3.8 metaG... | ecosystem: Environmental > Terrestrial > Soil >... | reverse complement strand
CCTCGAACCACGTGTATTCTTTGACCGGCGTGCTGATGAGCTCGCTAAGCCAGTCGATGAGCTCCATGCGGCCGGCGTCGGTCAGGCGGTAGACGGTGCGCTCGGGGCGTCGGCCCGCGCGCTCGGTCTCCTGCGCGATGATGAGCCCGTGCTGCTGCAGCGCCTCGACAACCATATACAGCGAGCCGTAGTTGAGCTTGATACTCTGGTCCTTGCCACGCTCGCGCATCGTGGTTGCCATCTCGTAGGGGTGCATCGGGTGCTCCGCGAGACACGCCAGCACCACCAGCGCGAGCGGATTGTTCACCTTGCGCTTCGTGATCGTTCATTCCTCCGTGCTGATATTCAACGCTGTATTACTTGGCAGTAAATTATTTATTTCAGATTATCCTGTTATAAGTATATAGATCTGAATATCAGTTGTCAAGTGCTGGTTCTACGAATGTCGTATGCTGGAGCAGGGTGGCTGCAGGAGGCACCTCCTGCAGTCATGAGGCGTGGCATCTACCTGTAAATCACAGAGGCAAACGGCTCATGTCTACTTTGGGGCCACCCTGACTATTCAAGTTAACTGCACACCCCCGTTGGCGCAATCAATGGAGAAGTCAGTTGATTGGGGCTGGTCACCTGGATACCACCTGGTCCAGGATACGTATGGTCGGCAGGCAACGCGCCGCTCCATGTAAATGTATAGGTTCGAATAGTCTGTCCAGGGCTGAAGGTGATGCTGGCCGGGGTTTGTCCACGCCCATTGTTAACCGTATAACTGAACTGAACAGTCCCACCAGGGCTATTGGCTGCAACATGAATGGTCGCCGTATAGGTCACAACTACGGATGTACCGCAAGACAGCCCCTGAATGGATGTAGGACTCACTGTCATATCAACTTTCGTGACTTGAAACGCCGCCAAAGATCCACACTGCCCCGTTGGCCCAACGAGTGATGAAGTCAGTTGATTGGGACTGGTCACTTGAATACCGCCAGGTTCAGGGTACGTATGGTCGGCAGGCAACGCACCACTCCAGGTAAAAGTATACGTTTTGGTGGTCTCTCCTGGATTGAAGTTGATACTGGCCGGGGTTTGACCGCGCCCATTGTTGACCGTGTAATTGAACTTGACAGTGCCACCTGAGCTGCCGGGTGCAACGTGAATGGTAGCTGTATAGGTCACAACTATCGAAGTACCACACGACAGCCCTTGAATGGATGTGGGGCTCACCGCCATAGCAATTTTCGTGACTTGAAACGCCGCAGGCGTACACTGCCCTGCTGGCCCAACCAGTAGAGAAGTCAGTTGATTGGGACTGGTCACCTGGACACCACCTGGCCCAGGGTAGGTATGGTCGATAGGCAACGCGCCACTCCATGTAAATGTGTAAGCTTTCGTAGTCTCTCCTGGATTGAAGTGGATGCTGGCCGGGGTTTGTCCGCGCCCATTGTTGACCGTATACGCAAATTGGACAGTACCGCCAACGCTATTCGGCCTGACATGGAAGAGCGCCGTATAGGTCACGGTCAAGTTCGTACCGCAGGATAGGCCCGCAATCGATCCAGGTGTTACCGACATCGTGACCGAGGTGACCTTCAATGGCACACGCGCAGTTGAAATTACCGGTGTTGAATTAGAAGAGGCAGCACCTCCATTATTATGTCGAACCGCGTAAAAAACAACTGCCAGACTGCCAACCAGGGCTACCAGGAAGACAGCCGCCGCCAGCATACCGAGCCGCTGTACCAGCGTAGTGCGCCGTGGACGCTGCGGACCTTGTGGGCGCAAGCGGCCCATACTGCTGTTTTGAGTTTGCTGATCTTGCATATATATCTCTTTCTCATGCTCTTGTTCATAGTGTTCAGAAGGAGTTGCATGCGCAATGCGGTTCCAGACCCGATCCAGGGTCTCCTGCTCCTGCAGGGCATCGGCCTGGTAAAAGCTGCGTAGATACGCCATTGCCTCCGCGTCTCTTCGATCGCCTTCCTTGAATTGGCTCACACGCTCAATTTGCCTGTCTACTTCTTCAGGTACAAAAAACTCATCCTTCTCAGCCAATTTCCTGCTCCTCCCTTCTTCGTCGATAGATTTTCCGTAAAAGATTTAAACTGCGTGAAAGCGTGACGCGCACAACGTTTTCCTGCTTTCCCAACGTGGTCGCGATCTCACTACAGGATAAATCCTGGCCAAAGCGCATGCGTAAAATCTGCTGTTGAAGCGGGGGCAAGCTTTGCAGGTGTGCATACAAATCCATGTAATCTTCTTGCCGCAAAGCTGCATATTCGGGGCTGAACATCTCATCTTCAAAAAGACCTTCAGCTACGTGATCCAGGGTCACGCTTTGACGAGTTTTCGCTCGCCGGTAGGCATCAATCACTTTGTTGCGGGTAACTCGCCAGAGCCACAATTGCTGCTCTTTCTCCGAGAGCGCGGCAAATGTTGCATGCGCGATAGCCGCCAGGAACACTTCCACCACCAGGTCTTCCGCATCTTCTGGTGAGGGAACGCGCATACGGACATAGGTAAGCAGACCCGGTGCGTATTTCCTGTACAGGAGAGCCATCTCCTGCTCCGCCTGTGCCATATGCTTGTTTGCTTGCATCATTTCCCTCGTGTTATTTGAGTAACTCACCTTAACTATCGTTTAGCACAGCGAAATATTACAACAAATTGGGAGTAAATTTAATGAGAAGGCCTCAAAAGGGGAAAAGTTGCTGGAGCGTCGTTGGTATATCAGCCGAAAGATTCGTGTTCATCCTGATGGTAGAGATCACAGATGTGATGGGCAAACAGCACTTAATCAGGCAAACAAACGAAATAGGAGCTATGCGCTCCTATTTCGTTTGTTTGCCTATTGGCAGGAATAGCCACTAGAGCACAACCAGGCACGCTAGTGTTGAAAAAGCATACTATCGAGCGTATTCAGCCTATTTCCTTGTGCCCGGTTGCTTTTTCTGTAGCGAGCATATAAGAAGGTACTGAGAACAGTACCAATAACTACGAGAAGCAAAAGAGCGATCCAGAACATATAAAGGTAAGTCATCGTGTTATTTCTCCTTTCACAACTCCCTCTTTAGAGATAGACGTGAAAGGAAGCTCGTTATCAAATTGATGCTCCACAAGCTTTAAGGAACTTTCTCGGCGTCGCTAGCGTCATAGTGGAATATCCCGATTAAGGGAAAAGAGAAAAAGGAGGAACCCACCATGACTAAGATGCGCAGGAAGTTTCTTGTCCCTGCAATCGCTACCGCCATCGCCCTCGGACTATTCGCCTTCCAGGCCCTACCCGCACTCGCGTGCGGCGGGCTGATCGCTCCCGACGGAGATGTTCACCTGGCACGCGCCACCACCTTTGTCGCCTGGCACAACGGCATCGAACACTACCTGACCAGCTTCACCTACCAGGGGAATGCCAAAAACGTCGGATGGATTGTACCCCTGCCGGCAGTGCCGATCAACGTCGAAGAAGGTGGCGCCTGGACACTGCAGCGCCTTGAGCTCGAAACCCACCCCGTGGTACAAGACCAAGTATCCTTCGGTGCCGCAGCAACCGCTAATTCCGCACAGGTGCTTGAGCAAGTCAAGATCGAAGCCCTCAATATCACGGTCCTGCGCGGCAGCGGCCAGGAGGTACTGAATTGGGCACGCAGCAATAACTTCTTCCTGAACGACGAGACGCGCAATCACCTGCTCACCTACGCCAATGCCAGCCCCATCTTCATGGCCGCAAAGTTCGACACCACTGCCGCCAGAGCGCGCGGTCAACTTCAAGGAGATGGAACGCCTATCCTGATTACCATGAGGACAGCGCATATCTGGGTACCCCTGGAGGTGCTGGCGATCGACGGCCAGCAAGTGCAGGCCGACCTCTACCTGCTGACCGATGAGCCGGTCAACACCAGCGATTTTGGCGCACTCGTGGGACAGTCCCCGGTGGGCACGCAGGTACCCGGCGCGCCAGGGTTCCAGATCTCATTCCAGGAGAAGATGAATCCCACCCTTTACCACGACCTGTCAACCGATCGCAACATGGGCTGGGTCTGGCCGAACAGTTGGGTAACCTACCTGAACCTCGATGCCCCCGCCTCGGCAGTCACCTATGATCTAGGTGTCAGTTCAACAGGCGTGCTCCGGCTGGCCCCCTTTGGGACGCCACCGATGGCCGTTGTTGATGGCCAGGTATCCCACGAACTTCCAGCCTGGCTGCCCAAGCTGCCCATTGGAACCCCCCAGGCGATCCTGATAGCGCTCGTGCTCCTGAGCCTGGGCAGCGGCCTGGCCCTGATCTTCCTGGCAAGAAGACGCTCGAAGTTGAACGTGTAATCTCATCAACAAGCGGCTTGGGCGGCCTCTCGTGGTCGCCCAAACCGCATCAACCTAACGAAAAGCCCATCAACTTAAGCCTCGCGTCTCACCCAGCTCTCTTCCGGCATCAGAGCCTTATGGCCGGCCGGGCGGATCTTACGATAGACCCTTGTAGGGGATTGCAGCGATCCGTCCACGGTGAGCAAACGGCTCAGGGGAATACCAAAGATAGACTCATTCTCTTCAAGATAAGGCCGGATCCGCTCCCAGTCCTGGTTGCTAAGCGGAGCGAACTCGCCGCCGTTGAGCTGATCCTCGCTCATCTGGCGTTTTGGGTCTCGAATGTAGATGGCCCCACCGGAGGCGAGAGAGAAGAGATTCCCGCCGGGATAAGGAGTATCCAGCTCGCGGATGGTACCATCCTCTTCGAACCGGATACCGTTCACGATGACGAACCCTCCGCCATTGAGCGAGTCACCGGCCATAAACGACTCGGCCAGGTAATCCAGGCATGTCCCGTTGATGACAACGCGGGGCTTCCCAGCGGCGTTGATCAACGGACGTCCGGCGGCATTTCCCATGATGTAAGCCTGTCCACCTTTCGCGGCATACATGAAGGTCTGGCCCACGTCACCGTACACGACCAGCCTGCCCCCCTTCATAATTTGGGCGAGCTGGTCCTGCGCGCTGCCATGAACGATTACTTCGGCTCCATCGATGCCAGAAGCCAGGTAGTCCCCTGCCGACCCGTACACATCGATCCGTAAGCCATCCGACTCGGGTCCCAGGCCACAGCCGATGAATCGCTGGCCCCGGGTATTGGCGACGATTAAGCGGCGAAAGCCGCGCCGGTACAGCTCCACAATTGCACGCGAGAGCGAACCATTCCCCTCTGCCGGGTAGCCGCGTGCATCGAGAGCCACAGTAACATCTCTGTATTCCGGCAAAGGACTTCCATAGCCTGCCCAGGTATACCGCCGTGAAGTAATATCACGGATGCAATCGACCACCTGAGCAAAACTCCGGTCCAGGAGGGCAAGTAAGTAGCTTCGTTTCATCCTCCCCGTTGCATAGTGGCGATCCATCAGCAGCGTCAGCACCTTGATCGCGCGGTCACGGCCATCATCATTTTGCGCCGTTCGTTCCAGGCCCTCCAGGAAGGAGCGCACATCGTCATAATCCCACGTCGGCAACAGCTGGCGCGCCTGGTCGAACAGATCCGCCGGAGAGAGGTCTTGTTGGGTAAGCACTTGTGGGCTTACCCTGTGTTGAACAGAGGAGTGGTCGCCCAATCCGTCTCCCCGCGAACGCTTCGCCTGGCCAGGCTCAATGAATTGCCCGAACTTGTCCATGCACTGCAATGTGGCCTCGCCGCTTTCGCTGGCATGCACGGTGAAGATGAAAGCGCCTCCATCAGTATGGCTGCCGCCGCGCGCGTTCCAATAGAGATCCGCTCGTGACCAGAACCGTGAGTCTTCCCTCGCGAGGCTCTCCAGCGCCGCGTCGATGGCCTGCTTTTCGGAAGCTGCAAAACCGATCGCTGCCGTTCCCTGTTGCAGGGCAAACACCTGTGGCCGCAGCATCGATGTATCGGTGATACCGATCAGGCGATAGGCACGCTTTCGAACATCTGACTGTGCTATCAGGAAGAACCACGGACCGTCGGGAGAGCCGTGCATGTGGACGGCCTGTAACTGCCGGTATAGCCGCTGTTTTTCCGGCGGCAACAGGCTGAAATCGCGCTCGGTTGTCGGCGCCATCGCCTCGATGACGTATTCCAGTGGATAGTCATAGATGCGGTGCAGCAGGTCAAACTCGAGCACAGCCACCTCAGTATCGGTCAAGAACAGGGGATACATGTTCCGCTGGGCCAGGTAGGTGCAGATGGATGTATAATTGGCAAAATCACCGTTATGAACAAGCGCCTCGTGCATGCCGGTGAACGGGTGTGCACCGCCGGGATGCCACACTTTGCCTCGTGTCGGATAGCGATGGTGACCGATCCAGACATGCGCGCGCAGGTTTTCCAGCCGGTAATAGCGAAAGACATCATCGCCGTAGCCGACCATCTTGAGCACGAGCAGATTTTTCCCATGCGACAGGACGAAAGCCCGTTTGTCGCCGGTCGCAGCGTAAAAGGTGCGATTCAGTTGGTAGGTGTTCTGGTAGACGATCTCGTCCTCGACGGCGGTATCGTGGTCATCCGCGATCCCGTGCTGTTGCTGGAAACGCACCCGCACATCAGGCCGCACCCTGACGAAGTAGCACCGGACATCCGGCGGTTGAATCTCCAGGCCGGGAAGCGAGCGAAAGTCGGGCAGCGTAGGAACCTGGAACGTCCCATCGACGATGAAGGTAGGCTCGATGAAGGTAGATTCCACTTGCGAACGCGCCGAGCCATCCAGGTAGGCAACGGCCAGCAGGTAATCGTTCGCCAGGATCGACGGCTGGACCCCAAAGAAATCGGCATCCAATCCCACGGCGGCGGCCCCTCCTCCTTTACCGTTGCCCCGGTTGCGCATCTGTTGCAGCGCTTGCAGCAGGTGTCGTCCAGAGATAGGCACACTGGCAGCCATGCCGATGACACCGCAGCCACCTTCGACCTCGGCCTGGCCGGGTCGAAGCTGAAGCGTCCCTTTCAGAGGGCTTCGTGAAGCGATCAAGCTTTCAATGAGTTGCTGCCGGTTCATGATGTCCTTCTTTTCGATAAATCAGCAAATCCCTGCGGCCTCGCAGCTCCTGCACGCTTCGCAGTCCCAAACGGCGCAGGATAGCACGCAGTTGCAACTGGAACGAGGCATACAGGTGACTGATCCGCTCGGCCCCCCAATCAGGATCGACCAGTTGGGAGAGTTGCGGGTCGGTCGTGGTCAGGCCAAAGGGGCATCCTCGCCCGCGCTCGCAATTGCTGCAGCGCGTACAGCCAAGCGCAACCAGCTCGGTCGTGCCGAGAATGCAGCCATCGGCACCCAGGGCGATGGCCTTGGCAATGTCATCAGCGGTGCGGATACCACCACTGGCCATCAGCACTACTTCCTCGCGGATGCCCTCCTGGACGAGAAAACGATGCACCTTCGGAATTGCCAGTTCGATGGGCATCGCAATGTTCTTCTTGGCAATTTCGGGCGCTGCACCTGTGCCGCCATACGCGCCATCGATCTGGATGATATGTGCGCCAGCGTAATAGCTTCCCACGGCTACCATGTCAACGTCGGTGGGCGTCGATACCTTCACTGCAATGAGCGCGTCGGGATGAATGGCTTTAATCCAGTCGATGTGTTTCTTGTGGTCCTCGACCGAATAGACACTGTGGAAAGGGAACGGCGAGAACAGGCTGACCCACGGCACGCTTTCACGCATTTTGGCAACGGCTACTGTGGTCTTATCCCCCAGCAGGTGACCACCAAGCCCCGGCTTTGCTCCCTGGGCATATTTGAACTCGACAATCGGCGCCCATAAAATTGTCTCTTCCCGCACGCCGAACATGCCGGTGGCGACCTGCGTGATCACGTGTTCCCGGTAAGGAACCAGTGATTCGGGGTAACCGCCTTCGCCGCTGGACGTGAATGTGTCCCACTGCCTGGCCGCTTTCGCCCGCGCCAGCATGATCTGCTCGCTGATCGAGCCGTAGGACATACCGGCCCCATACCAGGGAACCGGGATCTGGATGTTCCGGTCATACGGGCGACGGTTCAACGGGATCGACGTATCGATGGCTTCCTGCTCAGGGAGCCATTGCTCTCCAGGCAGGAACTTGAATGTTAGAGCATCGAAACCACCACCGGACTGGCCCACCTTGTATTCCAACCCATTAGTGGGAGGGCGGCCCGTTTCGGCCTGTGTCCAGGTCGCCAGTATAAGGTCGGCTGTCCAGCGCGCGTCTCCCATCGCCGGGGGCCGATCGTATGCCAGGCTGGGCCAGGCCTGGAAGCCCCGGTGAAGAGCCTCCTGGTGTTTTGCAATAATGCGTTCCTCGGTTGTCTTGCCATGCGCCTTCATAGTTCGCTTCCTTGCTCGCAGAAGGCCTCCCGCTCTAAATCTTTCTGGAACATGCAGCGCCCGATCTCCCCCCGCAGCCGCCTCACCTCCCGCAGCCCCATCGCTCCCAGGACTTCCAGCAACTGATCTCGCCAGGATGCGGCAAGGTTCTTCAATCGCTGCACGCCCCAGGCCGTATCCAAGCGCGGGAAGGAAAGGGCAGCCGTCTCCCGGTCGAGGCATTCGCCATTAAAGCGGGCTTGTAGCGCCACCGCGAGAGCAACATCCAGGGCGACCGCGTCCAGGCCGCAAATGATCGCCTTCGGTACATGTTCGGCCATGAAAATGCCGCCGCTGCCAATCAGCGTGACTTCTTCCCGCACACCAGTCTCCACCAGGCGCTGGTGAGCCTGCAGGATCAGGTCCATCACAAACCTGTCGCCTGCGTATCCGTGGTAATTGGCGCTGAGGTGAAACACCCGCACACCTTGCTGCACCAGCTCCAGGACATCGGTATCCATCGGAACGCGGACGCAGGCGATACTGCCGGGAAAGCGGCGTCGTAGCTCGTCGTAGCACTCGCGATCCCAGCCGTCCAGCATGACCATGCACGGCGACCACGACAGCCGGTCCAGCCAGCTCCACGTGGACTTCGCAATCACTGGCACGACGTGCTGACCTTCTAGCGAAAACTGAATCACGGACGGTATGGGTATCAGCGCCAGCGTTTCAATCTGCCGTGCCGTTTCGGCGAAGATCGACAACAGCGCTTTCGACCTGGCAGCATTAGCTGGCATATCAAAGAGGAACGGTACCTGGGCTGCAATCATCGTAGGTACCGGGCCAACTGCCTCACCGTGTTCGTCAAAATGCAGAAAGGCCGGTTTTTCGCCAATATCGACCGCCGTCGAAATGAATTCCCGGCCATGAATGCCATCTCGGGTCGGGCGCACAATTTCGGACATGTCGGTCCAGAGGCCATCCCAGCCCTCGCCGCCAAAGGGGCCACGGTAGCCCGCGCCGCGCACCGGCACGCGCCCGGTGCGCGCCTCGTACAGGATCGTGTCAATGTCCTCGGGCCTGACCAGTGAATCACCCAGGCGCTGCCGTTCTGGATTCGGGTAAATCTGCACCATGCCCGGAAACTGGACCGTGCAGCGCAGACAGCCAACGCAGAGTTCTTCGCGTGGCGCCAGGCCACCAACCGGCCTTGAGAAGACGCCGTAGACACAGGGACGGCTCAATGCGACCGGCAGGTCGCCTTTGAGTTCGAAGAGTTCCTTCAGCACCATCGCAATCAGGCGATGCTTTTTTACTTTGACCTGGAACTTCGGGGGGAGGGGCACAATATCCGGGGTATTCTGGGTCTCAATATGATAGCGGTGATAGGCGTTTGACGACGGCGCATCCTGCTCCAGAACAACAACCTCAAGTGACTGAGCGAGCGAAAAATCGCCTCCTGCTGCCCGTGCTTCTGCGACAGGCGCCTGCTCGAATGCATCGTCAACCGGAAATCGAACCGGGTCGGGCATCGTCATTGGCCTCCTCTGGGGCTTCGTTGCCTCCATTGATACAGGCATCCTGCATATGAGAGGACTGATTTTCTCATCAATATGCCGATTCCTTTATCTCTTGCCAAAATACTCAGTTGCACTCCGCGATACTACAGTCAATTTATCCAAAAATTCCTGCCTGATCATTGTATAAATTGCACAACACATCATGCGCGAGGTAAGCCCCGCCGGGCTCCTCCATTCTCGCTCGATGTTCCTCTATTCTCGCTCGATGCAAAAATCCTACCTCATCCGAAACACCGCTCGCCTCTTGCAAAATCTCGTCAAATATAGTATACTTGTTCTAGCTCACAACCATCAGTACACCATGTTGAGCACCAGCCGTCAAAATTGCCAGATAATCCACTTTGACAAATTAATCCGGATACCCGTAGGGGTCTCAGCGAAGCGGAGCGCGTATCACTACTTCGCGCCCACAGCCGGTTTATCGGCCCTTGCTGGATGTTCCGACATCCCGATTAACAAGGTAAAAAGCATAATCTTGCCGTGACAAGTAACCCTGCCTGAGCGTTATTTTTAATGCTGAATAACGCACATCTCGCATCGAAATGAGGAATTTATGGACTCACCGGCTGACAAACCTGGCGCAACCGTTATCCTGCCGCATGTGCTCCGGCCAAAAGCCGGCAACCGCCCGTCAGTGATGGTTACCGGCTCAACCATACGCGAAATCATTGCCGCGCTCGAGCATGACTTTCCAGGCTTTCGCTTCAACCTCTGTCACGAAACCGGCGAGCTTCGTCCTTTTGTGAATATCTTCCTCGACCGTATAAATATCCGCCAACTTCAAGGTCTCGACACACCAGTACCTCATGGCTCTAAAATTCACATCTTACAGTCGGTAGCCGGAGGATAACAACATCAATAGGCAATTAGTATTCTGTTACGCTTGATTTGACACGTCGAAATGTAGTGGCACCCCTTGCGGGTGCCAGGTCCCAGCTTTAAGGAGGCAGTCTTATGAAGGCATACACACCGGGTACAGTATTGCTGACGGTTGGTACCAAGCGCGGGCTATTCCTCTTGACCTCGCGCGACCGGAAAATGTGGGAAGTCGAAGCTACAGCTTTGAAAGGACATCGCATTTTCTACGCAGTTCTCGACCAGCGCAGCGGTCGTCGCCTGTTCGCGGCAGACAACGGCGATTTCTTCGGTACATTTTTGCGTTACAGCGACGATTTTGGTTTGACCTGGCACGAGCCGGAGCAAGGCATTCAGTTCCCCGAAGATAGCCAGCAGAAACTCGAGAATATCTGGGTAATTGAACCTGGCCGCTCCAATGAACCTGGAACAGTCTATGCAGGGGTCGATCCAGCGAGCCTCTGGGTCAGTACGGACAGCGGCATGCACTGGGAACTCAACGCAGGACTGGCAAATCACCCTACACGTGAGCTCTGGGGGCCAGGGGCGGGCGGGTTATGCCTGCATTCGATCGTCGCAGACCCCTCTAATGCTTCTCGTATGTGGGTGGGCATTTCCTCGGTAGGCTGTATGCGCACAGATGATGGCGGCCAGAACTGGGTTTTCGCCAATAAGAATACGCGTGCGGACTTCCAGCCTGAAAAGTATCCCGAGTTCGGGCAGTGTATCCACCGCCTGATACAGCACCCGACCAGGCCGGATGTGTTGTACCAGCAGAACCATTGCAGCGTCTACAAGAGCGCCAACGCGGGAGATGACTGGATCGATATCCGGCAGAACCTGCCATCCGATTTTGGTTTTCCAATTGCGCTCGACACCCACCATCCTGATACTCTGTACGTTATTGTTGAGGACCCGGACGGTCGAAACAACTTTGGTGAGCAGTTTACAGTCTACCGCACCGAGAACAGCGGTGAGCACTGGCATGCTTTGACGGAGGGATTGCCTGCAGGGCCTGGCGTACGTCTTGGCGTCTTGCGGCACGGCATGTGTACTGACAGCATAGACCCATGCGGCGTGTATGTCGGGACAAACACAGGTCAACTCTTTGCCAGCAATGATCGCGGCGACAGCTGGCACCTGGTCGCGGATTTCCTGCCACCAATCTACTCGGTGAAAGCGACTGTGCTGGTTTAGGCTACTCGATCAATTCGCGCTTCAGCCACTCTACTACCTTTGTAGCCTTTGGCTCTCGCTGTATACTCTGTTTTGTTGATACAATCTCGGCGCGACTTTTTTCAAGGTCGATGCTTTCCAGAGCCTCTAACAGGGCGTAGACCGAGGGGTATCTGTCGGCGGCATCGAGTGATAGAGCACGCATCACCACCTGCTCGAGCTCTGCTGAAATGCGATAATTGAAGAGATGAGGCGGGAGTAATTCTCTGAGCGATGCCGGGGCTGGCGTATAGCGCGTGAGCAGTAAATAGAGTATTGCCCCAAGCGAATAGACATCTGAGCGCTCATCATACATGCCGTTCAAGGTCTCAGGCGCAGCAAAGGCGTTGCCAGGAGATCTCTCGGCTATAGGAAATACCTGCCCGGGCAATGCACGATTTGATGGGTCACTCCAGAACTGGGAAGGTGGGGGCCAGGAGATAAGCATTACAGGAGCCCATTCCGCCGCGCTCTCGGCATCGACCAGCACCGTACCTGGATTCAAGTCTCCAAGGATCGCGCCCATACGATGCAGGCGCGCGACGACGCGGCTCAATCGTCTAACCCCCTCCACGCTAGTCCCGATATCCAGCCAGGAGGGCCACCGTGATTGCTGTAATAGCAATCCAGCGAGTGTCACAGCGATTGCCGCTCGTTGACCACGTGCCGGGCGAAGCTGCATGACCAGATAGTGGCGCTCGTTCTCGATGCAGGCCCGGTCACCTGCCCCTGGCAAGTGAGGCGATCCAAGTACCAGCGGAGAAGCAAACTCTTCGAAGGCAGCGCGTTCAATCTGCCTCCGCAGCTCTGGAGAGAGACCTGTGAGCACAAGTTCTCGCATAGCCACCAGGGACTGATCAGTAGGCGCTGCATCCTTGTGGGGGAAATACCCTTCCGTAGAGTGCGGATTTATCCAGCACGTGGGCGAGGGAGTCGGGGTTGGGAAAGGTGGGCCTTTATGGTCGCCCGCCGTCCCCCTAAACGATGGAGATCCATCAGTAAGACGCTGTGCCAGGTAGAGATGCAGGCGCGGACGATGCTGGAGCAATTGCACGAGGCGGTATCTCCCCTGCATGACGATGCTGCCCTCTGGCAACGGATCGAGAGAACCCGCCATCGAATCAGGAATCGCCTCGGAATGGCGCAGTTCAGTACTGCGTGGCGCGGTTTGTAGCTGCCCATCGAGGGCATCACCCTTTGCTTTGGAGGTTTCAAGCCGTTCATTGATCACTACCAGTCGCGCCGCGTCGATGGCCTCATCGAGGGCAGTATTGGCCGCTCTCACCAATCCCGCTACTCGAAGCGCGCTTTCAAGTGCATTCTCCAGTTGCCGCAGGTCCCGATCCCGGCGAATCTGCGCATCGTCATATTCGCTCGCCTGCTCTGCCTTGTCCAGCGTCTCTTCCACCTCATCCACCGCGTCTTCAAATGCGTTGACTACCCGCTCAAGCTCTACCACCCATGCCTCTATGTGCGATAGCAGCATCATAGCCATATCCCCGGTGCACTCCCGATTACATCTTTGCCGCCAGTAGTGAACCTCGCCTACAAATCCAATGCATACAACACCTGTCGCCTCACGTATCGTACCATACACAAAGAACGCTTAGCCAGATCAGCTTTAACATAAGGCGGCAGCTACGCTATAATTCACATGTGGATATCTTGGGTTCTACCTCCTCTACCCAAGCAGTGATATAATAGCACCAATGGATGACAGCTATACTTGGCGTGAGCCGCAGCACAGAAAAACGAGAGAGCTTATGGCACTGGAACACCCACAAACCATGACCGTAGAAGAATACTTTCTTCTGGAAAGGAACGATCCTGACGCACGCTATGAATATGTTGACGGCCACATCTACGCGATGGCAGGTGGGACCTTTAACCACGATACGATTAAATCAAATATACAGAGAATTCTTTGGGGGCTGCTCCGTGGTGGGAAATGCCGGGTCTACAGTTCTGACATCAAAGTCTACATTTCCAAAGAACGCTACTTCCATCCCGATGTCACAGTGACATGCGACCCACGTGACCGGGGAGCCGGTGATCTTCTCCAATCTCCGCGCGTGGTCGTCGAAGTGCTTTCCCCCAGCACAGAACTGAAAGACCGGACCTGGAAACTCCAAAACTATACCGCCCATCCCACTATTGAGGAATATCTGCTTGTGAGCTCACAGGCTCTAAAAATAGAACTCTATCGAAAAGAGCAAAACAAATGGGTCTATTCTGCCTTTGGAGCCAACGACGACATCGATTTGGCCTGCCTGGGTGTTCACTTCTCAGTAGCAGAGGCGTACGATGGCATAAACCCTGAAGAAGACTTTTCTACACGAGAGGAAAACGAGACCCTCCCAGGACAATAAGCAGCAAAAACTGCGTGTTCGCGCAGAGGACACCCTATGGATGACAATCAGGACTTACCCTCCCCCAACGATGACGAGGAGATCGGCAGCGACGAGCTGCTCTCCGGCGATAACCTGCGCTTACCCGAGAGCGCAAATACCCTTGTGCGCTTGCATGCGTTACGAGCCTGGCTCACCCGCCGGCACCACGAGGCCACCATCGCAGTAGGCGAAGCAGCCCTGCACCTCCAACAGGTTATGCAAGAGGACGTACAAGAGACGGGAGTACGCAGATTACACCGCCGTATGCACGAGGCGGAAACAGGGCAACGACTCCAGCGCGCACAACAAACGCTTGCCGCAGCGCAGCAGTGCCTGGGCGCATATGAGGAGGCACAGTCCATCTTAGAAGATTACGTGGCGCACACGAGCGGCGAGCGTGTTCTGGTAGAATACTACCTGGCGCTGGAAGAACTCCTGCTGCAAAACCAGGTACACCCTGGTGAACACTCGCCGTGGTCCGATGCATTGGCCGACACTTTACACCGCATCGAACACGTCGGCATAGCCATCGAGGAATAATCCACCTTCCCGCAGTCTCAACCAAATGCAACCATCGCCCCACTCCCCAGGCGCAGCATCAGCGATGACAGGTCAACCTGCGTATTGAACGGGAAATCGATGTAACCACTCTGTGACTGATTGGGCAACACCAGCGGTGCAATCGAGACCAATTTTGGCGCGATAACCTGGCCATCCGGCGTAAGCAGGCGCGCAAGCGCCGGATAGTCTATGCCAACCGGAGCCTGGTTGCCATTTTCGCTGCTGGCCTGTAATTCGACACGTACCGTATACTTCCCCCCGCGCCTGAGATCATCCGAAAATGCAGCTGCCTGCGTGACACTGGTGACGGTAAAATGTACATGGTTGAAGTCGACGCTGCGGTTCACCGTCAAGGTACTGACAAAGTTCGTTACTGCCGCGTTAGAGGGCACAGTATCGCCCGTTACATTGCTCGCGTCCTCGTGCCCCCCCGGCAAAATGAAGCTGAGCACGACAGAGAGACCTATGATTGCAAGTGCTATTACAACCCGTGCTCTTGGTGACAGGCGCGGACGTTTTTTATCCAACGATTGTGACATGCTTGCTCAATACTCCCGATTTTTTCTAACCAGGATATATTATAGCAAATTCATGCATCACGGTTGCGGCAGGAAATTTTGTGAACTAAACGACCCACCCAGCACATCCTTGGAGGACGCCCCCATCCAGCGGTCCAGCACAGTGGCATAGACGGAGCGGAAATCAACAGTATATTTCAGGTTCCCGTTCCCGTCCAGGCTGCTCAAGCTCGGCGGTTCACCGAAGATGCCCTTGTTGACAGGATTCCCCAGCACGAACATGGGAGCGGCGGTGCCATGATCGGTACCCAGGCTGCCATTCTCCTCGACACGCCGCCCAAACTCCGACCAGGTCATGATAACCACATTATCGGCTTTGCCGTGGGCCGCGAGGTCGTTGTAGAAGGCCGAGAGACCACCGGCGAGCGTTTGCAAAAGCAAAGCGTGCGTTGCCTGCTGGCCGGCATGCGTGTCGAAGCCGCCAAGCGTGACATAGCCCACGCGCAGGCCGAGGCCCTGCACAAGAGCCTCCGCTAAAACCTTGAGGCCGTCGCCAAATGGCCCCTTCGGATAGGTCACTGCAGGCCGGTACGTCGCATCCGCCTGGCGCAGCTGGCGCGAACCGTCCTGCGCGTTGAGCGCGTTTGTATCCAGCAAAGCAGCATAAGGCGCAGTTCCAGGATAGGAGTTGTAGAGCTTCATCAGCGCCTGCAGGCGTGCGTTGCCGCGGTCGGTATCGGCGGGATCGGGAGCGATGGCATAGGACTTGACACTGGCCACTGTCGGTACCTGCGCACTGATCGATTGCAGGGCCTGCGCCGTTTGTACGCCGATATCGAGAGCCTTGAAAGGATGGCCTTCCTGGTCAACCAGCCCGGCAACGAGTTTACCCAGCCAGCCTTCGCCGCCATTGCCATTCAGGTCCAGCGTTTGCCAGATGTCCATAGCCTGGAAGTGCGAAAGGCTCTGGTTTGGATAGCCGACACCCTCCACGATTGCCAGGTGCCCCTCATCCCAGAGTTTAGTCAGCGGCTGCAGGTTTGGATGCAGTCCCAGGCGTGTATCCAGTGGCAGCACTTTCGTCCCGGGTATCCCCAGCGTGGGGCGCATTTGTGTATACAAGGGGTCGGTGAAGGGTATGACGGTGTTGAGGCCGTCGTTGCCACCCGCCATCTGCACAATGATCAGCGTGCGATCACTGGCTGTCTGAGCTATACGTGAACCATCCAATGCCTGCGCCCTTGCCGACGCTACACCACGACTGAAGATGGCCGGCATGACCATACCCGCCGATACGACTAACAATCCATCTCTTATCATTGCTCTGCGCGTCAGTTTCATAGGTTAACCTCTTTAGTCTAGTTGAGCTGGTATTCAGGTGATGCCATCAGTAGATACAGTGTGCCCCGCACGCGGCCCAGCGGATAACTCTTCCCGCTGGTCAGGGTGATCGGTCTGCCTCCACGGCTTCCATCTTGAGCCGTGAAGTAGTCGAGCAGCTGTGTTCGGCGGTTACTATCGAGATTGCTGTCCAGTAAGAACGAGGAGAAGTGATCGACAAACTGCTCCGGCGAATTCAACTTGTATTTGTTCACCGTCCCTTGCAGGTCAACCAGCGATGTCGAACTGCCATGTGCAGAGGTGCCGCGAACCAGCAGCAGGTCTATGTAGTTCAAGCGGGTCATCCAGGTGCCGCTATTGAGCCACAGAGCGCTTACTTTGTCCCCTGGCCAGCCCGCCACATTCGGCGGATCAAACAGCGTCTGCCCCATCAATGTGGTGATTGCCGGTAAACCGCTGCCATTAGCGTTGATACCCAGCGCACGATAGGCGCCAACGGTGAACTCAACGGGTGATTTCAGGCGACTGCGGTAGGCTTTCGCCGACGAGAATTGTGGCGAGAGCAGCAGGGTGCGCATGACCGCGCCCATGTTATGTCCGCTCTGCACGTACGTATCAACCAACGGCTTCAGGTCATCAGTGCTCGGGTTTTCATAGACAAAGAACGTAAAGAGTTTACGACTGATAAACCAGGGTGCCGCGGGATTATTGGCAAGAATGTTAATCACGTCCTTGTAGTCAAGGTTGCCCGTGTGTCCCAGGTACGTTTTGACCAGGTCATTGTGATCTTGCGGGTAGTAGCGCGAGGTCAATCCTTTGATGTGCCAGCCGGTGAGTGCAGACGCACCCTCGTACACATCCTGTTGCGTGTAGTGACCAAGCCCCAGGGTGAACAATTCCATCAGTTCACGCGCGTAATTTTCGTTTGGCGCCTTTTTTGTGCTCTTGGTCAGGTCGAGATAGAAGAGCATGGCAGGATCGCTCGTGATGCCCAGCAGGATGTTATCAAAGGTATCGAAGGCATGCTCGCGCAAGAACTGGTTTTGATTAATCATGCGCATGTATGCCCTTGGGCCACCAACTTTACGGAAACTGCTGGTCAGTACACCATGCCAGAACAGCGTCATCTTCTCCAATAAAGGACGTTGAGTCCATGCCATGCGCAGCAGCCACCAGCGCTGCTGATCGGTCGACGAATTGAGGTTGATGTTCAACGCCTTGAGACGATTCTCCAGGTCATCGTCTGCTACCTGCTGGTAGTTGAGCAGGCGATCCACGGCGCCACTAAAGCCAAGGGGCTTGTACAATGCTATTTCTTCAGGAGATGCCCCAAAGCCCGCACGCCGCAGCAGGTGCCCGGTTTGCATGCTGCTCGCCGCAGGTCCCTGGAAAGGAGTGGTCAACCCCCCATGCTGTATCAATTTCTCCAACGCGACACCGCCAAGGGCTGCGGCAACGCCAGCTCCACCCAACGCGGCCAGGCCTGCAACGGATTTACCCATGAACTTGCGGCGCGAGACTGGAGCGGGCTGCTGCGGAGGTGCTGGCGGTATAGGAGCCTGCGTAGCTTCCAGCGGTGTGGGTGGATTATCGTCTTGCGCCTGGTCGAAGTTCATTCGTGGTTCTGTTGGCTGATCAAACATATCTATGCTCATATCTATAGGCTCCCGTATGTCATCCTACAAGAAGATGAATATCTCGGCATCTCGATGGAAATGGCCTGCTTATTCCCAGGTTGCTTTCCTCCTGTATAGTATATATATGAAATTATCTGCTGCTATTCTAACAGACAAACGTCAAGAATTTCTCAAGAAAGGCTACGTATTTCCTAAACCACCTATGCCCTACTTGTCCAAAAAGCACAACCGTAGTACAATATGCCCTGATGCAAATGAAGACAGCAATTGAACGCGTGGATATAAAGCGTGGGGACCTCATCACCCGGCCCCCCAACAGTACCAGGCGTCGCACACTCCTTCCCATTGCTATTTTGTTCGCGATGGCGTGTGCGATTTTACTCATGGACGCCGTTCTGCCCTTACGCGAATTCTGGTTTAACGAAGCGCAGCTGACGCAGCTTGGCTCCTGGCCTATGCTTCCTTCCATGATACTTTTTCCAGACTGGCCGCTCATCTCGCCTTTGCTTCATGGAGAGTTACCGCAGGTCCTACAGAGTTGGGAGAAGCTTCCCTTATTGCTCGGCTCTTTTATCATCGTTTTCCTCGTTTATTTATTGGCGCTGCGCCGGCTGCCTGGACAAATCACACGGCGTTACCTGGTTATCTCAACTGCAATACTCGGCATCCTGTATATGCTCATTCCTGTCGTCACCTCCCCGGACCTGTATTCCTACATCGCTTATGCCCGTATCGGTGTGATTTACCATATGAATCCGCTGACAACGCTACCAACCGCCATTCGCAGCGACGTAATTTACCCCTACGTCTACTGGGTAGACCAGCCTTCAGCATATGGACCCACCTGGGCTCTCATCACCAGCTCCCTTCAATGGCTCACCTCGCTTTTTGGAGGAGCCGCGTACACTTTGCCGATGGTCATAGCGCTGCGCGCCCTGGGACTGTCCATGCATCTCGCATCAACATTACTGATCTGGTCGATCAGCGGACACCTGCAACGCAGGTATGGAACCATTTCGAACACCACGCGCATGCGCGCAACTCTGGCATTCGCCTGGAATCCCTTGCTCCTCTTTGAGGCCTGCGTCAACGCGCATGTTGATACCACCCTGCTGCCCTTGGTATTACTTGCAATCTGGTTCCTCGCACGCAACGCCGGGCATACGGAAAACCTCAGAACTATTGCCCTGGCTGCTGCAATGCTTGCATTGGCCACCTGTCTTAAAATATACATCGTGCTGTTCATACCCGGCCTGTTGATTTATGCCTGGACACGAGCACCCGTTCAAGAGAGGAGGAAGCGTGTCGCGATAACTGCTGCCATCTACGCCGGGATCATTCTTCTACTCTATGCTCCATTCTGGCAAGGCGGAGCAATTTTCAACGTGTTTTTCGTTAACCCTGCAACTTACCGCTCAATTGGTTCGCTGGCCGACTTCCTGGGCCATTTCTACAACGCCATCGTGCGCGATCTTGGCTTTCCTATGGGGACTTCTATTGGCTCGCCCGCTGAACACCTGTCGCATACACTCAGCCTGGTTATCTTTGTGATCATCTATATGCTTCTCTGCTGGCGTATCTTGCGCGCGCCACAGCGCATCAGCACCTTACAGAGCCTGGTACGCTGGATGGCCCTTGTCTGGCTCGTCTATTGCGCCATCGGCTCGTCCTGGTTCTGGCCCTGGTATATCACCACCTTTTTAGGACTCTTTGCGCTCATGGAAGCCGTGCCAGGCGCTAACGATCAATGGTTCGACATCGCATTGCCACGTATTTTCACAGGCAACAACTTTGTGCGTCTTGTGCGCCTGTTCAGCTTTAGTATGCTTGGTCTCTATTGCTTCTTCACATGGGGGCCGCTTCACACTTTCTTGCCAGGTCTTCCTGGCTTCCAATGGTCAACCTTCAGTGGACTCTGGACATGGGTCTTGCCGCTGGCGGGAACTGCTCTTCTGCTAAGAAAAGCCAGGGCGAACACCGCTAACCCATGAGCTAATCCGGCAACATTACAGGATCTGCAAAGCTCAACCACCAAACTTATGTCAACCCCGCCTAGAGCGGCCTTAACCAGCATATAGCGCAAAGGTACTATTTTCCACGAAACGATCACTCCCCTGAACAGATGATGTTATATTCTTTCATGGATACTCAAAGTATTTCTTACTGTACCACTTCTTGTCATTGCATAGGGAGGGAAAGCAAATGTCACACCGACCTGGGGAACCAAGCAAATTTCGCAGTAAAAAGAGTCTCGTCAGTCTAGGACTCATTGCATTCTTGCTAGGCTTTGCTATCTGGGGTGTACTCAGCAATGCATTCGGAGGAGCCCACGCGGGCAATACCTCCCAGACTTCAACAACGACGTTATCACTCGTTCCCCCTGTTTCACCACTCCTCTTTGGTACAAACATGGGCCTCTTCGATAACAATGACCAGGTGTTAACTTCTACTGCAACACGCTCGCTGCTCCAACAGATACATACTCAGATCATCCGCATGCCTGTACGTTCAACTCTATCTGAGACTACTGAAATCGCAGCGGCTCAGGCAATCAAGAGCGTGGGTGCGATCCCACTTGTGATCCTACGCGGGGCAGTAGACTCTAACGTGCTCGCGGACGATTCACTCATCGTCAATGATATGAACCGCATCTTTGGTAATAACCTGGTCTACTACGAATACGGCAATGAAGAAGACCTCCTGGGTGTGGATGTCAACGGCTACACCGCTTCATGGAATGCTGTCGTCCCACAACTCAAGCGTATCGCGCTACATGGGCAGTTTGTCGGACCGGTCAATTTCCAGTATGATCGCACCTACCTCACCACTTTCTTACAGCATGCCAATCCGCGCCCTGACCAGGTAAGTTGGCACGAATATACCTGCGATGACTCGTGGGCCAACGACATCTGCATCTCACATATAGCTAACTGGACAAATCACTTCAACGATGCACGCGCCGCGATGACAGCGACGATTGGCACAACGCTTCCGATCATGATCACCGAGTGGAACTACGCACCGAACGCTGTTCCCAACGATGGGAAAAATAACAATAGTGCATTCATGGCAACCTGGACCAGTACAGCGCTGCAAACGCTGGCAGCCAATCGCATCTTTGCTTCCATGCAATACTCATGCACCAACACAGCGATCCCGATGATTTCGACCGGCAATACGCTCACCCAACAGGGCATGATGTTTGGGAATGGCTACCAGCAGATGATCTTTGGCAAGCAACAACCAGCACCCGCACCCACCACCGTTCCAGTACAGCCAACGTCTCAGGCAGGTGGTGGCACTCCCAATCCAACGGCAACAAGCGCTCCAACTTCGTATTCGTCCTTCTCATTTGAAGATGGCACTACCGGCGGCTGGAGTGGTCACGGGGATGAGACTGTTGCCGTCCAAAACAGTACAACAGTTGCTATGGACGGGAAGCACTCACTGCAGGTTTCTCTGGTGGACGTGGGAACAGGCGACTTTCCCTTTGTCTCAGTTGGGCAGTCGCATCTCGCCAGCTACCCACAAGCAGGCCAGACTATCAGCATGTATGTCTACGTGCCGGGCAATCTTAACGGCCTTGGGGCCAAGGTCTTCGTTATGGACAGCCAGTATCACTGGTTCGATCCTGGTGCCATGACACAGTTGAAACCTGGAACGTGGAACCGGCTGACCTTCACCTTACCCTCTGGAGTAACCGGCCCACTGCGTCAATTAGGCATCCAATTTAACAATCTCAGCAATGCGCTCATGAGTACCAGCATGTATATCGATGCAGTGAACTGGACCTAAATCTATCTGTGGGCGCGAGGGCGGATGGGCGGATGCCATCTCCCCCACCCTCGCGCCTACAGATACCCTTCCCCGATTCATCCGCGGGTCAGGGTTTGGGACCACTGCCCATGACGATGCTCATGACGCTTTCATGACGCTTCCTGCTTATACTAGCACCAAAGAACACTATACTGAGGAGCAGATTATGGTAGTCGAGAAGACAGCAGACAGGAGAACAGGCGCAAATTATCTCACTCTTTTCGGGATCATCATCGTTCTCATTCTCCCTCTTTTGGCTTTGGCGCACATTCTCTCATCCAGGCGCAAGCTGCGGCGCGAATCGCAGCCTGGTCGCGCTGCCTCCGCTAGCGTCTTGTTCACCGGTACGCCTCTGACAACCTTCAATCGCTACGGCAAGCCGGGTGATCCCATCAACATGCAGATACACGGCGCGGCAGGGCAGATCGGTGCCGCTTTTGCCACGGCTGGCTGGTATCGTGCCGACGAGATCGACTTCATCACCTCTGCGCGCATCAGCATTGACTCTATCCTTGGCCGCGCATACTCGACCGCGCCGGTAAGTAATCTCTACCTCTATGGTCGTAAGGAAGACATGGCATTCGAGCGACCAGGTCACAACGTCCGCCAGCGCGACCACATCCGCCTCTGGAACACCAACCGTGGCGGGAGCGACAGCCGACCCATCTGGATTGGCAGCGCTACGAAAGACGTCAAGGTAGAGCTCTCCAAGACCAATCACCTGCCCACTCACTGCATCGCACCCGACCTGGACGACGAACGCGACCTTGTCGTCTCCGAACTGGCACAGACTGGCTTCGTTGTAGAGGACACCACACGCCCCGGCTTCGGCAAAGAGACGGATGGCTTTAACGGGGGCGGCGACCCCTATTTCACCGGTGGGCAGGTAGCTGTGCTGACCCTCGCCAATATTTGGACGTCCCCACTCGCCACCCAGGTGCGCAGCCCGCTGGGTGCCCGCATTGCCAGGAAGTTAGCGGGCTTCGTCCGTAACCGGCTGCCTGAAGCCGGGCGTAAGCGCGCCGCCCGTGAGCAAGATCACCTCAAACAAGGTGCTCAAGTAGGATCATAACTCATGAAAAACTACCTTCATCTTCATCATCGCGTCCCTACCCCCCTGTATATCCCACTATGTCCGTACCACCATACGCAAAACCGTTAGAGAAATTGAAGTACATCGGGCGTTCGGCGACAATGGTGCCACTCGTAGACCAGACCGCCATCGAGACTTCGTTGGTTGCCCTGGGATTTGCCTGGGCAATCGGTACCACAATGCTGTTGATATTCAGGGTGACACGCGTTTGCGGGCCAACGGTCACCACCTGCTGTGATACCACGCTGTTCTGCATGTAGAGCGTCACTGCCACGTTCTCGCTGGTGGTATTCGGATTCTGCAACGTCAGAAACTCATTAAAGCCAGGGGCGGTATAGCCCTCGGCAAAACTGTAGGCAGTCTTTGCCGGGCCAGGTTCTCCAATATCGTCCGTGCCGCCTGGAATCGAGCCATTAAAACGGAAGTACTCCTGGCGCTGTACCACAATTGGCGCGCTGGATGTCACCTCCGCCGACACCTCCGTCGTACTCTGTGCAAATCCTGCCGAGGCGGCATTGACATCGAAGAACAGCTGCGACTGGGGTGGAACCGCGACCGTTGTGGGATTGACAGTCCCATTACTATATTCCAGGTTGATCGTCGCGTTGGCGGTCACATTCGGATCAAAGTTCGCCAGCACCAGGTATTCATGGAAATTGGAACCTGTATAGCCCTCGGCAAAGAGCCAATCGGTGTTGGGAGCCTGCGCTCCGACCACCGTTGCTGCCCCCGTTATAGGCCCCGAGATGTTCGAGCGCGCGGTAGTGAAGTACATCGGGCGTTCGACGACCACGGGCTGATCGGAATTTACGTACATTGCACACTGCTGGTTGATGTTACTCGCCTGTGGAAAAGTCGTGCCACGCTGTCCGGGAGGCACAACCACAATCTTGGTACCAAGTACTGTGCCGCCAGCGATGTAGGTTACTGTGACGTGAGCCGTCGCCCCGCCCGGTGGATTGAGGATGGTGACGAAACTGGAATAGTTGCGCTGCGACTCCACGTCTGCAAAGTAGAAATTCAGCCCCAGCTTTGTCGCGCCCAGAGCATCGGTTCCACTATTGATGCCGTGCCAGTTGAAATACATCGGGCGCTCTGCGATGATACCCACGTTATTGGTTGAGCTGACAACCATCGAGATGGAGCGTGAGGACAGGTTGCTGTTATAGGGGATATGCAAATCCTGGTTGACGTTAACGGTAGAACGGCTCTGCGGCGGGACGCTGTGCATGATCGTTGGCCCGGTTGAGCCGGTGTCAAAGAGATATTGCACCTTCACCTGTGCAGTCTGGATCGGGTCGGGATTCTCCAGGGTAAGGAATTCCTGGAAATAACCCCCGACACGCCCCTCGGCAAAGTACCAGGTAGTGCTGGTGGGTGCGCTCTGATGTGGCACAGCCTGTCCGAGTGTAACCAGGTTTTGCGCAAGATTGTAGGCATCATACGACCCCAGGCCCGTCGCAAGATCATACGCGGACGTGTCAGGATAGGTTCCAGCCGTGCCCGCGTAATCGTTGTTATTGATGCCCCCTGCCACAGGCACAACGTCATGAAACGCAGCAGTATAGGACGTGCCATATGCCCCGTGAGCTATATCGTAGAGGCTGGGATCGAGAAAGCCAACCATGAAGCCATTTGCTCTCAGCGCTGCCTCGTTGGCCAATGCTATCATCGCTGCCCACGCTGGCGCGGCGGCTGAGGTGCCGCCAATAATCATCCAGCCATGATTCGCACATCCGCCGGCCTTGCAATAAATATCATAGCCCGTTTGCGGGTCGGCGTTCAGAGAGACATCCGGCACTTCGCGAAAGCCGGTCGTGTAGGCATTGGCGACGCCCGGCGCCTGCTGCCAGGAAGGCATGTGCCACACCTGGCTAACGCCCCCGCCGCTGGCGCCGTTATGGATGGCACGGTCGTTCCACACCTGCTCCGACTGGTAGCTATTGTCGAAGTTGATGCGCAGCGTTGTGCCGCCCACGCCCGTGACATAGGGCTGCGAGGCCGGGTCATCTACTGAAGGAGCCGTGTTTGCGCCTGTTTGCGGATCGTAGCAGCCATCCGAGCCAAGATCACCGCTGGCAGCGAGAATGGTCTGCCCCTGTGCAGCGGCGGCCCGGAAAAAGATGTCCTCCTGCTGGATCTCACTCGCAATACCCGGTGCCTGCTCGCAGAAGACCCAGCTTGTACTCACCACGGGCGTGGCATCACTGACGATCCGCGCCCAGACATCGTTATAGGTTGTTAGCGAGGTATCCGCAGCCTCGTACACTCGCAGTGAGGCCAGGTGGGGAGCAAGTCCCAGGATCGTTTCAATGTCGAGCGCGACTTCAGCAGCATTTACGCCCGGTGCACCATTGAAACCATCGATGGGGATGGTTTCAATGTTTGTTCCGCCGCCGCCAAAGCAGGCGGTATAGGCAGCAATATCACTGGATGAGAAGCCATCCAGTTCAAGCAGTCCCACCGTCTGTCCCTCGCCCATCACTTTCGCGTTATAGAGTCGCGTAAAATCATAGGCTGTAGCAATCTGTGGAGGGGTGTAAGCGGTCGGCACTATCGATGAGCCTGGCTGAGGGCAACTGGTGGTAGCAGCCCCTGCAACGCTCGCCGTGTGTAGGGGATGTGCTCCGAGCCGCATGGGCGCCTGTCCCGGCTCTACCGGGCTGCGATGATACTGGATAGTATTATCGAGCCCGCTCACCGTAGCGACCAGCGGTCCTATCTGGGCCGGCAGCGTAGGAGCATTGGCATTAGCATAAAACAACTGGCCCCCTGGTGAGATATAATCGTTGATCTGCACTTGAAAGGCCTGTTCCGCCTGTGCGACGGTGCCCACAGCATCAACCACCAGGTGATTAGGGTAAGTAGCAGTGATCCTGAAGCCCTGCGAACGTAGAAACGCGCTCACCGCGGCTTCACTTTGCGGCAGCGGGCCGTAGAGGGCGGTAAATGACGCAGGGTTAAGGTAGCGACGATAGAGTGGAGATTGCGGATTCGTGATCTCCTGGAGATAGCTGTCGAGATTAGCTGCATTGCGCAGATTGAGGCCAATCGCGAGTGAAATGAGTTGATTCGCCGGGGCACTCGCTAGCAGCCGGCTCTTGCTCGTATATGCCGAAACGCTGTTGGCCAGAGTGATGCGCGGACTTGCAGAGGTCGCGTGTGTGAAAGGTGACAGGTAGAGCAGGAGCAACGCAGCTACTAACATGACGCCTAGTAATGGCACTAAGATTCTCGGGTGTATTGATCGAACTCGCATACAAAGCCTCTCTTACAACTACATCAATCACATAAAAATATCTGTTCATACCTAACTCAACTGAACGTCAGCCAGCCAGTTTTCCGTGGATATGTGCAGGATTCCGTAGAGTGCGGATTTATCCAGCACGTGGGCGAGGGTGGTTGAGTGGATGTGGGGAGGGCCTTGCTCCTTGCGTCTTGCCTGAGTGCGAAGCACTAGCTGCGCAGCAGCGTTGCTCCTTTCGTCCTGGCTGAGCGCGCAGCG
>Ga0209701_10000326_pt1 | contig 26810 bp, 31 predicted proteins | sample CZO8metaG_4_FD_188356 | JGI IMG/M metagenome (GOLD analysis project Ga0209701, IMG submission 188356) | Vadose zone soil microbial communities from the Eel River Critical Zone Observatory, Northern California, USA - CZOApr15con2H3.8 metaG... | ecosystem: Environmental > Terrestrial > Soil >... | reverse complement strand
CCACAAGCCCGGCGTGTCCATGGTCACCTCGCGCATGCTCGGCGCCTTCCGCACCGATCCCTCCACCCGCCGCGAATTCCTCGCCATCATCGGCCAGCCGGCTGGCGCCACGCTGGTCAACGTCTAGGAGATTCAGCGCGGCGGCTTCGGCGCCTCGAGCGTCACGTCACGCCCGGCGCTGCCGGGCTCGCCAATACGCAGCTCAACGCGCCAGTCGGGCCAGTCTTTGGCGTAGCGGGTTGGGTCGGGAAGCTGGATCAGCGCCGTCGATGACATGACATCGATCCGCGTCACCTGTCGCGGCACGCCGGGCGATGCCATGAAGATCGCCTCTGCCTGCGCCGGCGCGACGATCGGCGAGGAGCGCACATCGAGAGAATAAGCAGGCACGCGCTCGCCATCGGGCGCCACGAGCGTCGCGCTGCGCAGCGGCAGCCGGTCGACGACGTTGACGACGATCACGTCCGACAGACCTTCGAAGCGCGCCGAAACGCTGTGCGCTGGCGCACCGCGCCAAGGTTCCTCCTCGGCGCATCCGACGACGAACAGGATCGAGGCCACTGCGCCGAGCGCCATGGCGCGCCGCATCCGCTCCTCCTTCGGCCGCTCGTCGCCGCCGCGCCCACCTACTGGAAATAGCCGCCGAGATTGGCGCTGATCTCCGCGCTCATCTGCTGATCGAAGTCGGCCATCAGCGCCTTGGTCATATCGTACCAAGTCTGATCGCGCTCATTTGGTGTGATGCCCTCGATGACGCTGAGCGAGCGCAAAGCCTTCACCGTCACCGTGCGCAGCGCGAAGCCGCGCCCATCGACGATCTCGAGCGTGGCGCGCAGCGTCGCGTCATAGCGCTCCGTCGGCTCCTTCTTGAAGGCGCCGCTGATGCCTTCCGACTTCTTTTTCAGCGCCGTCTCGATGACCGACGCGTCCTGAATGGTGAAGCGGGCGCGTGCCGCGCCGCCGCCGGCCTGCAGCCGGTCATGCGCCCAGTTCTCGGCGGCTTGCGCCAGCGGCACCGGGAAAAGATGCTCGACATGCGGCGACTGGAAGGTGGGCTTGTACTCGTTGCGCAGCTCGACGGCGCTGACAGCCAAGCGGATCGGCGCTTCGTTGGCGAAGCGAATGTCGGGATAGGTGGGCCGTGGTGGCGCGGTGTTGCAGGCCGCGAGCCCAGCGAGCAAGGCAATCGCCACGATCTTCAGGCGCAACGAGCTTGACGGCATGTAATGTTCCCCGGGCGATGTCGCTGGATGGGCGTCGGCCAGGAGACTGGCATGCGCGGGCGGCGGATTTCAAGCGGCTTTGCCGCTTACACCGCCAGCGCGGCCACCTCGCCCTGGTCGAAATCGTAGACGGCGCTGCAGAATTGGCAGGTGACAAGAATGTGACCATCGATCTGCATGGTCGCCAGTTCGTCGGCGGGCATCATGCGCAGCACCGTCTCGACACGCTCGCGCGAGCAGCGGCAGCGCGCGGCGAGCTCGAGCCGCCGATAAGCGCGCACGCCGTCCTCGTGGAAGAGACGGAACAGCAGCGCCTCCGGCGCCAGATCGGGATCGACCAGCTCGCGCGACGTGCTGGAGCTCATCAGGATCACGGCGCGCCGCCAACCATCCTCGGCGGCGTCGCGCTTCGCCGCATCGCCCTCGGGCGGCAGCCGCTGGATCATCAAGCTGCCGCCGCGCCATCGCGCCGCGCCATCGCTGTCGGGCAAGCGCGCCACCGCGACCTTGAGCCCGGCCTCGACCTGCTCGGACTGGCGGAAATAGTGATGCGCGCATTCGGCCAGCGTGGCGCCCTGGAGTTCGACGATGCCCTGGTAGCGATCGGTGTGCTCGCCCTGATCGACGGTGAAGGCGAGATGGCCCGCGCCCAGGAGGCGCGGCACCGAACCGCCGATCCCGGTGGCGCCGCCGGGCATCGCGGCCACCGCCTTGGCGAGCTTCTCCGCGTCATATTGGGCATAGCCACGCACCGCGCCGGCGCTGGTCACGTCGGCGACAAGTAGACGGATGGGCCCGTCACCCCTGGTTTGCAAGGTGAAGACGCCCTCATACTTGAGCGCGCCCGCCAGCGCCGCGGCGAGTGCGATCGCCTCGCCGAGCATCAGCGCCACCGGCTCGGGATAGGCGTGGCGCGTCAGGATCTCGTCCAACACCGGGCCAAGCCGCACGAGGCGGCCGCGCAGGCCGGAATTGTCGATCTGGAAAGGCTGGATCAGGTCGTCGGCAACGGCGCTCGGCATCACGCAACACCTCGCCCGACGGCAACGCGCCGTGCGGGCCACTCACGGGGCGGCGGGAAGCGCGATCGGAGTCAGGCCAGGCACCAGGCGAGAATGCCTTTTTGTGCATGCAGCCGGTTCTCCGCCTCGTCCCACACCACCGATTGGGGACCGTCGATGACCCCGGCAGTCACTTCCTCGCCGCGCTTGGCCGGGAGGCAGTGCATGAAGATGGCGCCGGGCTTCGCCTTGGCCATCAGCCGCTCATCGACGCGGTATGGAGCGAGCATGTTGTGGCGATTGATGTTCGCTTCAACCCCCATCGACACCCAGGTGTCGGTGACGACGCAATCGGCGTCGCGCACGGCCTCCTCAGGATCGGTGGTGAGACGGACGCGCCCACCCTGGGCGCGCGCCCAGTCGAGGACGCGCTGCGGCGGGCCGAGCTCGGCGGGACAGGCGAGACTGAGGGCGAAATTGAAGCGCACCGCCGCATGCATCCAGCTCACCGCGACGTTGTTGCCGTCGCCGCTCCAGGCGACGACCTTGCCGGCGGCGGGCCCCTTGTGCTCCTCGAGCGTCATCACGTCGGCCATCAGCTGGCACGGGTGGCTCGCGTCGGTGAGGCCGTTGATGACCGGCACGGTCGCGTGCTGCGCCATCTCCTCGAGCTTTGCCGCTTGCGTCGTGCGGATCATGATGCAATCGACATAGCGCGACAGCACGCGTGCCGTATCGGCCGTGCTCTCGCCACGCGACAGCTGGCTGTCGCTGCTCGACATCATGACGACATCACCGCCCAGCTGCTTCATCGCGACCTCGAAGGAGAGACGGGTCCGCGTCGACGGCTTCTCGAACACCATCGCCAGCACCTTGCCCTTGAGCGGCTGCGAGCGGTCGAGTCCGCGCTTGTAGGCGACGCCGTGGTCGAGGATGCGCCGGAGTTCTGCGCCGTCGATGCGGTCGAGATCGAGGAAGTGCCGGGGCGTGGCCATGGTGGGCGACTCCGTCACTGCGTCCATTGCCGCGCCGCTCCCTCGATGACGCCCACCGCCTCGTCGACATGGCTCGCGCCGATGATGAGCGGCGGCAGCAGCCGAACCACGTTATCGCCGGCGCCGGCGGTCAACAGCCCGCCCTGGCGCAGCCGATCGACGATTTCGGTGTTGGGAACGACGCATTTGAGCCCGATCAGCAGGCCCTTGCCGCGGACCTGCGCGAACACCCTGGGAAATTTGGCGACGACCGCACCCAGCCGCTTGCGCAGCAGTGCTGCCATGCGCTCGACATTGGCGAGGAAGCCCTCGGTCAGCATGACGTCGAGCACGGCATTCGCCACCGCCATCGCCAGCGGATTGCCGCCGAAGGTCGAGCCGTGCGAGCCGGCGGTCATGCCGACAGCGGCGCGCTCGGTGGCGAGGCAGGCGCCGACCGGAAAGCCGCCGCCCAGCCCCTTCGCCGTCGCCAGCACGTCGGGCGCGACGCCCTCCCATTCATGGGCGAAGAGCTTGCCGGTGCGGCCCATCCCGCATTGCACCTCGTCATAGACGAGGAGCAGGCCGAACTCGTCGCAGATCGCGCGCAAGCCCTCGAGATATCCCTCCGGCGCGACGGCGAGGCCGCCCTCGCCCTGCACCGGCTCGACCAGGATGGCGGCCGTCTCCTTGGTGACCGCGGCGCGCATCTCGTTGAGATTGCCGAACGGCACGTGGTCGAACCCGGGCGCCGGCGGGCCGAAGCCCTTCAGGTATTTCTCATTGCCCGCCGCCGCCAGCGTCGCCAGCGTGCGGCCGTGGAACGAGCCGTTGCAGGCGATCAACCGGTATTTCTCGGAGTGGCCGGTCTCCGCCTGGTATTTGCGCGCGATCTTGATCGCGCATTCGACTGCCTCGGCGCCGGAATTGCAGAAGAACGCCGTGTCGGCGAAGCTCGCTCTGACGAAGCGCTCGGCGAGCTTGTGCTGGCCGGCGATCTGAAACAGGTTGGAGCAGTGCCACAGTTTCTGCGCCTGGTCGGTCAGCGCCTTGACGAGGCGCGGATGGGCGTGGCCGAGCGCGGTGACGGCGACGCCGCTGGCGAAATCGAGGTATTTCTTGCCGTTGGTGGCAAAGAGGTAGGCGCCCTCGCCCCGCTCGAACGTCAGATCGTTCCGAGCGTAGGTCGGCAAAACGGCTGGAATCACGGAAGTCTCTCCTGCGCGAAAGGTCTAGGGGTCAGGCGATCGACAAGCGATCCCTAGCGTCGTCGCCGTCGCGGCGACACCCGCCCTTGCCCATAGAGCCGGCCGCGCCGGCACGCATCGCGCATCATAGTCACTCCACCCCCGCAACGCCCGCTATGGTTGAGCCGGGCCAACCCCGGGGGAAACCGAGGAGTATGAGCAGGGCTAAAGCGCCTGTCAATGTTGGGGCAGCAACAACCGGGCCTCTCACAGCCGATCGACCGGCACCTTCAGATAGCGCATCCCGTTTGCCTCGGGCGCGGGAAGGTGCCCGGCGCGCATGTTGACCTGCACCGCCGGGATGATCAGCGTCGGCGGCTCGAGCGTCGCGTCGCGGGCGCGCCGCTTGGCGACGAAGCCGGCCGCATCGAGGCCCGCATAATGGATGTTGGCGGCGCGCTCATCGGCCACCGTGGTCTGCCAGCGCGGCTCACGGCCGCCGGGCATGTAGTCGTGGCAGACGAAAATCCGCGTATCCGGCGGCAGGGACAGGATCCGTTCGATCGAGCGATAGAGCTCGGCCGCATCGCCGCCGGGGAAGTCGCAGCGCGCGACGCCGCCATCCGGCATGAACAGCGTGTCGCCGACGAAGGCCGCGTCACCGACGACATACGTCACGCTGTCGGGCGTGTGGCCGGGCGTGAACAGCACCTCGAAGACGAGGTCGCCGATGGCGAAGCGCTCGCCATCGGCAAGGAGGCGATCGAATTGCCGGCCGTCAGCGATGAAATCCGCGCCCGGATTGAACACCTCGGCAAAATGGCGCTGCACCTTCACGACGTCGGCGCCGATGGCCACGCGGCCGCCGCAGCGCTCCTTTAGGCGCTGAGCGCCGGAGAGGTGGTCGGCATGGACGTGGGTCTCGAGGATCCAGGCGAGGCTCAGCGCTTGATCGGCGAGGAAGTGCGCGAGCCGGTCGACGCTTTCGTTGCCGGTGCGGCCGGCACGCGGCTCGTAATCGAGCACGGGATCGATGACGGCGCAGCCAGCCCCCTTGCCGGCATGCACCACGTGGCTCACCGCACCGGTGGCGCGGTCATGGAAGGACTCGACCCGCGGGACCATCACGCCTTGAGCTTGTAGCCGCGCGCCACCAGGACATGGCACAGCGCGACAAGCGCGCCGTTGATCCCGACCATCACCGCCACGCCCACCCAGACGGCGCCGTCGGCAACGCCGATGAAACCGTAGCGGAAGCCGTCGATCATGTAGAAGAACGGGTTCCACAGCGCGATCTGGTGCCACGGCGGCGGCAGCCGCTCGATCGAATAGAACGTGCCCGAGAGGAACGAGAGCGGCGTCACCACGAAATTGGTGACGGCGGCGATGTGATCGAACTTGTCGGCCCAGATGCCGCCGAGCACGCCCAGCAGCGACAGGAGCAGCGAGGCGGCGAGGGCGTGGAACAGCGCGAAGCCGGGAAGCGCGATGCGCACCGGCACGAACACCGCCATGGTGGCGGCGACAACGAGGCCGACGAGGACGCCGCGCGTCACGCCGCCGAGCGCAAAGCCCCAGGTGAATTCGGCCGGGCTCAAGGGCGGCATCAGGACATCGACGATGTTACCCTGCACCTTGGCGATCATCAGCGAGGACGAGGTATTGGCAAAAGCGTTCTGCACCATCGCCATCATGATGAGGCCGGGCGCGAGAAATTCGATATAAGGAACGTCGCCGATATGGCGCTGCTGCGCGCCGAGCGCCAGCAGGAAAACCGCCAGGAAGAGCAGCGTCGTCACCACCGGCGCGGCGACGGTCTGCATCGACACCTTGAGGAAACGGCGCACTTCGCGCACGTAAAGCGTCCAGAAGCCGAGCCAGTTGACGGCGCCGAAGCGGCGGATGCGAGGCGCGAACTCTGGGACCAAGGCGGTAATCCGCGTTGCGTTTCCCGATTCTACGCGTCGCGACGGTGGGCGCGCAAGGCGCGGCCGCGCGCCAGCGGGAGGGCACTCGCCGAGCGATCGCAGTACGTATTAGGATGGCGCCATGAAAACCGAACCGCGCCGGAATCCGCCGCAGAAGCGCCGCTTGCCGCGCCGGGTAACGGCCGCGCACCTCGAGAACGCCGCACTCCACTATCTCGAGCGTTTTTCGAGCTCGAGCACCAATCTGCGGCGCGTGCTGATGCGCAAGGTGGCGCGCTCGGCCCGCGCCCACGGGACCGACCCGGCCGAGGGCGTGGGCCTGGTCGAGGCGATCATCGCGCGCTACCTGCAATCGGGCCTCCTCGACGACGCGGCTTATGCAGTGCAGAAAGCGGCGAGCCTGCGCCGCCGCGGCGCGTCACGCTACGGCATCCGCGGCAAGCTCGCGGTGAAGGGCGTCGACGCGGAGTTCATCGACGCCGCGCTTGAGCGGCTCGACGGCGAACGGGGCTCGGGCGATCTCGGCGCCGCCTGCGCGCTGATGCGGCGCCGGCGGCTGGGGGCCTATCGACCCAAGGAAGAACGGGCGGCGCATCGGCGGAAGGACCTCGCCGCCCTCGCCCGCGCCGGCTTCAGCCTCGACGTGGCGCGACGCGTGCTCGCCGCCGCCGATGTCGATGCGCTCGAGGCGCTGGCGCGCGGTGGCGACGAGTCAGATTGATCCCGGTCACTTCGACGCCGTGACGGGCTCCGGCCCTCTGGTCGCGGGCGCGCCCATGGGGTCGCCCTCGGCGAGATAACGCGTCTGATTGGCGGCGGGCATCTCGATGCCGTGCCGGTCGAATGCCTTCTTCATGCGCCGGTTGAACTCGCGCCCGACCGGCCACTGCTTCACGGGCAGCGTCTTGAGCCGGACGCGGATGACGATAGCGCTGTCGGTGAAGCGGTCCACTCCGATCACTTCGAGCGGCTCGACGATGAACGGCGCCCAGGCCGGATCCTTGACGAGGTCCTCCGCCACCGCGCGCAACACAGCGACGACGCGGTCGGGATCTTCGCGGTAGAGAACACCGACATCGGCGACGAAATAGGAATAGTCACGCGTCATGTTGCGCACCGTCGAGACCTCGCTGAAGGGGACCGTGTGGACGGTGCCCGACATGTCCCTGAGCTTGATCGTGCGGATCGAGATCGCCTCGACGAGACCGACATGGCTCTTGCCGACGTCGACGACCTCGCCGACCGCCAGCGTGTCCTCGAGCAGGATGAAGAGGCCGGTGATGACGTCCTTCACCAGCGCCTGCGAGCCGAAGCCGATGGCGAGGCCGACAACGCCGGCGCCGGCCAGCAGCGGCGCGATGTTGAGGCCGAGTTCCGACAGCACGATGAGGGCAACGATCGTGACCAGCACGATGAGCACGGCGGTGCGCAGCAGCGGCAGCAGCGTGCGCGCCCGGGCACTGCGCGCCACCGGCCGGCCATCCGTGCCGATCCGGTTGAGGTAGCGCTCGATCGCCGAGACGAAGGACTCCCAGAGCACGAGCGATATGATGAGCACCGTGACGATCGAGATGAGGCTGCCGGTCATGCGCCGGCCGAAATTGGTGGTGAACCAGGCGAAGGCATCAACGCCCCACGCCTGCAGCAGGGTCAGGACGGCGAAAAAATATACGATCGTCGAAGCGGCGATGGTGAGCACCGGCAGGTAACGATTGGCGCGCGCCTCCAGCATCGGGAACCGCGACTTCACATCGGGGCTCACGGCAAAGCCGCGCTGGCTGAAGCGCCGCACGAAGCGCACGATCAGCCTGGCGGCGACCAGCACGACGATGCTCAAGAGGGTTGCGCGCAGCACGAAGACCGGGCCGCCTTCGATGCGCAGGACGTAGCTGCCGAAGGTGCCGACGATATAGATGATCGCCAGCACGTGCCAGGTGTCGGCGACGCGCTGGCGCAGCAGGCCCCAGCTGCGTCCCGGCGCGGGTGCGCCGCCCTCGCCGGCGCCGCGCTTGCCGCGGAGCATCTCCGCAACCGCGGCACGGTTCTGCAGCACGAAGATCACCGCCAGGATGCCCAGCACCAGCATGGTGCCGCGCAGCAAGAGGGTGTAGATCGCACCGGGTACGCCGAGCCACCATGTGCCCGTCGCCAGGGCGAAGCCGTAGACCGCCCAGTTGGTGAACCGCCGCGCCCAGATATAGAGATAGGTGCGCGTCTCTTCGCCGACGGCATAGAGCGCTCCCGCGCCCGGCGACACCAGCGCCACATGCGCAACGGCGAGGATTAGCCGCGCCATCAGGCTGGCGTGGATGATGACCTCGGCGACCCGCGCCGTGGCAAAGCGCGGCTGCACCAGCGGCAGCACGAAATAGGCGGCGCCGGTGAAAACCAGGATCGGCATCGCCTCGATCACGAGCTGCAGCAGCATGAGCGATGCCTGCACCGCGACAGAGCCGCTTATCCGCGATACCAGCCGCAGGGTGGGGCGACGCAGCAGCAGGCGGGCGAACCATTCGGCGATCAGGGCGGCGCCGAAGATGATGCCGAGCTTCAACCCGACTTCGAGCCAGAGCTCGCGCGCATGGATGTCGCTCACCTGCGACTGAACCCATGCGATGAGGCGCGGCGCGTCGACGACGACCGCCGCCGCCGCGAGGATCTCGCCGCTGATCGCGTCGATCTGCGCCGAGAAGTTGTTGAGGAGCGTGGCCGGGCCCTCCTCGGCCTGTTTCTGCTCCACGCCGCGTTGGGCCGCGATGAGGCCGCGCAGCTGCTCGACGAGCTTGCCGCGCGCCGCGTCGTCCTGCAGCGTGCCGATGAGCCGCTCCAGTTCGTCGGCGGAGACCGGTGCGGGGACGGGCGAAGCGGCGGCGGAAGGTGGAGACTGCGCCAGCACAGGCCCGGCAAGCGCGAAGAGCAGCCACGCGATGCACGCGCCTACGCCGAAGATGCGGGATCGGATCATGGCGCCGGAGATTAGCCGCGCCCCTGGGCAGGGCCAAGCGCCGCGTCACACCATCGCAAAATTGCCCTTTGCGGCGATATTGTGGCCGCCAGGCGCAGTCTCGCGCAGCAATGTACGCGAGGCGCAAGAGAGACGCGCACGTGCCGCCGCTCAGATCGGCACGCCGGCGAAGGCAAGGAGCGCGGCGCCGACCAGGCCGAGGCCCGACAGGGCCAAGATGGCGCCGGAGATGCGGTTGAGCCAGACCAGCCGCACCGTGCCGACGCCGCGCCGCAGCGCGGCGATGCCGAAGCTGAGGCCGAGCCACCACAACAGCGACCCCAGGAAGACGCCGCCGACCAGCACGGCCATGTCCGGGAGCCCGGCATCCCGGCTGACGCCCACCTTGGCGAAGATGCCGGCAAAGGCGAGGATGGTGACGGGATTGGTGATGGTGAGGGCGAAGGTCGAGACGAAGGTGCCGAGATGCCCCTCGTCATGGACCGGCTCGGGCTCGGTATCGCGCGCCTCGAGCAGCGCCTTAGCGCCGACATAGAGCAGGAACAGGCCGCCGGCAGCGGCGAACCAATCCTGATAGCGCAGCATGAAGTCGCGCACGATGGTGATGCCGAAGCCGGCGATGATGCCGAAGATGGTGTCCGCGGTGGCGGCGCCGAGACCCGAGACGAAGCCGTATGTCGGACCTTCGAAGAGGGTGCGGCGCACGCAGAGCACGCCGACGGGACCAACCGGCAACGCGATAACGATGCCGACGGCGATGCCCTTCAGGAGGGCGAGGAGGAGCGTGGCGGGTATCGGCACCGGGATGCAGCGAAGAAGCGCTGTCAGTCTCGGCGACGCGGCGGCTCGACGCAACCGGGAGCACCGCCGGCGACTCCGGCTTTTGGGGAGAGCGCGGCTGTCAGGATCAATCCCGGCCTCTGGAGCGAAGAGCGATTTCGGCTAGCCCGGACGGAGTTCGCTACGACGGGCCGACTTTGATCCAGTTTCCGCTCGCGGGCTGCGGTGGATTCGGGCTGCCCTTGACCGTCTGGCGGCCGCGGAACTCACTGCTGTACCACGCTCTGGTCTCGGCTTCGTTTGCGCAAGTGACTGTCCGCCCGTCGGGGCAGAAAATGTCGATCGGCTCGTCGGTGTGGTCTTTGAACGTCACCTGCTCGCCGTGTTGGATCATCGCCACGTCGACACCCGTCTTCATTCTGATTTGGGATTTGATGAAGTACTGCACATCGAAGAACTGCTTGCCACGCGAATGCGGCAATGGATCCATGGATGTGCCGCGGCTCCAGTTCTTGTCGCGGGCGATCACATTCGTGGCGACATCGCCCGCGGGGACGATGTCGTAAATGTCGTAATCGCCATGGATGTACTTGCCCATGGTGAGCACGGAAGAGGGCGCGTACTTCAGACAGCCGTAATGCACACTGGATTTGTCGAACTCGGTGGCATAGATCTTTCCGGGCATCACGGTGAAGGCGAGCTTGCCCGACGCATCGCGCATGGGCGGGGCCAGCAAGTTCGCGGCTTTGAACGCCTTCCATGAATCTTCGGCGTCCTTGCGCTTGGCCGGGGTAAAGGCCGCCTCGCCGAGGACGTCCCAATCAACGACGAGTCCGGCGATCTTTCGAGGCTGCCCCTCGATGACCGGATCGTGATCGATATTTGCGGTCTTCGCCTTGCAGTCGAGGGGCTTCGGGACGTAGTCGGGCGCACCGATATAGCCGAGCGAAAACTTGTTGATCCGACGCATCGCGATATAGACGTTGTGCCGCTTTGCCGCGAGCTTGAAGATCGCGACGTGGCCTTCCTTGAAATAATCCCTGGGTTCGCCCTTCTGCCCGTCGCCCATGCGAGCCTCCCAACCACTAGTTTAGCCCAATTCCGCCGAACTGAGGAGGGGCTTGCTCGCCTCGGCGAGCGGCGGCTCGGCGCAACCGGGATCCCGGCGGCTCGCGCAAAAGCGACCCTGCGCCTATATGATGGCGATTATGTCAGGGCCGTGGAGGATCTGATGGCGGATGATACGGATAGGCCTCTGGCGAAAGCGCGGCGCAAGCTCGTCGAGAGCAAGGAGCGCTGGGCCCGCGAAGGCCGTCTCCTCACCGGCCGCGCGGCGCGCCCGGCGGAGGAGCGGCTGCCCCCCGGGCAACGCCAAGTCACGAACTGGCCGGTGCTCGATCTCGGCATCCAGCCCAATGTGCCGGCCGAGCACTGGCAGCTCAGCATCGACGGCCTGGTCGAGAACCCCGTGACCTGGGACTGGGCGACGTTCCGCGCCCAGCCGGTGTTCCGCGATGCCTCGGACATACACTGCGTCACCGCCTGGTCGCGTTTCGACAATGCCTGGGAGGGCGTCAGCGCCAAGCATATCCTGGCGACCGTTCGGCCGAAGCCCGAGGCGCGCTTCGTCGTCTTTCACAGCTATGACGACTACACCACCAACCTGCCGCTGGCCGAATTCGATGCCGAGGACGTGCTGCTCGCGCATTCCTGGCAGGGTCGTCCTTTGCCGCGCGAGCATGGCGGCCCGGTGCGCGCGATCGTGCCGCGGCTCTATTTCTGGAAGAGCGCCAAATGGATACGGCGCATCGAGTTCCTGGCTGCCGACCGCTCCGGGTTCTGGGAGGAGCGGGGCTATCACGACCACGGCGATCCCTGGACGGAGGAGCGCTATGGCTGATGCGGCGCGACCGGGTTTCGCGCTCGTCGTTGCCCTCGGACTCGCCCTCGTCACGGCCGCCATTCCCGCGCAATCCAAGGGAGGACCCGGCATGAGCGCCTATGATTTCACCTTCACCTCGATCGACGGCGCGCCCTTGCCACTCGCGCGATACCGCGGCCACCCGCTGCTCGTCGTCAACACTGCATCCTTCTGCGGCTTCACCTACCAGTATGAGGATCTCGAGGCGCTATGGCGACGCTACCGGGAGCGGGGCCTCGTGGTGATCGGCGTGCCCTCCAACGATTTCGGCCAGCAGGAGCCGGGCAGCGAGCGGGAGATCAAGCAGTTCTGCCAAACCCGCTACGACGTCGACTTCCCGCTCACCGACAAGCAGGACGTCATCGGGCCGCAGGCGCATCCCTTCTTCCGCTGGATCTCGACTGAGCTGGGCGAGGCGGGCACGCCGCGCTGGAACTTCCACAAATACTTGGTCGGCCCCGACGGCATGCTCGAGGGCACTTGGCCCTCTTCGGTCCGCCCGACCGATCGCGCCGTCACCGACGAGATCGAGCGGCTCCTCCCGGCCAAGACCGCCGGCTGATCAGCCACCCAGTGGGCGCGCGTCAGCGCCGCCCGTTTGCGGCCGCAGCGGAGTGAAGCGGCGCAGCGCGACGCTCGAACAGCTCGCTCACACCGAGCACGATGCCGCCGAGCGCCAGCGGCACGATGTAGTAGATGATGCGGAAGACGATCAGGGCAGCCCAGGTCTCGGCGCTCGGCAGGAACGAGAGCACGACGAACTCGGTGACCCCGAGCCCGCCGGGCACATGGCTGATCAGCGACGCGACGCTGGCGAGAAGAAAGATCGCCGCCGTCGTCCAGAAGGAGAGCGGCGCACTGGCGACGATGAGAAAATGCAGCGTGGCCGTGAGGAGGGCGAAGTTGAGCGCGCCGGCCGCGACCTGGGTGGCGGCGATGGGCAGCGTCGGCAAGGCGATGCGCCAGCGCCGGAGCTTGAGCGGCCGGCGCAACCACTTCGCCGCGGCGAGGTAAGCGGCGATGGCGACGGCGCAGGCGATACCGACGAGCCGCACGACGCTGTCATCGACACGGAGCCATGAGGCGGCGGGATGCGGCGCGACCAGCAGCACGATCGCGGCCAACGCCACCTCGCCGATGGTGACGGTGGCGGCGCAGAACAGGATCACCTTGCCGATCGCCTCGGCGTCGAGGCCCCATTGCGCGTAGTAGCGGGCACGCAGCGCGCCGCTGCCGAGCGGGGCAAGCCCGAGGGTGTGGCCGATCGAGAGCGCGACGAAGGACGCCAGCGCCGCCCTGGGATACGCCAAGGGACGCTCGGCATAGCGCAGGCCGAGCCAGTCGAAGAGGGTCAGCGCGGCGTAGCTTGCCACCGCGAGGGCCGCCGCCAGGGCGAGCCGGTCGCGCGGGATCGCCGCGATCGCCTGCAGCATCCCGGCCAAGCCATAGGGCAGCACTTCGCGCCACACCAGGAATACCGCTGCGGCGAAGGCGAGGACGACTAGCAACGGCAGCAGGCGGCGCCAGCGCGAGGGCTTCATCCATTCTCGAACATCGCCGGGGGTCGCCGGTTCCTGTGCGCGCGGCCGGACATTACAGCGAATTTACTTGCGCGCCTGGCGGCACCGGCTTGATTCACTGCGCGAAATGCGGCACATGGGCGGCATCTGACAACCCTCGCGGGAATGACGGCACAGGGTGAGACAATGGCCATGGACGAGATGATTTCGGTCCGTCACCTGACCAAGCGGTTCGGTCCGGTGACAGCGGTGGACGACGTCTCCTTCCGGGTGGCGCGCGGCGAGGTGCTGGGCTTCCTCGGCCCGAACGGTGCTGGAAAGTCCACCACCATGAAGATGATCACCGGCTTTCTCGCGCCCACCGGCGGGACCGCGGTGATCTGCGGTCACGACATGGGCAGGGCGCCGATCGCGGCCAAGCGGCATATTGGCTATCTGCCCGAAGGGGCGCCCGCCTATCCCGACATGACGCCGGCCGGGTTTCTCGATTTCGTCGCACATATCCGCGGCTTCGCCGGCAAGGAGATGGAGCGCCGCATCGACCTCGCGGTTGAGCGCACCCAGCTCGGTGGCGTGCTCGACCAGCCGATCGAGACCTTGTCCAAGGGTTTCAAGCGGCGCGTCGGTTTGGCGCAGGCTCTGCTGCACGATCCCCCTGTCCTGATCCTCGACGAGCCGACCGACGGACTCGACCCCAATCAGAAGCACGAGGTGCGCCGCCTGATCGCGACCATGCCGGAGAAGGCGATCGTCATCTCGACGCATATCCTCGAGGAGGTCGACGCCGTCTGCACCCGCGCTATCGTCATTGCCGAAGGCCGCGTGCTTGCCGACGGCACGCCCGGCACGCTGGCCGCGCGCTCGCGCCATCACAACGCCGTGCGGCTCGCCTTGGCGCCGGACGGCAGCGATGCCGCCGCCGCGCTGATGCGCCTGCCGGGCGTCGCCGCCGTCGAGGCGGTGGAGGACGGCGAGGGCAGCGCGCTCATGATCTTCCCGCGCGACGGCGGCTCGATCATCACCGAGATAACCGACCTTGTTCGCACGGCCGGCTGGCCCGTCGCGGCGCTGCGCGTCGAGCGCGGGCGGCTCGACGACGTCTTCCGCAGCATTACGCTGCCCGCCGGTTAGCGGTCAGCCGACAAGCCAGCATCTCATCCGCGCCATGCACAGCACCCTCGTCATCTTCCGCCGCGAGCTGCAGAGCTACTTCGCCACGCCGCTTGCCTATGTCTTCATCGTTATCTTCCTCGCCATGGCCGGGGCGCTCGCCTTCTTCCTCGGCAATTTCTTCGATCGCGGCCAGGCGGACTTGCAGCCATTCTTCACCTTCCACCCCTGGCTCTATCTCGTGCTGATTCCGGCGCTCGCCATGCGGCTCTGGGCCGAGGAGCGCAAGAGCGGCACCATCGAGCTGTTCCTCACCTTGCCCATCTCGATGACCCAGGCCGTGCTCGGCAAGTTCCTGGCGAGCTGGGCCTTTGCCGGGATCGCGCTGGCCCTCACCTTTCCGTTCTGGATCACCGTCAATTATCTCGGCAATCCCGACAACGGCGTCATCCTCGCCAGCTATATCGGCAGCTTCCTCATGGCCGGCGCCTTTCTCGCCATCGGCGCTGCGCTTTCGGCGCTCACCAAGAACCAGGTGATCGCCTTTGTCGTGACGGCCGCGGTGTGTTTCCTCTTCACCGTGAGCGGCTCGCCGATCGTGCTGGGCGTGCTCCACGGCTGGGCACCCGAGGGCGTGCTGCGCACCGTCGCCTCGTTCAGCTTCCTCACGCATTTCAACGCCATCGTGCGCGGCGTCATCGATCTGCGCGACGCGGTGTTCTTCCTCTCGGTGATCGGGGCGTTCCTGTTCGCGAACGCCATCCTCGTCGACCTCAAGAAGGCGGATTGAGAGGCGTGCCATGACCGGCTTCTCGCTCTCCCGCCGTGCCGCCGCCGCGATCGCCATCGTCTGCGCGGCGATCCTGCTCGTCGCCGTCAATGTCATCGCCCAGCAGGGTCTGCGTTCGGCGCGCCTCGACCTGACGCAGCGGCACCTTTACACGCTGTCGGACGGCTCGAAGAAGACGCTGGCGCGCCTCGACGAGCCGATCACGCTGCACTTCTACTACTCGCCGCGGCTCGGCGACGAGGTGCCGTCCTACGGCATCTACGCCCAGCGCGTGCGCGAGATGCTCGAGGAATACGCTGCGCTCGCCAAGGGCAAGGTCCGACTCGAGGTCCTCGACCCGCAGCCCTTCTCCCCGACCGAGGACCGCGCCGTGGCCTTCGGCCTCCAGGGCGTGCCGATCGACCAGGGCGGCGAGCAGGTCTATTTCGGGCTCGCCGCCACCAACTCCACCGACGACCAGCAGGTCATCCCGTTCTTCCAGCCTGAGCGGGAACGCTTCCTCGAATACGACCTGACCAAGCTGGTGCACAGCCTCGCCTTCCCCAAGAAGACGGTGGTCGGGCTGGCGACCAGCCTGCCGCTCGAGGGTGATTTCATGGCGGCGATGCAGGGCCGACCGCTCACCCCCTACACCATCGTCGAGCAACTGCGCCAGCTCTACGAGGTCCGCACCCTCTCGTCCGATTTCGACAAGGTCGACGACGACGTCGACGTGCTGATGATCGCCCATCCGCAGGGCCTCTCGGAGAAGACGCTCTACGCCATCGACCAGTTCGTGCTGAAGGGCGGCAAGGCGCTCGTCTTCGTCGATCCCTATTCCGAGACGCAGGCCGCGCATGCCAATCGTATGAACCCGTCGCCCGCGGGCACCGCGAGCAATCTCGACAAGCTCTTCGCCGCCTGGGGGGTCGAGATGGCGCCGGGCAAGGTGGCGGGCGACCGTCGCGCCGCGCGCCGCGTCAACGCCGGCGCGGCCAGCCGGGTGCAGCCGATCGACTATGTCGCCTGGCTCGCACTCAAGGAGGACAACCTCAACCGCGACAATCCCGTCACCGGGGATCTGTCGCAGATCAACCTCGCCACCGCCGGCATCCTCACGCCGCGCGACGGCGCCAAGACGATTTTCACGCCTCTCATCACCACGTCCGACGATGCCGAGGAGATCCCGGTCGAGAAGGTCGAGGGTCTCCCTGACGTCGCCGGGCTGCTGAGCGATTTCAAATCCGAGAACAAGAAGCTGGCGCTCGCCGCACAGATCAGCGGCCCGGCCGAGACCGCCTTTGTCGATGGCCCGCCCAAGCCCGCCGAACCTGGCAATGACAAAGACAAGGAAAAGGTTGCGGCGAAGGACCAGGCGATATCCGGCGACACCAAAGCCGAGGGGCAGGAAAGCAACCCTGCGCCGGCGCAGATCAAGACGGCGGCGCAGCCGATCAACGTGATCGTCGTGGCCGACACGGACATCCTCGACGATCGCTTCTGGGTGCAGGTGCAGGATTTTTTCGGCCAGCGCGTCGCCATCCCGACCGCGGGCAACGGTGATTTCGTCACCAATGCCGTGGACGTGCTGTCGGGCGGCAGCGACCTCATCGGACTGCGGACGCGCGGCACCTCGGCGCGCCCTTTCGAGGTGGTGCAGAACATCCAGCGTGCCGCCGACGAGCGCTACCAGGCGCGCGAAAAGGATCTGGAGCAGCAGCTCAAGGACACCGAGGCCAAGATCAAGGAGCTGCGCGCCAAGGGCGGCGGCTCGGGCGGGAATGTGACGCTCGCGGCCGAGCAGGTGCAGACCATCGACAATTTCCGCGCGCAGATGCTGGACATCCGCCGCGAGCTGCGTGGCGTGCAGCTCAACCTGCGCCAGGACATCGACCGGCTCAAAGCGACGCTCGAGTTCTTCGACATCGCCTTCATTCCGCTGCTCGTCGGACTTGCCGCGGTCGTCCTCGGCATCATGCGCATGCAGCGGCGCAAGCGCCGCGCCCATGCCAAGTGAGGGACGCGCCATGAGACCCAAGGGATTGATCGGCCTCGTACTCGTCACGGCTGCGGCGCTCATCGTCGCCGTCGTGCTCGCGGCGGGCAGCGGCGCGTCCTCCGCCGATCCGCAATCGGGCGCGGCGGTGCTCCCGGAACTGGCCAAGCGCGCCGACGATGTCGCGCGCCTCACGCTGGTCCATGGCGAGAGCAAGGCAACGCTTCTGCGTCAGGGAGACCAGTGGCGGGTGGAGGAGAAGAGCGGCTATCCAGCCGATCCTACGAAGGTGCACCAAGTGCTCCTCGGCCTGGCCGAGCTGCGCTATGTCGAGGCCAAGACGCGGAAGCCCGAATTCTACCCGCGCCTCGAAGTCGAGGATGCCGGCCAGAAGGGCGCGAAATCGACGCTGGTGACCGCGAGCGACGAGAAAGGCGGTCTGCTGGGCGAGATCCTCGCCGGCAAACGGCGCGTCGATCAGCTCGGCGGCGGCGTCGACGGCATCTATCTGCGCAAGCCCGGCGAGGCGCAGAGCTGGCTCGCGCGCGGCACGCTCGATCTCGCCGGCGACACGTTGGGTTGGCTCGATCGCAAGGTGATCGACTTGCCGCAGGAAAAGGTGAAGGAAGCGGTGCTGATTCAGCCCGACGGCAGCAAGCTCGATATCGCCCGCGACAAGCCCGAGGACCCGCTGGCGCTCAAAGGATCGGCCACCGCCACGCTCAAGAGCGATACCGCGGCGAGCGAGCCGGCCAACGCCCTTGCCGGTGTCGAGCTGGCCGATGTGCGCCCGGCTGCGGAAGTAACCTTTCCCAAGGAAGGCATCGCCCATGCCGAATACACCAGCTTCGACGGGCTCACGATCAAACTCGCGCTGGTCGAGCAGGACGGCAAGAGCTGGGCGCGGTTTGAGGCGAGCGGCGCCGGCGATGGCGAGAAGGCAGCGGCCGAGCTCAATGCCAAGCTCTCGCCCTGGGTCTATGCCCTGCCGGACTACAAGGCCAAGGCGCTCAAGACGAAGCTCGCCGAATTGGTGGCGCCGGCTAAGCGCTCGTGAGCGGCGCCGACCCCGGCTCGCCGTGCACCGCTGTCTGCGTGCTCGACAGCGAGAGCGGCTGTTGCCGTGGCTGCTTCCGCACCATCGCCGAGATCGCCGCCTGGGGGAGCCTCGGAGCCGCGGAGAAGCAGCGCATCCTCGGCGAGCTGCCGGCGCGACGGGCGCGCGGCGGGCTGCAGCCTCCAGCAAGCGGACCCGCCGGCTGAACTCTGCGCGCTGTTGCGTCCTGCGCAACAATGTCCTGCATATAAAGACGGTTGTTCCTCCCCGATGAACGCCCACATCCTGCGCCAGGCGGGGCGGCCGGAGCGGGTCGCGTCTCGACAACGGAGGGATGAATGGCAAAGGTTCTGGTGCTCTATTATTCGACCTATGGTCATGTCGAGACACTGGCGGAGGCCGTGGCCGAAGGTGCCCGCTCGGTGCCCGGCACGGCGGTCACGCTGAAACGGGTGCCCGAGTTGATGCCGCCGGACGTGGCGCGCCAGGCCGGCGCCAAGCTCGACCAGAAAGCACCCATCGCCAACCCGCTCGAGCTTGCCGATTACGACGCGATCATCGTCGGCGCGCCGACGCGCTACGGGCGCATGCCCGGGCAGATGGCCAATTTCCTCGACCAGACCGGCGCGCTCTGGATGCAAGGCAAGCTCAACGGCAAGATCGGCAGCGCCTTTTCCTCGACCGCGTCGCAGCATGGCGGACAGGAGACGACGCTCTTCAGCATCATCACCAATCTCTTCCATTTGGGGCTGGTCGTGGTCGGCCTGCCCTACAGCGCGCAGGGGCTGCTGCGCCTGGATGAGATCACCGGCGGAACACCTTACGGCGCCACCACGCTGGCCGGCGCCAAGGGCGACCGCCAGCCCAGCGCCAACGAGCTCGAGCTGGCCCGCTTCCAGGGCCGCCACGTCGCCGAGATCACCGCGGCCTTGCTGCGCGGCCGCGGCTGACAGAACAGGAGCATCGCACCATGGACGGCCAATCCGTTTCGACGATCCGCCCGGTCGCCAAGCTGGCGCGCGGCATGCCCGCGAGCGACGGCGCCGGGGTCAAGCTCAACCGCGTCATCGGCACGCCGCAGCTCCAGGATATCGATCCCTTCCTCATGCTCGACGAGTTCCGCTCGGACGATGCCGCCGATTACCTCGCCGGCTTTCCCGATCATCCGCATCGCGGCTTCGAGACCGTGACCTACATGCTCGCGGGCCGCATGCGGCACGGCGACAACAAGGGACACACCGGTCTTCTCGAGGCCGGCAGCGTGCAATGGATGACCGCCGGCCGCGGCATCGTCCATTCGGAGATGCCCGAGCAGGAGAACGGCCTGATGCAGGGCTTCCAGCTCTGGGTCAACCTGCCGGCCAAGGACAAGATGGTGGCGCCGCGCTACCAGGAAATCCCGCCGCAGGACATCCCGGTGGCGGAACTCGACGGCGGCATCAAGGTCAAAATCATCGCCGGCGCCATCGGCGGCGTGCGCGGGCCGATCCACGGCATCGCCACCGAGCCGGTGCTGCTCGATGTGGCGCTGCCGGCGGGCGGGCGCTTCGCCCTGCCGCTGCCGGCGGGCCACAGCGTCTTCCTCTACCCGTTCGAGGGCGAAGTCGCCGTCGGCGACGCGGCGACGCGCGTGCCGCGCGGCAGCATCGCCGTGCTCGGCCCAGGCGACGGCGTGCTCGTCACGGCACCCGCGGGCGCCGGGCGCGTACTGCTCGCCGCCGGACGGCCGCTCAACGAGCCGGTGGCGCGCTACGGACCCTTCGTCATGAACACGCCGCAGCAGATCCGCGAGGCGCTCGTCGACTACGAGCTCGGGCGGTTCTGACGGCTCAGCGCCGCGGCGCAGGGACGCGGCAGCGCGAGACTGAGCGGGTCATTGAAGCGAGCGTTCATTTGCGGTCGGGGGCGCGGCGCCATCGCAGGGAGACAGGCGCGCAATCTGCGGTTACCCTAGGGCCGGCCGGTTAGTCTTCCGTACAGGCAGTACCCGGCTCGTCTGGCGCCGCCGCGGCACAGCATCGAAGGATGGGCATCATGCTCAGGATCGGGAGCGTTGCGTTGCTGCTCGTGCTTGCCGCTTGCGGCGGCGCCGGACAATGGAGCAAGCCCGAAACCACCCGGGAGAAGGCCGCCCAGGATCTCTCGGAGTGCCGCCACGTCGCGGAGATCGCCAATCGCCGCGACAGCGACATCGACACCGATATCCTGGCGTCGCGCGGGCAGGACTGGGAGCGGATGGGCATCATCCAGACCAAGCGCGACGAATTCGCCGACAGCAACCGCGCGCGCAGCGGCGACATCGTCACGCGCTGCATGATCGGCAAGGGCTATACACAAGCCGGCTGACCGGCCGGAACCGGCGCAGCGACGGCCCTGTTTCCCGCTTGCGCCGATGCGGCGAGGCAAGATAAAGGGATGGCATGATGCGGCAATGGTGGCCGGGTGTTGCGCTGATCCTCGCCGCCTGCGCCGCGAGCGGCAGCGCGCCGCCACCGCCCGGCACGGCGCAGGCGTTCTTCACCGGGCCCGACACGATCCAGGTGACGGCGAGCGACTACGTGCCGGCGCGCGCGGTGGCGCTGGTCGGCCCGTTCGGCGAGGTGGCGGCGGTGTCGATCGACACGACCAGGAACAGCGGCTATGCGGCGCCGTCGGGCGGCTCGCTCGGCATCGGCCTGGGTGGAGGCGGCGGCGGCACCTTCGGCGGCATCGGCCTCGGCTTCCCGCTGATCGGCGGCGGGGCGCCCGCCTATCCGGCGACGGCGCTCTCGACCGCGCTCATCCGCGTTCCCGCCGAACCTCCTTATGCGCAGGTTTGGCGCCAATCGCAGATCCGCATCCAGTTCGGCGACCCGCCCGGCGTCAAATACATCTCCATTCCCGCGCCGCCGCCGCCGCCACCGGCGTGAGCCAAAGCCCGAGTGCTACAGGTTGCAACAGCCCGGCGCCGCGCGCGGCGGGGCGATATCCCCTGCCGGGAGCGGCGGCGGCGCCGAGCCTCACGGAAATCCCGCGGAAAACGCGTCGCTCTTGCGCCGCCTGTATCACGTGAAACCTATACATGGGCGCCCGACCGGACCATCTTGGCCGGGTTTTCGCTACAGCAGCGGATGATGCAGCGTAGCATTGCCGGACCACGCGCGGACCACAAGCGCGCCAGCACGGCTACCGTGGTAGCGAACGGTCCAAGGGAGATGCCCCATGCGCGCCATGGTGCTCGACGCACCGCGCCGGAAGCTGCGGCTCGAGGAGCATGCCGAGCCGCGCCATCCCGGTCCGCGCGACGTGCTGATCCGCGTGCATGCCTGCGGCGTCTGCCGCACCGATCTCCACGTCGTCGACGGCGAGCTCGCCGACCCGAAGCTGCCGCTGGTGCCGGGCCACGAGATCGTCGGCACGGTCGCCGAGGTGGGCTCCGAGGTGGAACGTCTGAAAGCCGGCGACCGTGTCGGCGTGCCCTGGCTCGGCTGGACCGACGGCACCTGCGCCTATTGCCGCAGCGGGCGCGAGAATTTGTGCGACCATGCGCGCTTCACCGGCTACACCATCGATGGCGGCTATGCCGAGTACACCGTGGCGGATGAGCGCTATTGCTTTCCGATCCCGGCGGCCTTCGGCGATGTCGCGGCGGCGCCGCTGCTCTGTGCCGGGCTGATCGGCTATCGCGCGTTGAAGCTCGCCGGCGAGCCTGATAGCGTCGGCTTCTACGGCTTCGGCGCCGCCGCCCACATCGCCGCGCAGGTGGCGCGCCATAGGGGCCAGCGCGTCTTCGCCTTCACGCGGCCGGGCGACAGCGCCGGCCAGGACTTCGCGCGCGGCCTCGGCGCCGTCTGGGCCGGCGGCTCCGACACCGCGCCGCCCGAGCCGCTCGACGCCGCGCTGATCTTCGCGCCGGTGGGCGCGCTCGTCCCGGCAGCGCTCGCGGCGACCGTCAAAGGCGGCACCGTGGTGTGCGCCGGCATCCATATGAGCGACATTCCCCGTTTTCCCTATCGCCTCCTCTGGGAGGAGCGCGTGCTGCGCTCGGTCGCCAACCTCACGCGACGCGACGGCGAGGAGTTCATGGCGCTCGCGCCGCAAGTCCCGGTGCGCACCACCACGATGCCCTTCCCGCTCGCCCAAGCCAACGAGGCGCTCGCATCGCTGCGCGAAGGCCGCGTCGAAGGCGCCGCGGTGCTGGTGCCGTGACGTCCATACCGACGAGGTTTATGCGAAATAATGGCGCGCCGCGGTCGATGAAGATGGGCACTATTGCTTCGCCGCGGGGCTATGACGTTAACGCCGAAAACACGATTGCGGCGACGCTTATGCGCAGCGCCTGCCCATGGCACGGCGCCGATCGGTGGGCTTGCGACAGGGCCTCCGCTGGCGCCAGCCGGCGATTGCGGGGAGGTAATGTGTATTGTATAATGCTTTTATACACATCACAGCGGATCGCCGATGCGCACCAATATCGAGATCGATGACGCGCTCATGGCGGAAGCCCAGAAGGCTTCCGGACACGTCAGCAAGAAGCAGACGGTGGAACAGGCGCTCCGTTTGATGGTCAGGCTGCGACGGCAACACGAGGTCGACGTCGCTTTCGGCAAATACCGTTGGCGCGGCAACCTCGCCCGGAGCCGCAAAGGGCGAGGAACCGGGTGATCGTTGTCGACAGCAGCGTCTGGATCGACTTCCTCAAGGGCCGGAATGCGCCCCATGTCCGGCGACTGCGCGCGGTCCTCGGCACCGACGAGGTCATCGTCGGGGATCTGATGCTTTGCGAGGTCCTGCAAGGCCTTGACAGCGAGCGGGCGGCTCGAGATGTCGAGGCGCTGCTGCGCCGCTTCGACATTGTGCCAATGGCCGGCGACGCGATTGCCGTCGCAGCGGCCCGCAATTTCCGTTCCTTGCGCAGGCGCGGGATCACCGTCCGCAAGACCATCGACCTGCTGATCGGCGCCTGGTGCATCGAGAACCGCAGGCCGCTGCTCCACAACGATAGCGATTTCCATCCGATGGCGCGCCATCTCGGGCTGATCGAGTTGCCGGTGACGGCGTGACAGCGGAAGCTTTGCGGGAATCGGCGACGTGACAGGCGGCCGGCTCTAATTTCGAACGACAGCGTGGAAACCCGCCCTTGCGGGCGTCTGCAGCGTGCTCTGCAGTTCCGGGGACACATACGCAATTGATTGACCGTGGAGCCCAGTTATGGCCGCGGCGGGATTTTGAACTCCTAGGGCTTGCCCTTTTTCTGACGAGCCCAGCGAAATTCCGGGCCGGCTCCCGGATGACCTGACTGCCGATCCATCTCCTGCGCGATCTCTTCGCAATCATCCGCCAAAGTGAGCAACGCGTCGCGCGTGATCTCATGGCGCCTGGCCGTCTCGCGGAGCATCAGCGCTTTCTGCCGCCACGCCGGTGCATCTGGCATAGCCCGAACCTCAACCAGGATAGTTCCGCCAACACCGTGTTTTCATTGTGATATCGAATTGCGCGCTGGCGCTGCATTGGACGGTGCTTATGCTAATCGCCGATGAGAGGGGTCCTGCGTCTTCGCCACCGGCGGGTCTCTTCGCGCCTTTCGGCGCGTCTCGACCGATCACATGTTGCGCGCTTTGTAACAACGTGCCAACGTCGGTTGGGGGATAGACGGAGCCGGAGGAGGCCCAATGGCTCGCTATCGCTGCTACTACCTTGGCGCCAACAGCAAAATCCTGGTCGCCGACGACATCGAAGCCCGATCGGAGACGGATGCGCCGACACAGGCGCGGCGAAAGTTCGAAGTATCGCCAATGTTCCCTAGTTTCGAGCTGTGGCTGGGGGATCACCGCATCCACAAAGAGGCGAGAACACGGGAGGCGGTTTAGCCCGCCAAGCAACACGGGAGGCTGTGCCATGCAAAGCGTGATGGTCGTCGAAGACGATCCGACCTTTGCCCGAACGGTGGAAGCCCACCTCATGCGTGCCGGCTTCGAGGTCGAAGTTGCGAGGGACACCATCGTCGCTTTGAACATGCTCGAAGCGCGCAGCTTCGACATGTTCGTTGTGGATTTAGCGATGCCCTCAGGCAAGCCGAGCGGCTTGAGCTTCGCGCGCATGGTGCGCTATCAGCGCCCGAATTCGCACATCATCTTCATCACCGGCTACCCAGAACTGGCTGATGTCATCGCCCAACTGCCCGGCAAGGTTTTCACCAAGCCCGTAGACCTTGACGCCGTCGCTGTCGAGATAAGGTCGCAACTGCTGGGGTGATCGGCAGAAGCGACGTCGACGAGCCAATCCGGAGAAGCGCGCCCCTTGTAGCAGCCGCGCTCGCTAGCTGTCGTCGGCGATGCCGTATCGCCGCGCAGACGCCGACTGTCTCCGGGAAAAGCCTCGCAAATTCCGTCGCATGGCGGCAGAGTTTGACACGCCCCTGTCCGCGCGGCTCCTGCAGGTGGCCATCCGACCTCGACGTCCACCGCTCGGCTCATCTCTGGATTCAGACGCACGGCGAGAACGGCACGGCGACGGCGCGCGAGATGGTCGAGGCGATGCGCAAGAAGGGCGACGAGCGCGGCGCCGACGCGTGACTGCGGATCATCGTGGCGATCGGCACGTTGGGCGAACCGCCGACCGCGGCGCGTCATTAGCTGGATTACTCTTGATTGCCCGTTCCGCTGAGTTCGCCGCAGAACAAGCAACGCGCCGGCGCAGGTGAGCTGCACGCGGTGAGTAGGAGACAAGCGACAATGATGAATGTCCGGAGCATTCCGTCCTCCAGTACAGTAACGGTGCCGGCGTAAGTCCCGCTGACGCCAATTACATACGAAACCGACTACTTTTCAGTTAATTGTCCTCCAAATAGGTACTGGTTTTCCTATGACGCCAAACGGATTAGGATTTCATCAACCTTGTCGCATCGCTCATCCTCGTTTCGCTCATCCTCGTTTAGCGGGCGAGTCTAGCTCACCGGGTAAATCTCGCCGAGCGCCCAATGGAGGCTCTTCGATTTTGCCGTCGATGCGCCTATTCCCGCAGGCGCATGGGGCGACGCTTATCGGACTGGGCGTCATTGACTGGCTGGCCCGCACTGCCGACAAGCGTGGTCTTATCGCTGTGTTGGCGGGAAATCTCGTCGTTCAGCTGTTATCGCTGCTGGTGGTCGTCCGAACAATGCTCCTCGGGGCAGGAGCAGCCGTCGCACCTGGGGTCGTCATTCACATCGCTCTTGGTGGGCTATCTGCCTATTTTCTCGTCAAAGCTCGGAGGCTCTAAGCGGCGCGCATGTCGAACGAGGATTAGGTGGCTGCGGATCGTCGTGGCGATCGGCACGCTGGGCGAGCCGCCGACCTTCCCGGGTCGTGATGTGCCCCCTTCGGCAGGGCGTTTCTGTTTCGCTCACCGGGACCTATAGCTACGACGCCGTAAGGCCGGACAGCGCCGTGGCGATGGCGTTGAAGACGCTGCTGAGGTTCGAACCCACCAGCGTCACTGCGGCGATGATGACCACCGAGATGAGCGCGGCGATCAAGCCGTATTCGATGGCCGTCGCGCCGGTCTCGTCGCAAAGGAGCTTGCTTGCGAATAGACGCATTCATGCCTCCTGACATAGCGCTGCCGTTAAATATCAAAGTATCTCGGGCCAACAGGAAGGGCATCTCAGATCGTTTTTGATTTGAGACAAGAGCAATCGGAACGACGGACCGCGAGCGGACGCCTCAAAATTGCTCCGATCGATAAAATGCCAGTCGAATGTTTTTGTCCGAGGCACACGCACGGATAAACTCAACCGCGCGCTGGCTTACGCCGCTAGTCCTGCTTGGCCTTCGCTTGGTATAGCTCGACTTTCCAACGGTGCGCGCCGCACGGATGAATCCGACCCACACGCACAATGATGGTCAGTTCGGCACGGATCAGGTTCTCGTCGCCGGCCGCATTTGCCACTCGTTAAGCAGTGGCTCACAAGATGGAGTCGGGGGCACACGGCCTCCAGTCCGTGCCTCCTGCAAGCCAGAGCCCCGCCAGTTCGCCACCGGCGGGGCTCTTTCTACGTGCTAGTCGTCGGACAGTCGCACGATCGTGACGGCACCGAGGCGAAACTTCGCGACGGCTCGCGCCGCCTCCCCTTTGCTCCTGTAGCGCATCGCCCGATCACGACCGCCCCAGGTCACCGCCGGCTGTTCGCGCGTCAGCCACATTGGTCCGCCCGCGTCACGGCGAATGACGTACCGCGGGCGCTTCACGTCAGAACCCATGCGAGCCTCCTTGAGCTAGAGGACTGGCGAGCGATCTAGGTTTACGAAAGCGAGCGTCAACCCTCCCCGATCAGGCGGCGCAGCGTCAGCAGGAGTTCGGCGGGGCGGACAGGCTTCAGCAGGTATTCGTGGCGGCGCAGCTCATCGCCGCCGTGCTGCA
>Ga0209701_10000324_pt1 | contig 26867 bp, 18 predicted proteins | sample CZO8metaG_4_FD_188356 | JGI IMG/M metagenome (GOLD analysis project Ga0209701, IMG submission 188356) | Vadose zone soil microbial communities from the Eel River Critical Zone Observatory, Northern California, USA - CZOApr15con2H3.8 metaG... | ecosystem: Environmental > Terrestrial > Soil >... | reverse complement strand
TGTGTAGATGTTGTCCTTGAGCGAGATGGGAATGCCGTGGAGCGGACCGCGATCGCGGTGGCCCTTGCGGCCGCGAGGGGCAAAGAGTTCGGATTCGGCCTTTTTGGCCTGTGCGAGGGCAAGGTCAGCAGTGACGGTGATGTAGGCGTTAAGCTTGGGATTAAGCCGCTCGATACGGGCAAGCATGAGCTTGGTGAGCTCGACGGGGGAGAGTTTGCGTTTGCGAAAGAGATGGGCGACCTCTTCGATGGAGGCGAAGGCGAGATCGGTGTCGTTCATCCTGATAACACCCACGAAGAAAACGAAGATGTCGGCCTAAAAGCCGGCGCTGCAAAAGCTAAACACTAGAAAATCTTTTCCTGGCGGCGCAGGTTTCCGAAGGAGCCAATGTTGGCGATGATGAAAGTGGCGCTGAAACGATTGTCGGTGCGGACCTGGCCGAGAGCAATGCGGCGGTACTCGAGGGCGAGTCCGCAGCAGCCGCCGTTGTAGCTGATCTGAACAAGCTGGTTTTGCAGCGTGCCGTTGGTGAAGTCATAGCCGATTCCGGTGGTGAAATTGAAGCCTCTGCGAGTCAGGCTGCCGTAGCCGATAAGAGCGCGAACTTGATTCGCGAGAGGCTGGAGGACGGGATCGCCCTGAAGCCGGAAATGGCCCACAGTGGCGAAGAACTCACGGTAAGGTTTCACTTTGAGAAGTGTGCCGATAGTGGTGATCTTTTCGAGTTGTGGATCGTATTCGAGGATTTGCTCGGCGTCATAGAGGCCGCCGGGTGTGATTTTGAAATCGCTGACGATGGGAGACCAGTTGCGAGGGCCGTCGGCGAAGGCGAACGGCGTGACGGAGTCCAGGGTCTCGAAAACATTGCGCTGGCCGGGAACGATAGCGCCGCCGAACGTGGGATCAAAAAAATGTTTTTGGACAATGCGCCAGGAGAGGAAATCCTGCGGCTGGTCGTCGCCGGTTTTGACGACAAGACGCTGGGTGAAGCCATACTCGATTTCGCTGGTGTCGGTGAGAGTAGCATCGGAGTCAAAACGGATGAAGCTGGCGAAATTGTTTACGCCGGTTACGTAGCGGTAGGTGACAACGGGTTCGATGGTGTGCTTGTAGCGCTTGCGCGCTTTGGATTTTTCGCGGGGAGTGTAACCGAAAACACGCTCGAGGGCCGGCGGACGAAGCTCGACAGCAAATTCGCCGGTGTTGCGGGTGAGGGACTGCCCGCTGATAAGGCCCGCGGAATCGAGCGAATTGCCGTAATAAGTGGTGCGGAATGCGGCGGAGGATGTGATGCCGAGCCAGGGGCCAAAGTGAAGGGGCACGGTGACCCGGGGAGCAAATTCGGTGCGGGTCACGAAGGAAGGCGTGTCCAGGGGACTGGCATCGTCACGATGCGCCGCGCCTGCAAATGAATCAAATGAGAAATACACAGGGAGATCGTGCCAAGGCGCTTGTTCGACGGAACCGAAGCGAACTTCGGGCGCGCTGCGGAGCGAAACGCTGGTGGCAGGAGTGGTGACGCCCGAGACGGAGGTAGTCGGAACACTGAGAAAGCTCCGATCAGTGAGGGCGGCTAAATTCAAACTGAATCCGAGGAAATTGTTGGTGAGAAAAGTGGCGCTGCGAACCTCGGAGTTGATGGCGTCACCGAAAGTGTCGGCGAAAGCCAGACGGAACGTGAGAGAGGAAAGTTCGTTGACGTCGGCGACGAAGCGCCAGCCTGCAGGAAGGAGCGATTGGACTTCCAACTGCTGCTGGTGGCCTCCCTGAGGATGGAGAACGCCGGCGGCATCGGAAAGACCGCGATCGATGACGCCGTAATAGTTGTACCTGAGGGAAGTGTTTTCCCAGGGTTTGGCGCGAAAGTCGCCACGCTCAGCCGAGCCGCGGCGGCTGAGGTATTGAGCGCCGAGGGTAGCATCCATCCAAGGCAGCGGCGCCCAGTAAAAAGCGTCGCCGAGGATAAAGCCTTTGCTATTGCTATTGCCTGGCTCGGGAATGAGGAATCCGGACTGACGGACCTTGGGGCCGGCGGGTGCCGTAGCGTAGGGGAGCCAGACGAGGGGAACGCGGAGCACGCGAAAGTTGGCGCTGACGAGGGCGACGTTCTTGTTGAGGCGGATGCGGGCGTGCGGCGCATAGAACTGCCACGTCGGACGCCGGGGGTCGCAAATGGTGATCCATGCACCGCGGACGAGATAGACGTCGGCGGGGAAGCGCTCGACCTCGCGAGCTTCGAAATAGAGAGGGTTGTCAGAAAGGAGGATCGCGGGATTGGGGCGGCGCTCGATCTTCACGGTGCCGCGGACGTTGATGAAAAGACCGTGTCCGGTGCTGACGTTGTAGTGGGCTTCGTCCCCTTCGAGGTGCTCGTTGTTGTAGTCGAAGCGCACGTGACCCCGGGCGAGGGATTCGGTGGTCTTCGTGTTGTACTCGACGTGGTCAGCCTGGAGACGGACGTCGCCGTAGCGGATGTCCACTTCGTCGTCGACAAGGAAGAGATCCCCGCGTTTTTGTTGCGGGCCGCGGGAGTAGATCTCGACGATACCGCCTTTGCCTGAAGGCAGGCGAATCTGCTGCGCAAGCGTAACGTTTGCGGCGGAGCCCGGAAGAAAAAACAAGAGCACGGTCAGGAAGATCCGAAGCCGAAGCGCGGAGAGAGTCCGGGCATGGAGGTAACCATTCACGCGGAACATGAAGTCGATGAAAACAGTTGGATAGCCTAGCACGGGGCTGGAGGGATTTGTAGCAGCGCGGTGGATGGCGAGAGGGAGCGGCGTCCCGGGAGGTCTCAAGGAGCCGCAGCTAACACGGCGAAACGCGACAAGCGTGTTGCGCGTCTTTCTCAGCACGGAATGGTTTGCCTTTCCAAAGACATAAAGATGCACTGCGCGGGCCTGAGGAGGTATGATGCCGGGCCTTGCACGCTAGGGGGTGGAAATGCGCCGTACTTTGCCTGCTGTGTGGATGATTCTGATGTTGGTGCTGTCTTGTGCTTTGGTGCCGGCTGGTGTGATCGCGGGGCCGGCGGACCAAGGAAGTCCCACGGATAAGCTGAAGAATCTCGAATTTCGCGAGATCGGCCCCGCAACGATGGGCGGGCGCATCGATGATTTTGCGGTCGTCGAGGGAAATCCAAACATCGTCTTTGTCGGTGTGGCGTCCGGCGGAGTGTGGAAGACGACGAACAACGGCACGACGTGGGAGCCGGTGTTCGACAAGGAAAGCGTTTCGACAATTGGCGACATCGCGATTGCGCCGTCGGACCCGTCGATCGTGTGGGTGGGAACAGGAGAGCCGAACAACAGGCAGAGCTCATCGTGGGGCGATGGGATATACAAATCGCTCGATGGCGGAAAGACCTGGCAGAGAATGGGCCTGGCGGCGACGCATCACATCGGGCGCATCGTCATTCATCCGAGGAATCCGGATGTGGTGTACGCGGCGGCGCTTGGGCATTTGTGGGGGCCGAATCCGGAGCGCGGCGTTTACAAAACGGCCGACGGGGGGAGGAGTTGGTCGCAGGTGTTGAAGATCAACGATGACACGGGCGTAAGCGACATTGCCATGGACTCGGGGAGCCCAGACATACTGTACGCCGCGGCGTACGAGAGGCGGCGCACGCCGTACGGGTTCAACGGAGGCGGGGCAAACAGCGCGATTTATAAAACCACAGACGGCGGGGCAACGTGGAAGAAATTGACGAAGGGATTGCCCTACGAAAACGGCGGCGACACGGGGCGCATCGGACTGGATATTTACCGTAAGGACCCGAACATCGTTTACGCCATCGTGCAACATGAAAAAGGCGGAACGTATCGCAGCGAGGATAAAGGCGAGACGTGGAAGAAGATGGGTGACACGAACCCGCGCCCTTCGTACTACAGCCAGGTTCGCATCGATCCCAACAATGATTTGAGAATCTGGGAGCTCGGGGCGCAAATGTTCCTTTCGGAAGACGGTGGGAAGACGTTTGCGACCCAGCGTGTGCGCAGCATTCACGGGGATTTTCACGCGATGTGGATCGACCCGAGCGATTCGAACCACATGATCACGGGTTCGGATGGCGGAATTCACTGGAGCTACGATGCTGGAAAAACATGGGACTTCGTCAACACGATAGCGATTGGACAGTTTTATGAAGTCGGGCTGGACAATGACCGGCCGTACCACATCTGCGGCGGCTTGCAGGACAACGGAAGCTGGTGCGGGCCAATCCAATCGCTGAGCCAGGAAGGCATGGTGAATGAAGACTGGCAATTGATTCATGGCGCCGATGGATTCTATGCGGAGATCGATCCCGTGGAGCCCTGGATCGTGTACACGGAATCGCAGGACGGGCACATCGACAGGCGCGACATGCGCACGGGGCAGCAGCGATCGATTAGGCCAGAGGCCAAAGCGGGTGAACCACCTTATCGGTTCCAGTGGAATTCGCCGGTGGCGGTTTCGGTGCACGACCACAAGACGATCTATTACGGAGGGAATTATTTGTTTAGGTCGGCTGACCGCGGCGATTCTTGGACGCGGCTCGGCGGAGACCTGACGACCGGAGTGGATCGAAACAAGCTGCAGATTTTCGGGAAGACGCCGGACAAAAATACCCTTTCGCGGCACGATGGCGTGCAGCAGTTCCCGACGATTACGACGTTGAGCGAATCGCCGCTCACGCCGAACGTTCTCTGGGCAGGAACGGACGACGGGAACCTGCAGGTGACGCGAGACGGCGGGAAGACCTGGAAGAACGTGACGCCGCGCGTTCCGGGCGTGCCAAAGGGAACATACGTGAGCCGGGTGCTGGCTTCGAAGTATGGTGAAGCAACGGCGTTTGCGACTTTCGACGGACATCGCGCCAACGATTACAACGTGTACGTCTTCACGACCTCGGATTACGGGGAGAACTGGAAGGCGATTCGCAATGGGATTCCCGATTCTGCGGGAACGTTGCACGTGGTCCGCGAGCACCCGCGAAATCAGAACCTGCTCTTTGCGGGGACGGAGTTCGGGTTGTGGGTTTCATGGGACCGTGGCGCGAATTGGGCGGCGCTGAAAAATAATTTTCCAACGGTGCCCGTCGACGATATCGAAATTCAGGCGAGGGAAAACGACCTGGTGCTGGCGACGCACGGACGGTCCATCTGGGTTTTTGACGATCTGACGCCGATCGAAAAGTTTGATTCCAGCGTGGCGGGAAGCGATCTGACGTTCTTTACGCCGCGTAACGCGACAGAGTGGTTTCTCAAGCAGCGCCGGTGGTTCGCGGGGCAAAAAATGTTCACGGCCAAGAATCCTCCCTATGGTGCAATTCTGAATTACTACCTGAAGGAGGCGTTGCCTGCCGAAGCGGCGAGGACCGGCAAGGACGACAAAGAAAAGAAAGAAGCGGCCCCCGCCGAGGACAAATCGAAAGCGAACGCGGCTGCGAAAAAGGAAGGCAAAGTCAAGATCAGCGTTTACGACAAGGACGGAAAGCTGGTGCGGGAATTGGATGGACCTGGCGCAGCGGGGGTGAACCGGACGAATTGGGACCTGCGCTGGAATTCACCGGCGGAGCCAACTCCAGAGCAACTCGAAGCCGTTGCACAAGGCTTCGGATTTGGGCCGCGCGGCCCGCTGGTTGAGCCAGGCGAATACACCATCAAAATCAAAGCGGGAAGCAAGGAGGCGACGCAGAAGGTCGTCGTCGAGGATGATCCGCGCGTGCAGATCTCGCCATCGGACCGCGCGGCGCGGCATGACGCGATCGACCAGCTCTACGCGATGGCGAAGACGACCGACAAAGACCGCAGGACAATCGAAGGAGTCAAAATCGCGCTTACTGCAGCGAGGGAGGAGTGGAAGAAGGATGCGGGAAAATCGAACGCGCCGAAAATCCCGGAGGATGTGCAGAAGGCAGCGGATGAACTTCAGAAGAAGGTCGATACTCTGGCGGAGAAGTTTGTCCGCGAACGTGAGGGTCTCGGCAACGCTGGGCCACCGTTCGAATGGAAGCCGGATCCGTTGCCGTTGCAGGTGCAGGGCCTGCTCCAAGATCTGGACGGGTTCGCGGCCGCTCCCGGCGGGCAACAGAAGGAAAAACTGGCGGAGCTGGCTCCTCTGGTGAGCGATGCCTCGGCGCAGGTCAAGAAGATAGTGGAAGAGGACCTGGCGGCATTGAACAAGAAGATGAATGACGCCGGAATCCCGCACATCGTCCCGGCGGCGCCGCAGCCGAGAGGCGGGCGAGGAGGCGAAGAAGAATCGGACCGATGACAATTGGACCGCCTATGAACAGAATTGTGCTTGCGATTCGCAGGGCGTGAGAATCAGAACGGTGACAGGCCTTCTGGCCTGTCACCCGCGAGACGGTTTTAAGAAACTCGCGTCTAAGCGTCCAGAGCAGGGCGAATTTCCGGCACGCCGCTTGTCCGCGGCCAGCCAGACCAGCAATTACAATAAAGCGATCGATCCACGGTACGGAGGAAAAAGCATGAACGCGAAGCAGCCCGGTCTGCGCAGTTTGGCAGTGTGGTCCGTTGTGCTGGCGATGAGCCTTGGTGGATTTGCGTGGACCGCCGCCGCAAAGCCGCAAGGCATCGCGGAGCAAGACAAGAAAGAGGAAAAGAAAGAAGAGAAAAAAGACGAGAAGAAGGACGATAAAAAGGGGCTGCCGCTGAAGCCCGAGCGGAAGATCTCCTTCACGACGGATGAAGGAACGTGGCTGTCGCTGGACGTTTCGCCGGACGGCAAAACGATTGTCTTTGAAATGCTGGGCGACATTTATACGCTGCCGATCGAAGGCGGGCAGGCGAAGTTGATCGCCGGTGGGATGTCGTTCGACAGCCAGCCGAAATTTTCTCCGGACGGGCAGTGGATCGCATTCCTCTCCGACCGCGAAGGAAGTGAAAACATCTGGATCATGCACGCGGACGGGACAGGGGTGAAACAGGTTTCGAAGGATCCAAACAGTGATTTCATTTCGCCGAACTGGACGCCCGATGGCAAGTACATTCTCGTTTCGAAATCGGCGTTCGCGATTGGGTCGATGGAAATCTGGATGTATCACATAGACGGCGGATCGGGCGTGCAGATTACGAAGGCCAAGCCGACGCCGACCACCAGGCGGGCAGAGCGCCCGAACGCCGTGGGCGTGGTGGCTTCGCCGGACGAAAAGTATCTCTACTACGCCACCAAGCTGGGATCGCTGAACTACAACGCGCAATTCCCCATGTGGCACATCGCCCGGCGGGACCGCAAGACGGGCGATGAAGACAACATCATTACCCAGATTGAGAGCGCGTTCCGGCCCGTGCTTTCGCCGGACGCAAAACAGATCCTGTATGTGACGCGTTATGAAACGGAAACCGGTCTGCGGCTGCGAAACCTCGATACGGGAGAAGACCGCTGGGTGAAATACCCAGTGACGCGCGACGATCAAGAATCGCTCTTCACGCGCGACGTTTTCCCCAGCTATGCATTCCTGCCGGGCGGGAAAGAGATCGTTTACAACCAGGATGGAAAGATCAAGCGCCTGGACCTCGCGACGGGTACTGACAAAGTGATTCCGTTTACGGCGCAGGTTACGCAGGACCTTGGGCCGAAGCTGGACTTCCCGCAGCAAGTGGAGCAGGGTCCGGTTAAGGCGAGGCTGATCATGAGCCCTGCCGAATCGCCGGACGGGAAGAAGCTGGCGTTCTCCGCCATGACACACGCCTACACGATGGATATTCCCGGCGGAAAGCCGCAGCGGTTGACGAGTCGGAACGCGCGTGAGTTTCAGCCGGCGTGGTCGCCGGATGGAAAGTCCATCGCTTATGTGACGTGGTCGAGCGAAGGTGGACAGCTCTGGAGGGTGGCGGCCTCGGGGGGAACACCGGTGCAGTTGTCGAAGTCGCTCGCCGTGTATAGCAACCCCGCGTGGTCTCCGGACGGAACAAAGATCGTGCTGCTGCGCGGCAATGCCTATGACCGGGAAAACAGCGGCTTCGACGGTGGGCAGACAGCTAACGCCGACCTTGTATGGATTCCTGCGGATGGCGGCGACGCAAACTTGATCTTGCCGGCGCGGGGCGCTGGTGGGCCGCACTTCACGCACGAAAAGGATCGCATTTACGTGTACACGGCACTTGGACTCGTGTCGCTGCGGTATGACGGAACGGACCGGCGCACACACCTTCAGGTGAAAGGGCAAGGACTGTACGCTGCCGAGGAGCCGGTCCCGGCAAGCGACATTCAGCCGAGCCCGGATGGGCAGTGGGTGCTGGCCCACGTCATGAATCAACTCTACCTGATAGCTATGCCAGCAGTGGGTGGAGAAGCTCCAACGGTGAATGTCATGACGCCGGTGGTTCCCGCAAGACGCTTAACGGATATCGGCGCGGACTATTTTGCCTGGGCCGATGACGGAAAAACGATCACCTGGGCAGTGGGCGCAAGCTTCTTCCGGCAGCCCCTGAGCGCGATCTCCTTCGAAGCGCCGAAGGATGAGAAGAAAGAAAGCGAGAAGAAAGATGCAGAGGCGAGAGATGGCGAAAAGAAGGAGCCCGCCACTCAAGCCGTCGAGGCAAAGAAAGACGAAAAGAAGGACGAAAAAAAAGAAGAGAAAAAACTGAAGGAGCAGGACAAGAACGTCGAGGAAATCGCCGTCGAACTTGAGGTCCCGCGAAAGACGCCAAAAGGCACGATCGTGCTGCGCGGTGCGACCGTCGTAACCATGAAGGGCGATGAAGTGTTGAAGTATGCGGACATCGTCGTGGAAAACAATCGCATCAAGAGTGTCGGCCCGAAAGGCAGCGCGCCAGCGGGTGCAAAGGTGTTGGATGTGACCGGGAAGACCATCGTGCCAGGTTTCATCGACACGCACGCGCACTGGTTTGAAATTCGCCGCGGCATCCTGGACACGCAGAATTGGTCGTTCCTGTCCAACCTGGCGTATGGCGTGACGGCGGGGCTCGACGTGCAAACCAGCACCAACGACATGTTCGCCTATCAAGACCTTGTGGACAGCGGAGACATTCTCGGTTTGCGTGCGTTTTCGACAGGCCCGGGCGTTTTTTCCGACAACAATTTCCAATCGATGGAAGAAGTAAAGGGCGTGCTGACGAAGTACAGAAAGTATTACGGCACGCACAACATCAAGAGCTACCTGGTGGGGAACCGCAAGCAGCGGCAGTTCATGGTGCAGGCTTCGAAAGAGCTGGAGATGATGCCGACGACAGAAGGCGCGCTGGACCTGAAGCTCGACCTCACCCACGTCATCGACGGCTTCCACGGCAACGAGCACACCCTGCCGATCACCCCTCTGTACAAGGATGTTCTGCAGCTCTTCGCACAATCTGGGATTTCCGAGACGCCGACTTTGATCGTCAACTACGGCGGGCCATTTGGTGAGGACTACTGGTACGAATACAGCGAGGTGCACGACAACGCCAAGCTGAATCATTTCACGCCGCACCGGATCATCGATCAGAAGACCAAGCGGCGGCCGGGGTGGTTCCGCAAGGACGAGTACGCGTTCCCCAAACTGGCGGCGCAAGTGACAAAACTGGAGCGCGCGGGAGGTCTGGTGGGCGTTGGCAGTCACGGGCAATTGCAGGGGCTCGGCTACCACTGGGAAATGTGGATGCTGGCAAGCGGGGGAATGACACCACTTGAAGTGCTGCGATGCGCGACGCTGAACGGCTCGAGGATCGTAGGCCGGCCGCAGGATCTTGGCACCATCGAGCCGGGGAAACTCGCCGACCTGGTAATTCTGGAAAAGAGCCCGCTCGATGACATCCACAACACGAATACCATCCGTTGGGTGATGAAGAACGGAGAATTGTTCGAAGGCGACACGCTCAACCAGGTGTGGCCTGAGCAGAAGAAACTCGAGCCGCTGTTCTTCTGGAATTACGACACGCCGAAGGCGGGGGAGGCTCTGAGTTACGGGAAAACAGCGCAACCCTAGCCGGGGGTTGCGATGGTCACTGCGCCAATGGTGCGTCGTCTAGCGCCGCGAGGCAATCAGCGACTTAAGGCGTTTGCGTCTCTTTCTTTGCCTGTGCTTTTGTCAGTGTGGAACGATACCAGTCAAAGGTGCGGCGCAGGCCTTCTTCAAAGCTGACTTGGGGATCGTAGGCGAGGCATTCGCGCGCCTGCGCGATATCGGCTTGCGAATCACGAATGTCGCTGTCGCGGGGCGGGTCGTACTTTGCCTCAAGATGCCTGCCGCATATTTCTCCCAAGAGCTTCAGCGTTTGATTGAGCGTAAAGCGGCTTCCCGTCCCCACGTTGAAAGTCTTGCCGGAGGCATTGGGTGCCTCGCAGGCAAGAAGGTTGGCCTGTACGGCGTTTTCGACGTAGGTGAAATCACGGGACTGCTCGCCGTCTCCGAAGATCACAGGCTGCGAATCTTCCAGGAATGCCGTGCAAAATTTGGCGAGCACGCCGGAATACGGAGAGTCTGGATCCTGGCGCGGACCGAAAATATTGAAATAGCGCAGAGAGACATTCTCCAGGCCGTAGCAGCGGCCAAAGGTCTGGGCATAGAGCTCGCCAACGAACTTGGTGACGCCGTAGGGAGAGATGGGCGCGGGCTGCATGGTCTCGACTTTGGGCAACGTTGGCGTCTCGCCGTAGACAGAGGAGGAGGCAGCAAAAACCACGCGCTTCACTTTGGCGTCGCGGGCGGCGATCAGGACATTGAGCGTGCCATCGATGTTGATTTTATTGGTCTCGATGGGATCCTTGACGGAGCGGGGCACGGAAGTGCGTGCGGCAAGGTGCAGGACGTGCTCGGCCTCATGCATAGCCTTGCGGACAATCTCGATGTCCGTGATGCTTCCCTTGATAAATGTAATCTTGTTCCGGGCCTCGGTGAGATTGTCTTCTTTGCCGGAGGAGAGATCGTCAAGGACCACAACGCTGTGGCCGCGCCGGACGAGCTCGTCCACGGTGTTGGAACCGATGAAGCCGGCGCCGCCTGTGACGAGGTAGCGCATCCAGGGAATCCTCCTCAATCGAGGTTCGTGGCCGAAACAGTTCCGCCACGGAAATTAACGCGGCCCCGGAAAGACGGGAACATCGCGTTTTGGTACGCTCAGAGTTCGCGGAGAGCCTCCGGCACGTTGCGCCGGGTTGCCGCGGACGTTGAGATATTGTACGACGGAAGTTTCTGGGCGGAGAGACAGTTTCGCATGCGGGTCGCACAAAGAGCATGAGCCACCGAATACAGGCAGGACTTGCGGCCACGGCTGCTCTGGCCTGCGTGGCGGGCGCCTTTTATTGGTTGCGTGGCCGCAATGTACAGGCGCCGCCAACGCTGGCATCCGCGGCGGCGACGGCACCGATTGAAACACCTAGTATCCGCAGTCCAGGCTCCGCCTCCTCTCCAGCATCCCGTTTGCCGGCCGAGGTCAGAAAGGGTCAGCCGGCCGCCGACCCTGGACCACCGCTTCGCGACGGCGAAGTGTTGGAATACTCGGCGGACGTGTCACAGCTAAGCAACGTCGCGAGCCTCAAGCTGCAAGTGGCGGAGAAGCGAGACTTTCTGGGGAAGAGTGCCTGGCACCTGCAGGCTTTCGCGCACACTGCAAATCCGCTGCGGATAGTTTTCGCGCTCGACGACCAATTCGATTCGTACAGTGATGCCGCGGACATGACGAGTCTGCAATACGAGATGCATCTGGACGAGCGCGGGCAAAAGGTGACCTCAATCCAGCGGATGACAGCAACGGGGAAAGAGCCCGCCCCAGCCAATGCCACGGAAACGCGTGTCCTGCCCGGAACGCGTGATCCACTGGGCATGATGCATTATTTGCGGAATGTCGATTGGACGAAAACCGCCGAAGTAGGGAGTCCCGTTTACGATGGGCACAAGCTCTACGATGTTCGGGCCAAGTTTGCGGGCAGGGGGGAGGCGGTTACTGTTCCGGCGGGCAGCTATAAGACCTCAAAAATTGAGATACGAGTGTTTGAGAACCGCGTGGAAATCAAGGATTCATATTTCACATTATATGTTGCCGACAACGCCGCGCGGACTCCAGTGCTGCTCGAAGCAGTGCTGCCGTTCGCAACCGCGAAAGTGGAATTGCTGCGTGCGAGGTAGCAGAAGAGGGTCTGGGGTCCGTAGTCCAAAGCCGGAAGGTGCCAGGCTGGAGCCCGGCGCTACCTTTGAGTTGCGAGCTGCTCGATGAGGGCGCAGGCAATGTGCCCGATGGTGATGTGGGCCTCCTGGATCCGCTGAGGATCGCGCGAGGGGACGTTGAGAAGCAAATCAACCTTACCGGCGAGTGCGCCACCGGTTTCTCCCGTAAAGGCGGCAAGATAGGCGCCCCGTGCGCGGCCCGCCTCCACGCCTCGAATAATGTTGGGACTCATGCCGCTCGTGGAGAGGGCCACAAGGACATCCTGTGCCGTAACCAGAGATTCGATCTGCCGCGAAAAAACCTGCTCGAACCCGTAGTCGTTTCCGGCAGCGGTAAGAACAGCGGGGTTCGCTGTGAGGGCGAGCGCCGCAAGACCACGGCGAAGCTGGCGGAGCCGCACTACAAGCTCCGCCGCGAGGTGGAGGGCATCCGCCGCGCTTCCACCGTTTCCAAAGAAAATAATCTTGCCGCCGGCGCGCAAGGCTGACGCGCACTTTTCCGCAAACTGCGCCACGCTCGCAACAAGCTCATCAGAAAAATTCTGCTTGACGCGAGCGCTCTCCATGAGCTGGCGGCGGATTTCATCGATGGGGGACGCCATCGGGGCCTAGCAGAGCGCGATTTTCTGGCGATGACGCGTGACACGGCGCGTGGCGTTGCGCGTATCGATGACAATCTTGGCGGCGTCAACGATGCCCACGTAGTCATAGCTGGAGTGATCTGTGGCAATGATCACGGCGTCGTAGCTTCCGAGGGACTGAGGATTGAGCGGCACGGATTTCATGTTCTCGTAGTTGTAGTGCCGCATTTTGTGGAGCTGAGGGAAATAAGGATCGTTGTAGTCAAGCTGCGCGCCGCGCTGCTGGAGCAGCTGCATTATCTTCAGCGTGGGGGACTCCCGCAAGTCGTCGACGTCCTTCTTGTAGGCCACGCCGAGAATCAACAGTTTTGCGCCCTTTAGACTCTTCTTGTGATCGTTGAGGGCGGCGGCGACGGCATCCACGACGTGATAGGGCATGGCGGTGTTGACTTCACCGGCCAGCTCGATAAAACGAGTCGAGAAATCGTACTCGCGCGCCTTCCAGGAGAGATAGTACGGATCGACGGGGATGCAGTGACCCCCGAGGCCGGGCCCCGGGTAGAAGGGCATATAACCAAAGGGCTTTGTCGCCGCCGCATCGATAACTTCCCAGATGTCGATGCCCATGCGCAAGCTGAGCATTTTGAGCTCGTTCACTAACGCTATGTTGACGCAGCGGAAAATGTTTTCAAGCAGCTTGGCCATTTCCGCGGCGCGTGTGGAGCTTACGGGAACGACGCGGGCAACGACCTGGGCATAGAGGGATTGTGCGGAGCGGCCACTGGGCGGATTCACCCCCCCCACAACTTTCGGAATCTGCGCCAGGCCGAACTGTTTGTTTCCTGGATCTTCGCGTTCGGGTGAGAAAGCTAGATAGAAATCGCAAGCGATATTTTCATTCTCAAAGCCGGCAGCGATGGGGCAGCGCAAGCCGCTCCTTTCCAGAATGGGAAGAACGAGTTCTTCTGTGGTGCCGGGATACGTCGTGGATTCCAGGACCACAAGCTGGCCCTTCTGCAAATGCGGCTGAATAGAGATGGCCGTCTGCTCCACATAGCTCAGGTCCGGCTCGCGGCGCTCGTCGAGCGGCGTGGGAACGCATATGATGATAGCATCGGCCTCCTTCAGACGCGCAAAATCGGTTGTGGCGCTGAAGTGGCGACTGTTGACGAACTGCTGGATTTTGGTTTGCTGGATGTGCTCGATGTAGGACTTCCCGGCATTCAGCATCGTCACTTTGTTTTGATCGGTGTCAAATCCCGTGACTTTGTGGCCCGCTTCAGCGAAACGCAGCGCCAGGGGGAGACCCACATAGCCACAGCCAATGATAGCCACTTTGAGCTGGGCGCCTTTGAAGAATTCGGGTTTACGGTCGATTGGCATGAGTTCTGTCGCACTCCTCGCAATATTCAGGGATGCCAAAGGCCACAGGGCCGCTTGGGAAAAGACACACAAATATAGCAGGTTCGGCGCGAACTAAAAAATCCAGCTCTTGCACTGTGTCACGGCCTGTTTACTAGGTGTTGCGGCTGTTGCCAAGACGCGGGAAGATATAGAGGATTTGCTTCGCGGCGACGCAAAACCGCGCATTCGAAGCCGCCATTCAGTTATGATTTTCGTCATTCTCTTCCTCGGGCTCGCGGTAGGTGCGCTCGTCGGGTTGTTGGGCATCGGCGGCGGTGTCGTGCTGGTTCCCGCGATGGTCTACCTGCTGAGAATGGATCAGCATCTGGCACAGGGCACTTCGCTCTTTATCCTCCTGCCGCCGGTGGGACTCGGCGCACTGCGCGAGTACTGGAAGCAACGTCAGGTGGATCTGCGAGCAGGCATACTCTGCGCGCTGGGAATGATGCTAGGGGCGTACCTGGGCAGCCAGATAGCGATTCCGATGGCTTCGCGGAACCTAAAAGGACTTTTCGGGTGCTTCTTGATGCTGGCAGCGGTCTTGCTCTGGAGAAAGGCTCAGAAGGAACGTCAGGCGGTGAGCGTCGCAGGCGAGGAGCGGGCCGGTGGCTGAGAGCGTTGGACGCAGCGCAGGAATCTTCGCAGTGGCATGCGTCTGCGGCGTGGCCTCGGGAATGTTTGGAATTGGCGGCGGAGTCCTGCTGGTGCCGCTCCTCGGACTGCTGTTCGCGTACAGCCAGCATCGAGCGCAAGGCACCAGTTTGGTCGCACTGATTCCCCCCACCGGTCTTTTAGCCCTCATCTCCTACGCGAAGGCGGACTATGTATCTTGGAAGACGGGATTTTTGTTGATACCGGGGATTTTTGCGGGTGGAATTCTTGGCGCTGCACTTGCCAAGAAAATTCAGCCGCGGAGAATGCGTCAGATATTTGCGGGAGTGATGTTTGCATTGGGCGCGTGGCAGGCGCTGTCCGCCTGGGGCCGCTGAGGAGTTTGGGAACACCATGGTTGATTTGCACTGCCACATCTTGCCGGGACTCGATGACGGGCCGGCCGCCTTCGAAGAATCCCTGGCAATGGCCGAGTCTGCCATCGCGGACGGGATCACTCATGTTGTAGCGACGCCGCATTCGAACAACGACTATCATTTCGATTATTCGCGGATCCGCGAGCTGCGAGATCAGTTGCAGACCAAAATCGGCGACCGTCTGGCGCTCGCTACCGGGTGTGATTTTCACCTCTATCCCGAGAATCTGGAGGCCCTGCGCAGAGATGCCTCCCGATTCTGCATAAACCAGCATAATTATCTTCTCGTTGAATTCAACGAATACTCGATTCCACCTGCCGTGGACCAAACCCTACATGAGATCCAATTAGCGGGGTTCCAACCTGTGATTACCCATCCGGAGCGCAACGCCATCCTTCGCGCGCAGACGGATCGGCTGAGGAAGTGGGTGGGGCTCGGATGCTTCATCCAGGTGACCGGGTGTGCTTTGACCGGGTTTTTCGGCGCGCGACCGCAGAGGGATGCCTCGCGCTGGATCGGCGAAGGGCTGGTCCATTTCGTGGCCAGCGACGCACACAATACGCGAGGCAGGCCGCTGAAGCTGCGGCCGGCGTTCGAGAGGGTGCGCGAACAGTTCGGCGCCGAAAAAGCCAGGGCGCTGTTTGTCGATAACCCCATGGCGGCTTTTGAGGGACGTGAACTGCCCCACGTGCCCGAAGTAGAGGAATCGGCAGCGCCCTCGCGCCGGAAGCGATTCTTCTTTTTCTGATTTCATTAGGACATTGGGCGTATCGGCAACTCCGCCCATGTATTGAGCAGACCGAGGAATTCACGCACGACGTCGAGGGCCCCGTTTGAGGAGCGCCACCAGCGCGCAGGCTCAAAGGGATCGGCCTTGGCAGCCCGCACGATGGCGCGTCCTTTTGCGTCGGCCAACTGACGCCAGAGAGTCCGAACGCGGCGAGTATGCACCTTGGTCGTAACAATAATCACCACAGCGCTCTTCTCGCCGACAAGTGCCGTGGATATGGCGGCGACTTCGTCGGCGGTGTTCGATATGGAAGGCGGGAGCACCCGGATGGTATCTGCTGGCACACCTTCATGGATGAGCACTCGCAGATTGTAGAAGTCTTCGCCAACGTAAGGGATGCCCATCGCATCGAGGTCGGCTGCGGGTTGCGCGGCACGTGTCAGCCAGATTTCCGGGGCGTATCCTTCCCTATACAGCCTGGCTGCCTCGATGGCACGCAGTGGCATTCTGCCGCTGAGGACTGCGATCGCCTGGGCCTTTTCGAGTGGGTCTTCGACGACAAGCCAGCGTCCGACACTGAGAAAAAAGAGTGTCCCGCCGAGAAGTAACGCAGCCGCGAGGCCGAGCTTGATCCATAGCCCGCGGCGGCGCGGCGGCGTGCTGTGTGTGAGTTGACGGTCGGCCGCCATCTTGGGGTGCTCGCAACCGAGCGGGCGCATCCTATCTTGGCCCGCGGAAGTGGTCAATCTGGCGGGGGCAGGCTAAACTGGCGGGAGCATTTTCGAGGAGGATGCATGCGGGCGGTGGTCACTGGCGGAGCGGGATTCCTGGGGTCGCATCTGTGCGACCGCTTGATTGCCGAAGGCTGGGACGTGTTGGCGCTGGATAATCTGGTCACCGGGGAGGAATCCAACGTCGGCCACCTGTTGAAGCATCCCAAGTTCCGGATCGCACGGGCGGATGTTTCGAAATACATTGAAGTGCAGGGACCGGTAGACCACGTACTGCACTTTGCGTCACCCGCGAGTCCGGTGGACTACTTGAAGTTGCCGATACAGACGCTCAAAGTAGGTGCGCTGGGCACGCACAACGCGCTGGGTCTGGCGCTGGCCAAGAAGGCCAAGTTCTTTCTGGCGTCGACGAGCGAATGTTACGGCGATCCGGAAATCTCGCCTCAGCACGAAGAGTACTGGGGACACGTCAATCCGATTGGCCCGCGCGGGGTGTACGACGAAGCCAAGCGGTTTGCCGAAGCCATGACCATGGCCTACCACCGGTACCACGGCGTGGACACCCGGATTGTGCGCATTTTTAATACCTATGGTCCTCGGATGCGACTTAACGATGGCCGCGCCCTCCCCAATTTCGTGCACCAGGCCTTGGCTGGCCTGCCGCTCACGGTCTACGGCGACGGCAAACAGACTCGCAGCTTCTGCTATGTCTCCGATCTGATCGAAGGGATTTACCGCTTGATGCAGTCTGACGAACATCTGCCCGTCAACATCGGCAACCCCCAGGAGATCACCATTCTGCAGTTTGCCGAACACATCCGCAAGCACTTCGAAAAAGTGCCGGCGATCGTTTTTGAGCCCCTGCCCGAGGATGATCCGAAACGCCGCTGCCCGGACATTACTAAGGCCAACAGGATCCTGAATTGGCAGCCGAAGGTTGGGTTGGAAGAGGGACTGCGGCTGACGCTTGATTACTTCGAGCGGGAATTCGCCAAGAAGAAAAAAGTGGGTAGTGCCTATTGAAAAGAAAGGTTGTTGCGCAGCCGGGCCCACCTGGCACTGAGTAATCTCGAATTATCACTGGCAGCTATTCTCTTCCGAACGAGTAGTACTCGAATCCGAGCCCGCGCATTTGCTTCGGAGAGTAGAGATTCCTGCCGTCGATGACCAAGCGTCGCGCCATCAGGGCCTTGGCGCGCTCCCAATCCAGATTGCGGAAAATATCCCACTCCGTGCAGACGAGCGCGGCGTCGGCGCCGCGCAACGCTTCATAGGGATCTTCATGATAGGTCACTTTGGGATAGAGCATCTTTGTTCGCGCCATCGCTTCGGGGTCACTCGCGTGCACGTTCGCGCCCTCCTCGAGCAGGCATCTGACAACTTCGAGTGCGGGCGCGAAGCGAATATCGTCGGTATTGGCTTTGAACGCCAAGCCCAAGACCGCCACTTGCTTGCCCCGGACGACCCACAGAGCTTTGTGTACTTTTTCCAGAAAGCGGCCAATGCGTTGCTTGTTGACGCGTTCGGTGGCCTTAAGGATGTCGAAATCGACGCCCACGGAGGCCGCCAGATGAATGAAAGCCTGCACATCCTTTGGGAAACAGAATCCGCCGAAGCCGAGTCCGGCGTTTAGAAATTGTCCGCCAATCCTGGGATCTAAGCCCATTGCATAGGTAACCTCTTTTACGTCGGCGCCGATTTTCTCGCAGAGGTCGGCAATCACGTTGGCGTAGCTGATCTTCAGTGCGAGAAAGGAGTTGGAGGCGTGCTTGATAAGCTCGGCGCTGTTGATGGTGGTTACAAGAAATGCAGCCTCATGGCCTGGCGGGCAGGTGCCATTGTGCAACGGGCAATGGAAGCTGCGCTCGAGGATCGGGCGGTAGATTTCGCGCAGCGCGGCGGCCGAAGAGTCGTCCTCGACGCCCACTACAATGCGATCCGGATGGAAGAAGTCTTCGACCGCGGTGCCTTCCCGGAGGAACTCAGGGTTCGACGCTACGCGGAAGGTGAGCTTGCTATTTCGGCCGTAGGCGGCAAGGGCTCGCTGCAACTCGAGACCGGTGCGCGCGGGCACCGTGCTTTTTTCGATAACCAGTTTCGGCTGGCGCGCCTCCTCAGCAATCTGCCGTGCGACGTTGTCAATCGCGGAAAGATCAGCTTCGCCGCTTTCTTTAGGCGGAGTGCCCACGCAGATGAAAATGGCGTCCCCGGCGCGAATGGCCTCTCCCGCGTCTGCGGTGTAAGAGATGCGCCCCGCTTGGCGCGCGGCAGCGAGGATCTGATCCAGGTGGCGCTCGAAAATGGGAACGCGGCCGGCTTGCAGTCGCGCGATGCGGTCTGCATCGATGTCGGTGCAAATGACCTCGTGCCCCGCTGCGGCGAGACACGCGCCGGTCACCAGTCCCACATAGCCACAGCCGATCACGGAAAGTCGCAAGGTGCAATCTCCCTGGGATTCGCTTCAGAGCGCCGCGCGCATTGCTCCGGGGCGGAATAAAAACAATCTATTCTCCCCGAATCCTTCCTGGCCGCAAAGTCTTTCAGTCGTGGAAGTTGCGCGCCTTGCAAAAACCCGCAAAGGCGCAATACGCTTGGAGGGCTCCTTCGTTGCACCTCCGGGCTGAAATCTCTACCCTTTGAAGCCCTTTCCCATGAGCAGGCCGCGCAAGCCGAGGAGAACGAGACGTGGTTGTCGGCGGACAACATTCCAAAGGAGCCGCGTGGAATCATCCCGGTTGATTTCGCCAAGGGACTTCCGAGTGGATGCGTCGAGTAAATCCACCATTCGTGAGTAGTCTTCCTGCCGAAAATGATGGAGTGCGCGGCGAATCAGCCAGTGGGTGCCGAGCTCGCGCCGCAACGCCTTCAGCTCCGGACTTCGTCCCTTCTGCAAGATGGCTTGCGCCACGCCGAGAGCTCCGCGAAGCCCAGTGACGATCCCTCCGACAGTGGACACTTTTACCTGCGCCGCCGCATCGCCAACAAGATAGACCTCGCCATCTCCGATGCGTCGGCGTACGGGGACCCAGTGGCGATATGCCGGGATGCGCGCGCCTTGCCACTCGAGCGGCTCCATCCGTTTCTTTTCTAGGAATCGTATGAGACACCGTTTCGTGTCGCGTCCGTCTTCCCCGATCACGCCCACCGCGCCGCGTTCCGGGGATTCGGGTATGAGCCAGTAAAAGTAAGGCGTATCGTCTGGAACGAACCACACTCGAGTGGTATCCGCTGGGCAATCTTTCGGCAAGCGCACGATAGCCTGCACAAGAGGAACGGTTTCGATCGGGGGCCACCCGGCGGTCCGCGCCACTCGGCTCGCCGCGCCGTCTGCCCCGACAACGCTATCCGCGTGCAATTCTTCACGTCGGCCGCCCGCGTCGATTTCGACGCGCAGGCCGCGCCCATTCGCGGCTAACGACAAAAAGCGCGTGTCGAACGCAATGCTCGCGCCGGACTCCTTTGCGCTCCGCGCCAGCGCAGGAATCAAGCGCGAGCGTTCGATGATGAGATCGGGCCGCCTCAGGGCGACCTGCGCCGAGCGCCCATCGGTGAACAGTTCGAATCGGCGGATTTCGTTGACGATGCTCTCGGAGGCAGAAGAACCCAGTTGACTGCGAAATTGATCAGTGACGATCAGCGTGCGAGGCGCGGGCTCGAGACCCAGCTTCGATTCCAACACATGTACGCGGCGCCCCCCCTCGGCGACCTTCGCGGCGGTATACAGGCCCGCCACCGAACTGCCCACGACGATCACTTCGTGGTTTTGGCAATCCGGCCAGGCCTGCATTCTTTTTTTCTGCACAATTTTCGATTGTCCAGTCGCGCGGCAAACCTGAATTCCTGAATCCACCAGGTTTCCCAGCACCCATAAGAATGACTTCATCTCGTCCGGCCCGTGCGGGCCCGCGCTCTGATAGGGTGAGAGAGCGACTGGGTAAGTATAACGAATCCACTTCCGAGGGCAAACCCGATGCAGGAAGCAGAAACTCTGAACGGAATCTCTCCTCGGAGAGCGGCAATTTAAGCGTAAGTAACTGGTTTGCGCGCCTGACGTTCGAACGGGGCGCGCTCGAGAAATGCTATTCCTGCCAGGACGAGGGCCAACGCCAGGGCGCCTAGCAACATGGCCCCGCGCGGAGACAGGTAACTCACGAGGAGAGCGGCGCCACCGCTCAGCGCTCCTAGCAAGTAGAGAGTAACCACGGCGCCTCGCTGACCCAGACCCAGATTTGCGATGCGGTGCGCCGCGTGGTCCTTGCCCGGAGTGGTAAAAGGCAGAAACCCTCGCCGCAGCCGGGAAATCGTAACGAGCGTGGTATCGAAAATGGTCACGCCAAGAATGAGCAAGGGCGCAAGCCATCCTGCAACTTGGGGTGAATTCTCCAGGCGCAGTTTCAAGCCCAGCGTCGCCATCAGGAAGCCGAGGAACATCGCGCCGCCGTCACCCATGAAGATTTTCGCCGGCTTGAAGTTCCAGCGAAGGAATCCTCCTGCTGCGCCGAGGACCGCAGCGGCTAGACTGCTGACGAGCGTTTGGCCATTCAAGTACGCCAACGTGGCAAAGAAGAATGAAGCCATTGCGGCGATCCCCGCGCAGAGACCGTCCATGTGGTCCAGAATGCTGAAGGAAGCGGTGATTCCCACCACAAAAAAGATCGTCAATACGGCGTCGAGAGTGTCTCCGATGCGCCCGCCGATGAAATAACTGAAAACCTGCGCCCGAATCCCCGTGACCAGTAGAATGCAGGCGGCGAGAGGCATTCCCAGGAAAAGCTTCACTTGGTGGTGCAGCCAGCCGCGATCATCGAGAATTCCTACTGTGGCGACGACCGTCGCCCCGGTAAGAATACCTACGATCTGAGCCCGGGCCTGGCCTTGGAATGCCGACAGAACCGCGAGCACGACTGCTACGTAAATTGCCAACCCGCCAAGAAGCGGGATCGGTTGAAGGTGAACCTTGCGCGGGCCCGGAAGATCAACCATGCCTACGCGGAGCGCCAATGCGCGGACCGGTACGGTCAGCGTCAATGATGCGAACAGAGCAATCAAGAAAGCCAGCAGGCTTGCGGGCACGCGACCTCGCTCTTTAGCAACTAGTGTGGCCGGAGCTGTATACCCAGCACTTCTGGTGACTCTTGCCGGGCTGGGACCCGGCTCCCAAGGGCCGAATGGCTGACCCACGCGGCGAATTCACGATAACTCGATACGCTGATCTCTACCGGGAATCTATAAGGGCTGCGGCGTTACTGCAAATAGAAACCGCACACTTTCCCGGAGAGAAAAAACCCGATGACCTGCGGGAAGTTGCGGAGAGCTCAAGCGGTTCTGCAGGTCAGCGTTCAGTCAGCATGCGGCTGAAGACGCGCTTTACTTCGCCGCGGTCCTTCGTGGCGTAATACCAGTCGATAGTACGCTTCAAGCCGTCGCGAAACAACACGCTTGGTTCCCAACCAAGTAACCGCTTAGCCAGCGAATTATCGGCGACGCGGTTCAGCGGGCCGGTAGGCATATCCGGGCGGAGTTTGATCTCGGCCTTGTGCCCCGTGACTTCACACACCATCCTGGCGGCGTCGATCACTCGGATGCGTTCCATCGTGCCGAGGTTGACCGCCGTGCCATCGCTGATCTTCTCTCCCGCGAGGATCGTGCCTTCGACGATATCGTCGATATACGTCCAGTTGCGAATCTGCGTGCCGTCGCCCCAGACCTCGAAAGGGTCCAGGCCCAGGAAACAGCGTGCGATCATCGCGATCACGGCATGATTCTCGACACCCCGCGGGCCATAAACGGTGAAATACCGGCACGATGCGGCGCCCATGCCGTGCTCTTTTGCGTACGCGCTCAAGGTGAACTCTCCCATCAATTTTGCCCAACCATAGGTGTTGTCGGCGTCGTTTGGGCCTTTTGTCAGATCCTCGGTGAGATAAAGCTCTTTCTTGAGGTCGGACTGCATGAAATTCGGGTAGACGCATCCGGAAGAAGCGAATACGACTTTTTTTACTTTGGCGCGAAGCGCTTCCGCGAAGACGAGCCCATCGAGGAAAAAATTCGAAGCCGGCCCCGCCTGGTGAAGATCCACGTAACCCCGGCCGCCGTGATCCGCTGCCAGGTGGAATACCGTATCCACGCCCTGCATCGCGGCGCGCGTCACTCCTGGCTCACGCAAATCCGCATGGATAAATTCCGCCTCCCCGCTGCCGAGATGCTGGCGGATATTGCCGAGGTGGCCGCTCGTCAGGTCATCGACGATGCGAATCTTCGCTCCCCGCGCCAGTAGCTGGTCCGTGAGCGTCGATCCGATGAACGACGCGCCTCCCGTCACTAGAACGAGTTTGCCGGCCCAAAACGATTCCACGGATGTCACCCTCTTTGCGCCTCCTCGATAGTGTAGACAAATTTCTGAAGTTCTTTGACTCTATCATAGCCCGGCGCTGCGGCCCGCGCTGCCTCGCCCATTTCTTTCAATTTGTTTGTTTCTTGAATCAGCCTGCGAACGGCGGCGATCAGTTCGTCCGGTTTTTCCGGGTCGGCGGAGACCGCGTAGCCGGACTTGATGCCCAGTGTTGCTGCGTCCGTGCCTTTCGGTGCGACCGCAACGATCGGCTTTCCCGCCGCGACAATTCCGTACATCTTGCTCGGCACGACTACCCCTTCCAGTCCCCGTTTTATCGTGATGACATGCGCGTCAGCAGCGGCCAGCACGGAAGGAATTTTGCTCGCGGGGAAAAAGGGAAGAAATCGCACGTTGGCCATCCCTTCCGCTGCGGTCTCGAGTGGAACGCGCTGCGCCCCATCCCCGACGAAGACCAGGCCGGCCCCTTCATCGGCCAGCGCCGCCGCGGCCGCGAGGAGCGTCTCCCAAGCCCCGTAGAAGCCCAGATTGCCCGCATGCAACAACACGAAACGGAAGTCGCTTCGGATGGAGCGAATTACCTCCGCATCCAGCGGATCCGGAGGCGCATCGATCGGAAGGATTTCCGCGCCGTCGCGAACCACGGCGACGCGCCCTGGTTCCACGCCCTTTGCAATGATCCTTGCTCGCATGTCATCGCCCAGCACGATCACGCGCACAGCGCGGCGAAGCGCCCAGCGGTGCAGCTTCTCCCAAACGCGCACAAACCAGCCAGGTCTGACGATCGATCCCCCAAGCGCCATGTCCGGGTACATGTCGCGAATGTTGTAAACGTACGGCTTGCCTTTGAGCGTCGCCACCAATGCGCCGACGATCCCCTCGAATGGTGGATCGGTCATCGCCAGCACGACGTCGCATCGCACGAAGACCGCGCGTGGTACGCTTAGCGCGACGTAGCTGAGATAATTCAACACCCGCTTCTTCATTTGAAAGCGCGGGTAGTCCGTCGAACCCACCCGGATGACCCTCACGCGCCCTGTTCGTTCCGTCAGCCACGGGCGCCACGCTCTGCGCTCTGTGGGGTCGTACGAGGGGCGCCCGCACAGCACGGTCACCTCATGCCGCACCGAGACCGCGTCGGCAACCGCTGCCGCCATCTTTGCGGTGGCCGACGTGTCCGGTGGAAAGTACAGATTCAGCAGCAGAATTTTCATTCGGCCAGCGCTCGTGGCATGCGATTCACGATCTTGTGATCAGGAAGTCATCGAGAACGAGCGCGTCCATCTGCGTGCGCAAAAAACAATCGAGCGCCTCCTCTGGCCGGCACACGATGGGCTCGTTGTCATTAAACGAAGTGTTGAGTACCACCGGCACGTCCGTGAGCTCCTCAAATGCTTTGATGAGCCGCCAGTAACGCGAATTGGCCTCGCGCGCGACGGTCTGCAGGCGGCCGGTGCCGTCGACGTGGGTTGGTGCGGGAATCCTTTCTCTTTTTTCGGGACGCACAGCGTACGCCATTGTCATGAACGGTGAAGGATGCGACTTTTCGAACCACACGCCCGTCGCCTCCTCCAGAATGGACGGGGCGAATGGCCGGAAGATTTCGCGGTGCTTGACCCGGCGATTGAGAATCTCCTTCATCTCCGCGCGGCGCGGATCGGCGACGATGCTGCGATTTCCGAGCGCGCGCGGGCCCCATTCCGCGCGGCCTTGGAACCAGCCGAGAATCTTGCCGTCAGCGATAATTCCAGCAGTGCGGCGCAGCAATTCGCCCTCCGCCAATTCCTCGACCGAGTATCCCTTGCCTGGCAAGCTGCTTGCTTCAACCGCGCGGTTGACTTCATCCCGCGAGAACCCTGGACCCCAATATGCATGATTCATCGCAAACGATCGCGGCTTCCCGAGTACTTGGTGCCACACATAAAAAGCCGCGCCAATCGAAAGCCCGCCATCGCCCGCGGCTGGATGCACGTAAACCTGCTCGAAGCCCGTGGCATCGAAAATCTTTCCGTTCGCCACGCAATTAAAGGCCACGCCGCCGGCAAGGCACACGGCCTTTAGCCTGGTGCGCTCCGCGAGTTTCTTCAGCATTCCCAGGTAGACCTCTTCCAGTCGCGCCTGCAGAGACGCGGCGAGATTGCGGTGGCGCTGCTCGAGCGGCTCTTCGGGAGCGCGCGTGGGGCCGAGCCTTCGCGGCATCTCCTCCGAAAACATCCTACCAAGCACCGGAGTCTTGTCCGCTTCGGCCCAGCTCATTTCCGGGCCGGTGCGATGATGCGTGAAGTAGTCGAGCCCCAGACGAAAACCACGGCCATTGGACCGCACGATGTCTCGAAACGCGTCGAGCTGTTCCGGCTGGCCGTAGGCGGCAAGCCCCATCACCTTGTACTCATCGCCAAATTTCAGAAACCCTAGGTATTGCGTCACCGCGCTGTAGTACAAGCCAAGCGAATGCGGGAATGCGATCGCACCGTCGATCTGCATTCGGCTACCCTCGCCGCTGCCCCACATTGTACTTGCGAAATCTCCCAGTCCGTCGGCGGAAAGCAGCGCAGCTCGTTCGAACGGCGAAACGTAAAAGGCGCTCGCCAGATGTGCCTGGTGATGCTCAATGCGGTGAAACTTCGCCTCGATTTTCTCAGCATCCGCGTCAAACGTTTGGCCGAGGGCTTCGCGAATCCCCGTGAATTTCACCATCACCTTTGCGCGTTCGCGTGCGAAAGACGGCATGCGCACTGCGTAAAAGAGTTTCGTGGCAAGGCGCGCATACGGATTCCGCGGCACCGCTACGTGATCAACATCTTTCAGCGTGAGCCCAGCCTCTTTGAGGCAGTAACGGATCGCCTGCGCGGGAAATCCCGCCGCGTATTTCACGCGATTGAAGCGCTCCTCTTCTACGGCCGCGATCAGTTGCCCATCACAAACGATCGCTGCGGACGCGTTTCCGTGGTAGGCATTGATGCCAAGAATGTTCATTCCGGATTTCTTGAGTTTACCTCAGCGGCGCAATTCATGCCTCCAAGTGCCGCCGGCACCATTCGTTCAGCACGTAGAGCGACCACGGCCGCGACCACGAAGTCTTCCCCGCAAGAAACGCATTCCAAACTCCCTGTACGCCCTCGGCGTGCAGGTGCGGAGCCAGCGACGCCGCAATGTTGGCGAAGCTGCCGTCCAATCGCGCGCGCAGCGGCCCGCGCAGCCAATCCTCCCACGGCAGTGTAAATGTGCGTTTCGGCTGCCTCAGTATTTCCTCCGGCAGCAGATCCCCAAGCGCTTCAACCAGCAAGGCCTTTTGCCCTCCTGCGCGGTTTCGAGCTGCATCACGCAGGGAGCAAACAAATTCCACCAGCGCGGTGTCCAGAAGCGGCACTCTTACCTCAAGCGACTTTGCCATGCTGACGGAATCCGTGTCCCTAAGCAGCGTGCTAACCATATAGGAACGCATCTCAAGCCACCCGATGCCCGCAACCGCTTCGAGCTTGCGCGCTTCATCTGCTCCGCGTTCCAGCCAGCCTAGCCACGTCGGGTCTAGCGTGACTCCGTCGGCGCCCACGGTACTCGGACGAAATCTCGGTTCCATGAGCCGCTTGAGTTCCTCCGCCGGAAACAGCGCGCGTGCAAAAAAGTAAGGGTGTGGTAGCGCGTCCGGCTTCATCCACGCCGCTGCTGCTTTCCCCGCCGCATCTGGCGCGCCAGGCCGGGAGGCCAAACTCTTCACCAGCGGTAGCATCGCCCGCCGCAAAATCGCCGGCACAAACCACGCAAGCCTGATCAATCGCGCAAGTCGCGGCGCATCCGCGAATGTGCGATAGCCGGCGAAGAGCTCATCGCCCCCCAGCCCCGAGAGGGCCACCTTCAGACCTACCTCTCGCGCCGCCCAGGAGACAAAATAAGTATTGATGCCGTTCATCGTGGGCTGATCGAGCGCCGCGATC
>Ga0209701_10000319_pt1 | contig 27110 bp, 22 predicted proteins | sample CZO8metaG_4_FD_188356 | JGI IMG/M metagenome (GOLD analysis project Ga0209701, IMG submission 188356) | Vadose zone soil microbial communities from the Eel River Critical Zone Observatory, Northern California, USA - CZOApr15con2H3.8 metaG... | ecosystem: Environmental > Terrestrial > Soil >... | reverse complement strand
TTGCGGACCAGGATAGACGCGCAGTTCGAGTGGCCCGCTGGGGGTTTCGCCGACATGTTGGATGAGCGGTTGCTGCGGCAGAATGCTGCCTGCCCGCACATAGACCGGAAGGGTGTCGAGAGGCGGGTCAACCTGTAATGCTTTTCCTCCGTCCACGCGGTTGCCAGTCCAGTAGTCGTACCAGTCTCCCTTGGGCAACGTTACTGTGTAGCCGTCGGTGAACGGCCATACCTTGGGCGCGACCAGCAGGTTGCTGCCGAACATGAATTCCTCGCCGTTGGTCGCCAGGGATTCGTCGTCGGGAAACTCAAGAAACATCGGACGGAGTAGAGGTAATCCGGTGCGAGAGCTTTCTTCTATGCCGGTGTAGATGTAAGGCAAGAGTCGATAGCGCGTTTCGATGTAGCGCTTTCGTATCCTTTCGTGCTCCGGACCATCCACCCACGGTTCGCGGAAACGTGTGCCCTTGTTCGCGTGGTTGCGATAGATGGGATTGAAGGCGCCGAGTTCCATCCAGCGCGTCAGCAATTCGGGAGTTGGGCTGCCGTTAAAGCCTCCAATATCGGCGCCGACGAAGGCATAGCCAGATACTCCCAGATTCGCGAGCTGCGGGATCGAAAGTCGCAGATGATTCCAGCTCGCGGTATTGTCTCCGGTCCAGGTGGCTGCATAGCGCTGAGTTCCGGCGTAGGCCGCGCGAGTCAGGACGAAGGGACGCAGGTTGGGTTTGAGTTTCAACATTCCTTCATAGGTGGCACGCGCGTTCTGCATGCCGAACACGTTGTGGATTTCGCGATGGTCCGTCTTTCTGCCTTCGACGTTGTGGACGACGTCGATGGGCGCCGTCTTTGAAGGAACGAACACGGACGGTTCATTCATGTCGTTCCAGAAGCCGCGAATGCCCATCTTTATGAAGTCGGTATATAGCGTGCCCCACCACTCTCGTACTTCTTTCCTGGTGAAATCCGGAAAGACGCTGTCGCCGGGCCACACTTTGCCCACATACTCCGAGCCATTGGGATTTTTTATGAAATAGCCCTTCTTGCTGCCTTCGTCGTAAGGCCGATAACCATGGGCGTGGGCGAGATGGAGATCGGTAATGGTGATGAGCTTGAAGCCTTCTTCCCGCAGATCCTTCACCATCTTTTCGATGGTGGGGAAGCGTTCCCGATTTACTGTGAAAGGACGGTTGTCCTGCTGGTAGTCGATGTCGAGATAAATTACATCGGCGGGAATGTTGCGTTTGCGAAATTCAGCCGCGATCTCCCGTACTTGGGACTCCGGGTAGTAGCTGTAACGGCATTGCTGATAACCGAGCGCAAACAGCGGAGGCAAGGGAGTGCGCCCCACCAATTGCGTGAATTGCTCGATTACTCGCTTGGGGCCTGGTCCGTAGAAGAAGTAATAATCGAGAGCGCCCCCGTCCGATCCAAATGAATACAGGTCGCGGGCTTCTTTGCCGAAATCGAAATTGCTGCGATACGTGTTGTCGAAGAATAGCCCGTACGCCACACCCCGGCGCATCGCCAGGAAGAAAGGGATGGTTTTATAGAGCGGGTCGGTGGACTCCTGCCAACCAAACATATCGCTGTTCCAATTGGTGAATGCGAGGTCGCGATGATCGAGCGGGCCGGTCTTGTCTCCTAAACCGAAGTAGTGTTCATCGTCCGGCATCGTGTTCCAGACTCTGAACTCGGTGCCATTGAACACGGCGGGATGGTCGGCCCGCTCCTGAGAGAGGATTTTGCCGTCAGTGTCGAGGAATGTAATGCGGAGAGGTGACTTGTCAACGCGGATCGCCAATTGATCGGTGCGCAGTTCGAGAGCAGCGTCCGTTTTCGAGACGCGCAACTGAGTGGCTGCTGAAAAAGCGTTTGGAAGAGCTGCGAACGACTGGTTTGCCGCGAACGCTCCGCCCGGCGCATAGGTAACACGAACCACGTCCGGAGCCAGGGCAATGATCCGCACCTTCCCGCTCTGAGCAGTCAGTTCAACCTGATTTGCGTGTTCTTCCACGCGGACGAAATCACCAAGGCTGTGCCAGGGGGATTCAGCAAGAAGTTGCTGGCTGAGCAGAATGCTGACAACTATGACCGCATTTCTAAGAACCAGCATGGCACCTCTCGATTGCCGATCGGGGCATTGTTAAGTTCGACCAGGTGCATCGATCACGGTTGAGGGGAATGGAACTCACTCCCTGCCACAACTTTGGCACTCGACGACGAAGGTATTCTCGCGATATCTTAACGTGCGGCGGAGGTATCCCGTGCCCTACCCCTCTAACCTTTACTTCAGAATAGCCCTGCTCTTCTTTCTGCTGCGATGGAACGCGCTTCAAGCCCAGCAGTCTACTGTTCTGCATCCGCCGGACTACCCGGGTGTCAAAACCATCATCCCCGGCGTTTTCGTCACGCCGGTTCCCGGCGCGCCCTTTTCCGGCACGGTCGAGATTCTCTCCAAACAATCCATGCTGGATGGGACAGTGTATACCCGCCGTACTGTCAATCATATTGCGCGCAATTCTTCCGGCTCGATTTACAACGAGCGTCGCAAACTGGAGCCTCCCGGCTTTCAAGGCGAACCACCGATCCTGTTATCGCATGTTTACGATCCTCAGACGCGCCTCAGCACTTTCCTGGTTCCGGAAACGCACATCGCGCGACAGATGGTTCTGTCGACGCCGCCGCAGGCGCCGGAGAACAGTACTCCCGCTACGGCGGTCGCCCCCGCGAACGCGCAGAACCTGACCACGAGGGACCTTGGAACTGAAACCGTGGCCGGTTTGATTCTACATGGCACCCGCAAGGAGAGAACGGTGCCAGCAAGTGTCAGCGGAACGGGCCATGACGTCACCATTACGGACGACTATTGGTATTCCGAGGACCTTCGGGTCTATCTTGTGCTGAAGCACAACGATCCCCGTACTGGAGAACAGATTGTCGGTATCGTGACCGTGGATCGCAAGGAGCCCGACCCTTCAACCTTCCAGATTCCGCCAGCCTACAAAATTGTGAATGAAACGCCGGTGGAAAAGATCCGCCGCTGAAACTTTCGAGGCAGCTTGAGCGAGCTCAAGGGAGAGGCAATCCAGGGATCGGCAATCGCTGCTCCCGGCTTATATCACCTTGCTACTTTTCCACGCGCAGGAAGTCTCCGCTGGAGGCATTCACAGCTATCCGCAACTTGGCGCTGAGGGGGTCGGTGCCGTAGATCACGTGCCAGGTGAGCTCGTTGGTTTGGCGATTCCAATCGAGAACGTAAAGGATGGGGGTGTCGGGAGATTTCTCCAGCAGCTTGTCTCCGCCGTGCTTCTGGGCGGTGTCCAGCGCCTGGTTGGAATCGACCTTGAGAAATGCCTGGTCAAACACCGTGGTGCTGGTGTTGGAGGGGCTATAGGTATCCTCAACCCCGAAGGAAACTTCTCCGTCCTCCCAGGTGTAGGGGCGGGAGGCGTGCTGCTGCGTTGGGGAGGCAAAACCCACGCGCCATGCTCGCGACTTGCCCTCCCGTCCTTTCGAATCGTCCGTTACGATGGATTCGATCCGGTAGGGCTGCGCGTCGCGCGCCCAATTGCGGGCGGCGATATAGCATTTTTGAAATGCATTTCTCGCAGTGATGGGTTCGGGTGGTTTGGGCTTTTCCGTTTGTGCGGGCTTGCTCGGTTCCGAGGAACATCCCGCCAAAAAAGCGAGCGCGAAAATCGCAACGACCAATTTTTTCATGGCCATTTCCTGTAGGATTTGGGTAGCAGATCGGCATCGCCATTGTACTGGACCTTCGGCATGGATTCCTATTTGGAACAACTACGGCGGGAACTCGAAGAGACAATGACGGTCACCAGCCCGGACCGCATGGTCAACGGGCCGGAAGGGAAGTGGACTCCGGCGCAGGTTCTTGAGCACCTCTTTCTCACGTACCACAACACCAACAGGGGACTGGCCAAGTGCCTGGAGAAGGGCACGCCGCTGGGGACGCGGGCCAGCCTCCGCCATCGATTGAGCACGCTGCTGGTTGTAAACCTGGCGTACTTTCCGAAGGGCAGGACGTCTCCGGAACGCGCCGTACCGAAGGGAATGGCCGCGGATGAGGTGCGGCGCGTCATCCTTCCCGAGATCCAGCAAATGGAAGCTGGACTGGCAGAGTGCGAACGCAGGTTTGGCCCACGAGCCAGGATTCTCGACCACCCAGTTCTCGGTCCCTTGAACGTTGGAGAGTGGCGCAAGTTCCACTGGGTGCATGGAAAACATCATGCGCGGCAGATTCGTGAGCGGATAGGACTAGCTTCAGGGTGAGGCGCGATGGAGTCCGGGAGAACTCACCGGTATTCCATCGCGGAAGTGAAGGAATGGTTTCTACTCGCGCTCGCGAACTCCAGCCTTGCGCGCCTGCTCTGTCAGGTTATCGAGGTCCTGCTTGGCGGCGTCGACCGCTTTCTGCTTCTCGTCGAGCTGCTTTTTGAAGTCGGCGTCTTCTTTGTCCCAGGTTGCCGAGTTGCGCAGACGATTGCCGGCGTCAGAATACATGGCCACCGCACGCAGGCGGTATTCACGTTGAGTCAGTTCCAGTTCGTGACTTAACGATGCGACCTTCTGCTTCTTATCGTCAATCTTGTTCTTCCACTCCTCGGCGGCTCGCTGGCGTTCCTCGGCGGGGGCTTTTTTATCCGCCGTCGCGGTTGCTTGCGCCGCTGCTTGGCCCTGCGGGCTGACTTCTCCCGTCGGATTGCTGCCGTTGGCGTTAGCAGCGGGCGCCGGCCCAACCACACTCAGGTGATCGTTTTTGGGGAGGTTGTCATCGTCGTACTGATGATTTGCCGCGCTCTGATGCGTCTTCCCCTTGCGGGCCGAGCGGGCGACCTCTCCCAGGGACTGGCCGAATGCGGCGGTTCCAAGGAGGAGCAGCACTCCGATTGCCATCGAAATTATGCGTTTCATGTCGTCATCCTTCCGCAGGCTCGCGATTGGATTGTGTGCCTGCCGTCATTGATCGTTACTCGTTGCTTCAAGAACTGGTGGTCGCAGCTTTGGCGCCTGCCAGGAAACTGCCGATTGTCCGGTCCAGTTGCGCCGCTTCCTTGGCGATATCGTCCGCCAATTGCCGCGCCAGTCCCGCGTCCCGGCTGTGAGCCAATTGCTGCGCATATCCCGCGATGGTGGCTAGGGAACTTCTTAGTCCCAGGGCCATTTCCGCGGACACTTCCTTTTGCATCTCCTGATCGTGCCGGATGCGCGAAATTTCGGTCCTGTCTGTGAGCACGAAGGTTGTCCCCATGATGCTTGCGTCCTCGGCCAGTACGGGAGAGACCGTCAGATCCAATACGCGGCGGATGCCTTCCGGATCGATGTAGTCGAGCACCAGACCGCTAACTACGGACTCGCCTCGCACGGCGGGGGCCACGGCTTGCTCGACATTCGAGGCACCCTCGGCGCTGCTCTCTCGGAGGGTTGCAGTGCGAAAAAGCTCAGAAGCTCGCATCCCCACCGGGGAGGCGAATCCCAGAAGCTGGCGGGCCATTGAATTTGCCTGACGCACCAATCCGCTGGCGTTGAAGAACAATACGCCGCAGGAGAGGTTCGCGAGCACGGTAGCGCTCACGGTATCCGACGCTTTCGCTTTTCTCCGCGCGGCGAGCTGGAGAGCGGTGAGTTCGTGTTTCTGCTGCTTCAGTTGCTGAATGACGGCATGATAGCTGTGGATCGGCAAACCTTCGGCAGCCAGGGGAGACTGAGCGAAGGAATCAGTCTCAGCGACCAGGCTTTTGCGGGTGCGGCGGATCGCGATTGCTCCCACTACAAAAGCTGCAATGGTGATCAGCAAAAGCATTCCCAAACGCAACACCATCGGATTGAGCAAAAGCTTCACAGCAAACCCCAGTACCAGTGCAGCAGATCGTTTCCAAAGAAGAACGCCAGCAATGCCATGCTTCCGAGAAAAACTCCGAAGGGCATTTCGTAATAGCGAAGCGCCATGCGAGCCGATTGCCAGGCACGGCGCCGCGCTTCGAGCGATGAAGTCCCGCGCGCGGCATTCCGGCGCGTACGCTTGATCCAGACGGCTAGAACGGTGCTGACTCCGAACAGAGAACCCGCCAGCGAGGCGGCGAAAATCGTCAGCACGGTCAGCCTGGTCCCGAGGAACGCGCCGATCATCGCCATTAACTTGACATCCCCGAATCCCATGCCTTCTACGCCGCGCGCGCGCAGATAGATCGCGGCGGCGCCGTATAGAAACGAAGCCCCGACTAGGGCTCCCAGCGCCGAATCGGCCAGCGACCACAAGCGCCATGAAACCTCGCCGCTCACGGGCAGAGACACCAACCCGGGCATGATTCGGGAAGCGAGATCATTCACCGGAACCAGAAGACTGAACACGATGCCGAGCGCCAGGCCGGGCAAAGTGAGTGCGTCCGGCAGAAGCTTGGTTTCAGCGTCGGTGAAAATCAGCCCGAGCAGCAGGTAGCCCAGGACGATGCACTTGAGCATCACCAGGCCGAGTCCGAAATGGGAGTAGCAGCCGAGAAACAGCAGGCCGGTGAGCAGTTCGACCACCAGATAGCGCGGTGAAATTGGCTCTTTGCATTCGCTGCATTTTCCTCGCAGAACCAGCCAGCTCAGAACCGGCAGGTTGTGATAGAGCGGAATTCCTTTGCCGCAATGCGGACACGCGGACCGGGGAGTCACCACCGACTTGCCAAGCGGCAGCCGGTAGATGCACACGTTCAGGAAACTGCCAAAGGCGAGTCCCAGAGCGAAGATCGCGGCTGCAAGAAGAGGATCCATGTTAGCTAAGTGCCCAGTTTGTCTGGATTTGGCGATTATATTCCTGGTGGGCAGGGGGCTTCTAAGGTACGAAGGGGATGGTACTTCTGGCCGAGTGGAAGTGGTTGTCAACAAAGCAGGAAAGGCGGACGGATTCACGCCGGTGGCCGCCAGTTGTGTATTGATTTTGACGTCTTTGCCGATAGAACTGGTGTGATCGAAGTAGCGCACGAGCCACGGGCGGCGGTGATGATCGTGGTGGAAGCATCGTGGGAGGATCAAAGTAGAGCTTTGCAGTCCGTTCGCGCGCGCATGGAAAACAAGTCCGCCGGAGGGGCATGTATACGGGTCCCGACACCAATCGCGGTGGGATCAAAGCTGAGAATTCAGTGGCGCTGGGAGCAGTTTTCCGGCATTGCCAGGTACTGCCTCAGCGACGGAATGGAGTATCTTGTGGGTATTCAGCGAGACACGAAGAAGAGTGCGGTCCTAAACCGGCCTGTTCCCACGGCTAGCCCGGCGCGGAATGGTGTGAGAAGCAGCGATCCTCCAGTTTCGACCAGCAAAGTCCAGAGCCTACCGAAGCTTGAAGAAAGCAAGCCCAGCAAAATTCCTGTAGCCCAGACGAAGGTGGATGCTGTGACCATCGTGCACGTCGCGAAGCTCCAAGAAAGCAAGCCCAGCGAAATTCCTGAAGCCCAGGGGAAGGTGGAAGCCGTGCCCAAAGGACCGATCGTGAGCGGCACGACCGCGATCCCTGAGCGCAACGCGGGGAACAAAATCGACAGCAGGGGCAGGCCGGGTATCTCGCAGACCCCTAACCTGGATGCGCTTCGAAGGACGGAACCCCAAATGAAACAGCCGCCACGAGAAAAGCAAGCTGGCAAGGAAGGGACCCATATGCGAAGAAAATGGCTTGAATCGGCACTTTGGAGCAACAAACCGGACGATCTCAGTGGAAGCAGCAACGGAAACAGCGACGGCGCAGGCGCAGGCGAGACGAGAAATATTCCGCCCCAGGTGGTTCCTGTCCCGGAAAAACTGTCGGCGAGTCCCGCAGGAGCGGGCGTCGCGAACTGCTCAGTCGAGCTGTTGCCCACGGAAGACATTTATCGCGCGGCCGGGATCATGAATCCGCGGAGGGGATACGGCATCAACAAGGTGGTCGAGATGCTCCAAAGCGAGCACATCCGCGGACTATCGAAGGAGATGAAACGCGCTGCGGTGCTGATGGCTCTGGATGCGGCCGGCATTCCTATCGACGAAGTGCTGATGGACGCTCGAGCTCGTCAGAATGCCTTGGATTCTTACGAGGCCGGGCAGAAGAAACAGGTTGAGGCAGAGTGGGCACGGAAGGCGGAAGAAAATGTCCAAATTCAAGCCGAACTGGAGCGCATAAAGGAGCAGTATGCGGCGCGTTTCAGCCGCCACCTGAATGGTGTGACGCGGGAGAAAGAGGCGTTTAGCAGTTGGCAGACGATGAAACGGCAGGAATTCCAAAGCATGGCGGAAGCCGCGGAGCTGTGTTTGAAATCGACGGTCGCCGAGCCGGCTAGTGCGTCACTCCCGGAGGCGAGCATAGTAGCTACCAGGGCCAAGCCGCTGTAGTACCACTCACTGCGATTTGCGTCTTCTCCACGTCAAACCGTTACTCCTTCAACCTCGTTGTCGAAAAATGGCTGATCAGCATTCTCTGCCAATTCCCAAGCATGTTCCACAAGCGAGTAGCAGATGTGAAGTATTTTCGAACTTGGCATCCCGCGGTGCGACTTCGCGCCTGTTAATGTCTGTTCGACTCAGTCACTAAAACTGATCCGGAAAACGGTTTCAGGCAACACGGCTGGCGGCATACCTGTTGGGCAGGAAGATAGAGAACACGGTTCCACGGTTCCGGCCCTCGACCCGGCTACGCACGCGGATGGAACCACCGTGATTTTGGACGATGCCGCGCGACACCCACAGTCCGAGGCCGGTGCCCGCGTCTTTCTTGGTGGTGTAGAAAGGCTCGAAAATGCGGCGCAGACTCTCGCGAGGGATGCCACTGCCGTTGTCAGCCAGCGTCATGCGGATTCCGTCCTGCCCGTCGGACCACTGCCGGCCTGCGGTAACCCGAACGTGGAGAGAACCGCCTTCACCCATGGCATCGACCGCGTTCACCAAGAGGTTGGCGAGTAACTGCCGCACTTCGCCCGAGTAGCCGCTGATCTGCGAGCTGCCGCGATAGCGCCGGGTTACGCGAATCTGCTTGTCCTCCAGCTTGCGGGAATATAATTCGAGGACTTCGTCCATGATGCGGGCGGCATCCATCCGGCTCGGAGAAGCGGTGTCCCGGACAAGTCCCAAGGTTTGCTGGGCCAGACGCGCTACCCGGCCCACTTCCTGTTCTGCCATGGACAAATATTGCTCGGCCTGGCGGGGATCATTGCGCGCGAGGTAAAGCAGGTTGAGCACAGCCTCAAGGGGATTATTGATTTCGTGCGCGATCGAAGCAGCCAGCCGTCCGGCGGTGGCCAGCTTCTCGCTGCGGCGGACCGCTTGTTCGGAACGCTGCTGACTGGAGATGTCCCGCGCGATGGCTGACGCCCCAACAATGTTGCCCTCCCGGTTACGGAGCGGGGAAACTGTCAGCTGCAGCGGAACGCGGGTACCATCCTTGTGCATGCGCTCGGTCTGATAAGACTCCACCGAACCGCCGCGATTGAGCACCTGACGGTTGTGCTCGACCTCCTCGCGCCGCTCGGGTGGAGCAAGGAGCATCACGGGAGAGCCCACTGCCTCTTCCGCGCTGTAGCCGTAAAGACGCTCGGCGCCGCGATTCCAACTGGTAATGATTCCGTCTGGATTGGTGCTGAAGATGGCGTCGTCGGAACACTCCACGATGGCCGCCATCTCACGCAAGGTTCGTTCCGCCCTCAACTCCGCCCTAGTTCGTTGTCGCGCCAGACTGCCGACGAGCACGGCCAGCGCCAGAAACACCGCCAGCCGTTCCACATCGTCGCTCGGGTTCACGGCGAGACTAAAGCGCGGAGAGAGCACGAAGAAGTCAAGGCAGGCGGTAGACACAGCAGAGCAAAGCAGCGCCGGGCCCAGCCCAAAAAAGCGAGCTGTCACCACCACTGCGGCCAGAAACAGTGAAAAGGGATGGCGATGCAGAATCGGAGACAGGGTCCAGATGCTGAGTGCGACCCATGCGGCGAGCACAGCGCCGCCGTACCGCACCAGAGTCGAATGGCGCTTCAGGGCTGTCCATCGTTCGAGCATGGGCCTTTTGTCCGACATGGTTGAAAGAGGCTGCCGGTTCAGCATCAAGGGTACGTTGCAATGGTCTATGGAGTGGCGGGTCGAACAGACTCCAAATGTCTTCCGGAAACTCTAGCAGCGAGCGCGCCTCAGGGCAACTCGATATGTCACTACGATGAACAACTGTAGGAAGCAAACAGAAAGGGCGCCATGCGGGCGCCCTTTCTGAGGTGGTCTTAAGCCTTTACTGCGGTGGTTCGAGTTTGTGACGTCCGGGATTCGGACCTTCATTCGTCGCTGTCACAGTCACGGATGACTGCAGGGTGAAGCTCAGCACGCTTTCGGTCGGGAGTTTGATTTGTTGACTCTTGGTAGCGGCCTGCACGCCGCCTCCAAGACCGCCGCCGGCCGCTGCTCCGATTGCTGCGCCCTTGCCGCCGCCGGCGATGCCGCCGATGATGGCGCCGATCGCAGCGCCCGCTCCAACTTTGGTAGCAGTACTCTTGCCGCGCGAGCTGCCTTCACGCCGGTACTGGTCGGTCTGGATGTTGTAGGATCTTCCGCCCACCAAGATCCGATCCAGTTGCAGAGAGAGTTCCGATTTCCCGGCGAACTTGCCCGCGCTCTTTGCGTCGATGATGTGGCCCTGCACGTCATAGCCGGCGGGAATTACGACTTCTCCATCCACGGACAGGGGAGAATCGAGCGTGGCTTTGAAAGTCTGGCCGGGCTGCGCCGTTTCTGAATCAAGCTCGTCCACCAGACGAATGGCGAGCGTGGTTCCCGACGGAATGGTCACTCTCTTCGGAGCGGGAGGGGGTGCCGGAGCCGGAGCAGCCGCGGGTTGCGCCGGGGCTGGATTTGAATTCCGCATCGGAGCCATTGCGGGCTCTGGAGCCGCGTCCGCCATCGCAGACGACCTCGGAACCACTCGTTGTCGCGGGACACTCGGCCTGGGTTTGGCTGGCGTCCTCTCCGGTTGCGGTGGCGTCTGGTCGATTTGTTCCGTCATCGCGGTTGCCGGTTCTACCTGTAAATTATTGACGACCTGTTTGACGCCCGGAACCGACGAAGCATAGCGGGATGCGGCAGCACGCTGCGCGTCATTGTCCACCGTGCCCGAGAGCGTGACCACGCCGCCTGAAGTCTGGACCGTGAGCTGCTTTCCCTGCAATCCAGAATCTGCGCTCAGCCGGCTCTGCACCTCGCTTGTCACTTCACTATCACCGGCAACCTTGCTGCAGGCTGCCCCTAACCCAAGAACTCCTACAAGAAGTACGGTCCAGACATAAATGCCCATCCGAGGTTTCATAAAGCACTCCTGACTCAGGGGAATATTTCCAATCAGTTTAGATGCGGGGTGGGCGCCGATTGCAGGAAAATTTGAGGGTTGGGAGTGATCAATCGGGAGCCTCAAAAGAGGCTCTCTGCGAAGGACTTAACCGCTCCCGGGGGCTTGCAGACTATTTCGCGCCTGCAATTAGTCCTGGTGAAGAAATTTGTAGTCCAGGATGGAGGCCGCCAGCACAAAGCCATCTTCGGTGGCATGCGCTTCTTTGGAGCGGATCAGTCTTCCCTGGCAGAGCACGCTGCTATTCTTCTGGCCGGAGATTTCCTCCGGCATCTCAAAGACCATTTCGACCAGCGCGTTGGCCGGCAGCTGCTGCGGTCCATGAAACAGCATGCCCGACTGGCTGATGTTCTGGATCACGCCCTCAAACCAGCTGCTCAGGTTTTTTACCCGGAACCGGATCGGAGTGTCCAGCTTCAGACGGCGCGCCCGCGGAACCCAGGTTGGCTGTTTCGGACTCGAACGGCGCTTGACTCCGACCGTCTCGACCACCGGAGTCTCGACCCGGCTTCCGCGGCGCATCGTCTTCCAGTCGTATTGATAGGCAGCGGCGCAGAGCAGGCAAACCTGGTAATACTCTCCATCGGCGGCCCGCCGAGGCCAGGCAAACTCGTGCGAACAACGACCCAGCATGAGAACATCCATGAGCTTTTGCGGCATGATGGTGATGCGTCCGGAACTTTCGGACACTTCATCTTCCGCTGAGTTGGCGTTGCTGGGTAGGTTACTTTCGTGCAAGGGAAAGCGGGACCTATGCTTTTCAGTAGCGCAGCGCGAAACGCTGTCGCGCAGGTGGACTTCGGAGTCGTATGAATCCACAACCACAGCTTTCGCGCGCGGGCTACATCCTAACGGGAGGGAAAAGTTCTCGTATGGGCGCCGACAAGGCTTTGCTGGACTTCGGCGGCCATACTCTGCTGGAGCGGGCTATTGCGGTGATGCGCGAAACCAGTCCAAACTTTGCGATTGTCGGAGACGCGGCGAAGTTCGCAGCCTACGGAGCCGTGATCGCTGATCTGTACCCCGGCTGTGGCCCGCTGGCCGGGATCCATGCCGCGCTCATGCATTCTTCCGCCGAGCTGAACTTGATGCTGGCAGTGGATATGCCGTTTGTTACCCGCGAACTGCTCGCCTTTCTTTTCGCCGCGGCGAACGAAACCGACGCAATCGTTGTTGTGCCGCGCACCGCCCGGGGATTCCAGCCTCTGTGCGCGGTGTATCGCCGCGCCTTCGCCTCCACTGCCGAGGCGGCACTGCGGGCAGGGAACTACAAGATCGATGGGGTCTTCCCCAAGGTTACCATCCGAGCTGTGGAAGAAGAAGAGTTGGCGCGAGCGGGAATCTCGGAACGGATATTTTTCAATGTCAATACGCCGGAGGACCTCCGCACGGCCAAGAAATAGCTGTAGAGACACGGCTTGCCGCGTCTCTCACAGCACCGGATCGCGCCGCGCAACGGAGACACGGCGAAGCCTCTCCCAAAGCATCGGATCTTGGCCAACCAACGGAGACGCGGTGTGCCGAGTCTCTACATCAAAAGTATTGAGCGGGAGTCGCCTCTCATGACATGCTGATGAGATGGCAAACGGTTCGCCAACCCCCTACATCGAATTCAAGGACGTCTCGAAGGCGTTCGGCGACCGGACGGTCCTCGACCACGTCAGCTTTGATGTGTTGCCGGGTGAGATGGTCTGCATTCTGGGCCGCAGCGGTGTGGGAAAGTCGGTGGCGCTGCACCATATCATGGGTTTCCTCAAGCCGGATTCGGGACGGGTAATCGTCGCCGGAGAAGACATCACCGACTACAACGAAGAGCAGTTGGAGCTGATCCGCAAAAAAGTCACCATGGTCTTTCAAAATGGTGCGCTCTTCGATTCTCTGACAGTCGGTGAAAACGTGGCTTTTCCTCTGCGCGAAAGAAGAGAGCTTTCGGAAGAGCAGATTCTCCAGGTCGTAGATGGCCTGCTAGAGATGGTAGGCGTCAAGGAAATGCGCGACCTGTTGCCTTCGGACCTTTCGACCGGGATGAAGCGTTCGGTCGCGATCGCGCGCGCCCTGTCAGCGCAACCGGAGTGCGTGTTGTACGACGAGCCGACCACTATGGTCGATCCGCTCATGGCGCAGCTGCTTGGCGACCTCATCGCGCGCCTGAAGCTGCAACTGCATCTGACCTCGGTGGTCGTCACTCACGACATGCGCCTCGCCAAGAAACTGGCGGACCGCATCGTATTCCTGCATGAAGCGCGAGTAATCTTCTTCGGGCCTTACAAAGAAATGGAAAAATCGAATGAGCCCATCGTGCAGGAATTCCTGGAACTGGATGAGTTGACGCTGGAAGCTTAGAGGCAGTGGATAGCGATTAGTGGGCAGTGATTTGTGGCTCGTGTTCGTGGCCTGCGATATCGACAGATTGACCACTAACAACGATCCACTATCCACTGCCTCTAAAACCCCTGCCGCACCAATTCTTCGATGGTGAGAGAGCTTTCAGCTGGCTCGCTCTTCATCATTTTCTCGACATATTTCGCGATCAGGTCGGCTTCGAGGTTCACTGGATCGCCCGGCTTGAGGGAGCCGAGGTTCGTCATCTCGACGGTGTGAGGGATGATCGCGATCGTGCAGCGATCGCCTTCGAGCTTCGCGACCGTGAGGCTGACGCCCTCGATCGAGATCGAGCCTTTGAAGACGGTGTATTTCTCAATCTCGGACGGGATTTCAATGTGCAGCCACCAGTTCTCTGAAGCGGCGATGCGTTCCAGTTCGATCAGCCGGCCGACGCCGTCCACGTGGCCTTGAACGATGTGTCCGCCGAAGCGGCCGTCCGCCTTCATCGGGAGTTCCAGGTTGACTAGCGCGCCTTCATGGATGCGCGAGAACGAAGTTCGGGCCCAGGTTTCGGGCGCGAGGTCGGCGGAGAACGACGTGGGCTTGATGTCAAGCGCCGTCAGGCAGACGCCGCTTACCGCGACGCTGTCGCCGGTGCGCAAGTCTTTCGGAGTGTCGCTGGCTTCAATCGTGATGCGCCGGTTCTCGCCGCGCTGCTGAATCTCGACGATCTTGCCCACTTCTTCAACGATTCCGGTAAACATGAATAGCTCCAGGGGCTGCGGCCCTTAGCGTCCGCAAATTCGCAAGCCACGATTCGGGCTGAGAGTGATCATCGATAAACCGAACTATATGGACGGCCGGTTCTATCGCGACACCCAATTCTAAGCGAATCAGGCTGCGGAAACCGTAAACAGGGGAAACGTCTGCTACAGGGGACAGTCCGGCTTTTTTCGGAGGTTTCAAAGCGGAACACTACCGTAACTTGGCAGTGTGCAAATCTTTATAGGAAGATCCGGATACATCATGGGCCCCGCCGTAGGAAGTTCTGAGGCCGATAACTGTCCGGACTTCTATGAACTGTCAAAATGTAGTTATTGCTCTGACCACGAGAGACAATGATTACCAGGCGGAACAATCGGCATCTGCGGCCGAAGTCGCGTCCCGGCTTGGTGTGAAGATCAACGTCATCTACGCGGACAACAACGCAGTCGATCAATGCCAACAATTAGTGAAGGTCATCCAGGACAAGGCACAGCGTCCGGATGCGATTCTGGTTGAGCCGGTTGGAACCCCCATGTACCAGGTCGCGAAAGCGGCAGTGGCGGCGGGGATCGGCTGGGGAATTCTCAATCGCGAAGCCGACTACATTCCTGAACTTCGCCGGACCGCCCCGGTCCCGGTGTTTGCGGTGAGTCCCGACCAGGAAGAAGTGGGGCGGATACAGGGTAAACAACTGGCGGCCCTCGCATCCGAAGGCAACATTCTTTATATCGAAGGTCCTTCTGCCAGCAGCGCCGCGAATCTCCGCACCAAGGGAATGCTTTCTACCAAACCCAGCAAGGTTGAGATGAAGGTGCTCAAAGGGGATTGGTCCGAACGAAGCGCACATCAGGCGGTCACGTCATGGCTGTCGTTGAGCACGTCGAGTCAGCTTCAGATTCGGGCCGTTGTCTGTCAGAACGATGCCATGGCAATGGGCGCAAGGGAAGCTTTCGCCAGCCTGCCCGAAGCGGCACGCGAGCGATGGCTCAACACTCCATTTATGGGCTGCGACGGAGTTACGAAGACTGGCCAGGAATGGGTACGAAGCGGACAGTTGCGCGCCACGGTTGTCATTCCCCCTATGGCGGGCCTGGCTCTCGAAATGCTCGTCAACGCGGCCAGCACCCGTTCAATGCCGGCCGAGCGGACTCTATGCGCCCCCCGATCTTTTCCGGCCATAGCAGAGATCTGAGCTGCTGCTATTGGGGATGGCGGCATCTGTGGGCAGCACTAGTCCTCTCTGAAATCTCTCTTTGTTTTCTTACCACTGATACGGATCCTTCAAGTATCCCTCAACTGCAAAGTCCTCCCCGAATTGATGCAGTTCAAGCGCGTGCGCGAGAAGCATCACATGACTGCCCGGAGCGCCTCCGCTGGCCGCAAACGGAACGGCTCCTTCGCCGAGAATCTTGGGCGCGTAGTAGAGAAACAGTTTGTCCACGACTCCGGAGGAAAGGGCGGTCCAATTCACGGTGGCGCCGCCCTCGATAAGAACGCTGGTAATCTCGTGCTGCCCGAGATGTCGCAAGACTGCGGTCAAATCCGGGCGTCCGTCGGGATGCGCCGGAGGAATCTGCTCGACCCGGATGCCCAACTTCTCCAGTTCCTGCTTCTTGTTCTCATCCGCTTGCGAGTAGAGAACCAGGACGTCGTTCTGGGCCGTTTTCACTACCCGTGACTCCAGCGGCAACCGCAGCCAGGAATCCAGCAGAACTCGCAACAGCGGCCGCCGCCGGGGAAGACCGCTGCGGTCGGTCAACAGAGGGTCGTCGGCGATTACTGTGCCCACGCCGGCCATGATGGCATCGTGCTGATGCCGCAGTTGGTGTACATGCCGGCGCGCGATCTCGCCGGTGATCCAACCACCGGTCGAGCCGCCCGCAGCTACGTCCGTCGGATGGCGCGACCCGGACGGAGCGGGCGCAATCTTGCCGTCCAGCGTCATCGCTGCTTTGAGAGTCACCAGGGGGGTTCCTGTTCGGATGTACTTGGCGAAGCCTTCGTTCAGCTTCTTCGCTTCTTTCTCAAACAGGCCCACGTCGACCTGGATCCCGGCGGCGCGCAGTTTGGCAATGCCTGCGCCGCTCACCTGCGGATTCGGATCTTTCATTGCGCAGACTACCCGGCGGATTCCGGCGGCGATGACGGCATCGGCGCAAGGCGGGGTTCGTCCTTGATGGGAGCAGGGTTCGAGGTTGATGTAGAGTGTGCCGCCGCGGGCTCGTTTACCAGCCTGCTCCAACGCGAGCACTTCGGCGTGCTTCACGCCGTCGTAGGTGTGCGTACCTTCGCCAGCTTTCTTCCCGGACGAATCCACCACCACCGCGCCTACGACAGGATTGGGAGAGGCCAGTCCGATGCCGGCGCGGGCGAAGTCGAACGCGCGGCGCATGTGATGAAGTTCGTTGTCCAAAGTTCGCTAGGTCCTCGGGTCCTCTTCGATTTCAGCGACGGCTGCGCCGCTGCGGCCCTGCGGTGGTCGGCGGAGCGGGGCCATGGAGTACGCATAGGGATCTTCGGGTTCAGGCTTCCGCCGGAAGAGCCTTCGCAATCGCTCCAGCAGCCCTTGCAGATAGGATTGCGACTTCGACTGTTTCTTCATGCTCTGATTCCTCCACATCTCGGTGGCAGGGCGACTGGGAGCGACTCCGCGGGCGGAAGCCCTCGATCAAGAGAAAAGGCTTAATGCAGCGCCGAAGTGTGTGCGTGAGAACTGTGTCGTCCCGCCGGGGCTTGAATCATTATTCCCCTTTTCCCAGCGCTGAAGCGCTGGGCTAATCTAGGTCGCCCCTCCGGGGCTGGATATTCGGACAGTTGGTTCCGCTGGATTGTCGGAAACAAGTTCTCATGATTGTCCGAAAAGGACTTCTCACGATTGTCCGAAAATGAGTTCTCACGCACACGCATAAGCGCTGCTCCACGCAAAGTCTGACTCATTCAGCAAGCTATGAACACCGACGGCTCTTCAAGCAAACAGCGAATCCACAAACTCTTTTGCGTCAAACGGCAGCAGGTCGCTGGTTTTCTCGCCCACGCCAACGAAGCGCACCGGTAGTCCTAACTCGCGCGAGATCGCCACAACCACACCCCCTTTGGCGGTTCCATCCAATTTGGTCAACACGATTCCTGTCACTCCGGCCGACTGGGTGAACTGGCGCGCCTGCTGCAAGCCGTTTTGGCCGGTGGTGGCGTCCATGACGAGAAGCGTTTCGTGCGGCGCGCCCGGCACGATGCGCTGTGCGGTGCGCTTCATCTTCTCAAGCTCCAGCATCAAATTCTGTTTGGTGTGCAGACGTCCGGCGGTGTCGACGATGACGTAGTCGGTCTTGCGTGCGGTGGCAGCCTGCAACGCGTCAAACAGCACGGCTGCGGGATCGCCGCCGGCTTTCGTCTTGATCACTTCGGCGCCGGTGCGCTGTCCCCAGATTTCGAGCTGCTCGATAGCGGCCGCCCGGAAGGTGTCCGCTGCACAGAGCAGCACGGTCTTGCCCTGCGAGCGGAAGACCTGCGACAACTTGCCAATCGTTGTCGTTTTGCCGGTGCCGTTCACGCCCACGACCAGGATCACTTCCGGCGTGCCGTCGACTTTCGTAAGGGGTAGCGCCGTGGTCGAGTTCAGGATCGCGAGCAGTTCTTCCTTGAGCAGCCGTTTCAGTTCGTTCAGGTCTTTGATCTGTTTGCGATCGGCTTTGTCGCGCAGCTTTTCGAGAACTTCGTGAGTGGTGGTGGTGCCGAGGTCGGCGCCGATGAGCGTGGCTTCCAGGTCGTCCAGCGTGGAGCGGTCGATTTCTTTGCCGATCGCGACCACGTCCTCGATGCGCTCAGCCAGGTTCTCGCGGGTACGCGAGACCGCTTCCTTCATGCGATCGAGAAAACTGGGCTTCTGTTCTTCGTCCAGGCTGCCGAAAAGGGTCTGAATCACAAGCCGATTATATAGGTGTGGACTGCTGCGAGCTGCGAGCCACGAGCTACGAGCAGACTGTTGGGGTTCGAGTTCGAAGCTCGTGGCTAGCAGCTTTAGGAGTGGCGAGTGTCGACCGTGAGCGGGTCTGCGACATGCGCGGGAGCGGCTACCGGCGCAGCCGCGCCCGCTGGCGTCACAGGCTTCGGGATGCGAATGTCTCCCCGCAGAAAGACGGCCAGCAAGGCGGTGACGGCCGTCGGATCCAGACGCTTGCCCGAGAGGTTCTCAATGATACGCACCGCTTCGAACGGATCATGCGCCTGCTGGTAGGGGCGGTTGGTGGTCAGAGCGTCAAAGGTGTCGGCGACTGCGATCACGCGCGGCAGAAGGGGAATCTCGTCCCCTTTCAGACCATAGGGATAGCCGCGTCCGTTGAGCGCTTCGTGATGCAGTTCGATGCCGGGCAGCATCTCGCGCAACTGGGTTACGGGACGCAGAATGTTGGCGCCCTTGGTGGTATGAGTCTTCATGATCTCAAACTCTTCCGGAGTCAGGGCGCCGGGCTTTTTCAAGATGCGGTCTTCGATGCCGATCTTGCCGACATCGTGCAACTGCGCCGAGATGCGGAGGATCTCCAGAAAGCCGGGATCCAGTCCCATTTCGGTGGCGATCATGAGCGAGTACTTGGTGACACGGTCGGAGTGGCCGCGCGTGTACGGATCCTTTTCGTCGACGGCGCCGGCCAGCATCTGAATCGAACCCATGAACAGGGCTTTGTTTTCTTCTGCGGCGCGCTTCAGGTCCTCGACGAACTGCTCCAGTTCCTCCGACATGGTGTTGAAGGTGGACGCCAGTTCGCCGATCTCGGTGCGAGTCTTTATATGGACGCGCTGGGTGAAGTCTCCTTTGGCGATCGCGCGGCTCGACTCCGCCAATACTTGCAGGGGGTGGGTAATGCGCCGCGCCGAAAAAATACTCAGGCCGATGCTGAGGAAGACGGCCAGCAAAGCCAGCAGGCGTCCGGTCCGTTGCATCTCGTAGATGCTACGATAGGCCTCATCGCGCGGCTTCTGTACCACAACCGCCCAATCGAGGGAGGAAACGGGACTGTAGGTGCCCAGCATTTCGGTTTTGTTCTTGCCATCGCGGACGGCAAATTCGCGGGTCGCTGCCAGCTGTGCCTTGGCGCCGTCATCCACAAAGCTGCGCACGATATCGGAACTGGTCATGTCCTGCCCGGTGGCAAATTCCGCAGAGGCAGCGGCCACCAGGCGTCCCTGGGCGTCTACGACGTAGGGTATGAGGCCGGCACGGTTCACTTCCTGCAAGCGCCGGATGAGGAATTGCAAGTCCACTACGCAGCCGATCATCCCCAAGAAGCGATCGCCGTACAGGATGGGCGTACTGACCAGCAACACCGTCCGGGCAGACTTTCCGCTGCCTACGACCAGCGGCTGACCACTGTACCCTCGTTTCTCATGAGCGGCGGTGTAGGCGCGTTCCAGTTCGCGCTGCAGGAAAGCGTCGGGCTCGATGCGGCCGGCCGAAATGCCTTTGGCATCGGCGTTCAACACCGTTGAATAGGCAATATCGTTCGAGGACGAAACGAAGTGTTCTAGCAATGCCCGCAGTTCCGGGGCCTCGATATTCTGGGAGCCGATGTCGTTCCCGGTCGTCACCTGAATTGACGAGGCGAGATTCGCCAGCATCATGCGCAACGTTTCCTGGTGCTGGGAGATGTCGTCCGCCAGCGATCGCGTGACCGTATTCTGCAACAACATCTCGTTGGTTTTGAGGCGCTCCCGATTCAGCATTTCAATCTGCGCCGAGTAGAAGTACATCGGGACGACACTGAGCGCCAGCAACACGCCAAGGATGACGTAGAGCAAAGGCACGCGCGTGGGTATGGGCAGCTTCAGTGGCAAAAGACAGTCCTGCGGCCCGAGCGCGGGGGCAGGCTCGTTCCGGCTTGTGTCTATTCTAAGATCGGTGAGGGGTGCAGACTTAGGTGCTGCTGGTACAACTGACCGTTACGGAAGTACTCAAGCCGCGGTCACCCCCGTCTTAAAACCCGGATCGCTGCCGCGGTGCCTAAAGGCGCTCACATAGCGGACCTTGCGGCATGCCTGAAGGCATGCCCTGATACGAATCTCACTTGATAATGGGCTGCTAGGCCGCGGGCCGGGTTCACTGTTGTGATTCCTCGCCCAGCCCGGGGGCGTTCCATCCCCTGAATCTGGTTAGGCGCGTGATACAAACTTGGCATGCCTGGAAAGTCCGCCCCGCCGCTGCAACCCACGATTACCGCGCACGCACCCTGTCGCGCCGACCTGGCCGGAGGCACGATTGACCTGTGGCCGTTGTATCTGTTTCATCCCGGCGCATGTACGCTGAACTTCGCCGTTGAAATCCTGACTACCTGCCGCGTCACGCCACTGAAGGGACGGCGCATCGAGCTCTGCTCCATCGATACCCACCGCGAGGAAGCTTTCACCAACCTCGACGAGTTGATCGCCAGCCGGAGCCATCGACATGTCCTGGCAGCCTATCTCGTGCGTTTCTTTGCGCCCGAGCGAGGGCTACGCGTTGAAACCGATTCACAGTCCCCGGCTGGAGCCGGAATCTCCGGATCGTCGGCGCTGATGATCGCGACCACGGCCGCTCTGGCCCGGTACACGGGGCGCGATTTGGATCCGGAAACCATGCGTGTGATCGCGCAAAATGTGGAGGCCCAGGTCATCCGCGTGCCCACCGGGTGCCAGGATTACTACCCCGCCCTCTATGGCGGGGTGAGCGCGATCCATCTGGATCCAGACGGAATTCGTCGCGCAGCGGTCCCGGTTGCGCCCGAGGAGATCGAACTGCGCTTTGTGCTGGCCTACACGGGTGCGCCTCGCCAGTCGGGTATCAACAACTGGGAAGTCTTCAAGGCGCATGTCAACGGCGATAAGCATGTGTTTCGCAACCTGGAAAAGATCGCAGCCATTGCACGCGATATGCACCAGGCTCTGCTGCGACACGACTGGGAAGACGTGGCGCGGTTGCTCCGCGAGGAGTGGAAGTTGCGCCGCACCAATGCTCCTGGTATCACGACCCCACTCATCGACAAGCTGATTGCAGTTGCCGGTAAGAACGGCGGTCGCGCGGCGAAAGTCTGCGGTGCGGGCGGTGGTGGCTGCGTCCTGATGATGGTGGAAGAGGGTGCGAAAGAAGCGGTGGCCCAGGCTGTCGCCCAGGCGGGTGGCCACATTTTGCCGCTCCGAGTGGCGCGCGATGGTTTGCGCGTGGAGACTCAGGCATAGTGGCGCGGGACTGAGCGAAACGAAAGGGGTTGGTGGAACCTGCTTTCGACTGTTGCTTTCGAGTAGCAGTGATCCGTGTAGATATCTAGGCGAACTAGCCTTACCGACGGTCCCTTGCTGCGAGACCGCTTGCGCTCTGTCAGGTATACTCCCAACCGGTCGTTGAAGGAACCGGAGGGATAAAGAGTGGGAAGACCAATTGCGCTGCGCTGGTGTTTGTACTTCCCGATTGCTCTGGTGGCGGTCGGCCAGCTTGGGCAAGCCGCTGGACAGACGCCGTCAAACCCGCTTACCGACGCGCAGGTCCGCGACAAGGCCAGCAATCTGCTGCGGCAGATGACCCTCGACGAGAAAATTGCCCAGCTATCGCAGTTGCCCGGTTTCCCCGTTCCCGAATTCAAAGAAAACGTCAGCAAGACACTGGAAGAGATTCTCAAGCAGGTCGGGGCGGGTTCCGTGCTTTGGGTATCGGATCCGAAAGAGATCAACCGCCTTCAGCACGTGGCGGTCGAACAATCGCGGCTGCATATCCCCGTTCTCTTCGGACTCGACGTCATACATGGCTACCATACGATCTTCCCGGCGCCCATCGCGATGGCGTCCTCTTGGGACACAAAGATGGTGGAAGATGCGCAAGCCGTGGCTGCAAGGGAGTCCAGAGCCGCTGGAATTCAGTGGACCTTTGCCCCCATGGTGGACATTGCGCGCGATGCACGTTGGGGACGGATGGTCGAAGGCGCGGGTGAAGACCCCTACCTTGGAGCCGCGATGGCACAAGCCCAGGTATTGGGATTTCAGGGCAAGCAACCAGGCGCGCCGGATCGCGTGTTGGCCTGCGTCAAGCATTTCGCTGGATATGGAGCGGCCGAGGGCGGACGCGACTACGATTCTTCCTATGTTCCAGAAGAGCAGCTATGGAATGTGTACCTGCCTCCGTTCAAGGCAGCCCTGGATGCGGGCGTTGGCAGCTTGATGAGCGCGTATATGGATCTCAACGATGTGCCGGCGAGCGGCAACGCGTGGCTGTTGCATGACGTCCTGCACGAATCGTGGAAGTTCCAGGGATTCGTGGTCAGCGACGCGTTCGCGGTCCGCAGTCTGGTAACGCATGGGTACGCTCGCGATTATCAGGACGCCGTCCACAAGGCTTTTGCTGCTGGATTAAACATGGATATGGCCAGCGGCACTTACCTGAAATACCTCCCCATGGAAGTACAGCAGGGGCGGATCACAACGCAGCAGATTGACAATGCCGTGCGGCCTATTCTCGAAACCAAGGTCCGCTTCGGATTGTTTGAACATCCTTACATTGACGAATCGCACATCGAACAGGTGCTGAACGATCCCACTCATCAGCAGCAGGCACGCCGGGCTGTGCAACGCTCTGTAGTTTTGCTTCGCAATGAAGGCGGATTGCTGCCTCTCGATAAGTCGGGGAAGACGATCCGTTCCATCGCGGTGATTGGGCCATTGGGTGACGCCGACACCGACCTGCTGACGATGTGGGGTTCGATGACAAAGCCGGGCCCAACCGTCAGCATTCTGCAGGGCATCCAGGAAAAGGTCGGCTCCGCGGTGCGCGTGGCGTACGCCCACGGGCCGAACCTCCGCCGCGACATTCTCTCACCCTTCGAGGATCTTCCCATCTCGGTCATGAAGGAGCAGCCGGCCCAGACCCCGGAAGAAATCCACCGGGCCGTGGAAGACGCCGTCGCTTTGGTCCGGAGGAGTGACTTGGCTGTGCTGGTGTTGGGTGAGATTGACTTGATGAGTGCCGAGTCCGCATCGCGAGCTTCGCTGAGACTCTCCAATAGCCAGGAAGAACTGATGGAGGCAGTGTTCGCCACCGGGAAGCCCATCGTTCTCGTCCTGATCAATGGCCGTCCGCTGGATATCTCGTGGGCCGCCGAGCATGTCCCCGCTATCCTTGAAGCGTGGTACCCAGGCAGCCAAGGTGGCAATGGCATTGCGGATCTGCTGTTTGGCGATGCGAATCCCTCAGGACACTTGCCGGTAAGCTGGCCCCGCAGCACCGGACAGGAGCCTCTTTACTACAGTCATAACCTAACTCAACTACCCGAGACCTCGCCTGATTTCAAGTCGCGCTACTGGGACGTTCGCAGCACTCCTCTCTATCCGTTCGGCCATGGCCTGAGCTATACGACCTTCGCATTCGACAATCTAAAAGTGACTCCAACCGCGCGAGCCGGGGCAACAATCGATGTCTCGGCCGACGTGACCAATACCGGCAAACGCACAGGCGATGCGGTGGTTCAGCTCTACATCCACCAGCGTGCGGGGAGCGCTTCACGGCCGGTGCGGCAATTGAAGGGCTTTGAACGGGTTACGCTGGAGCCGGGTGCGAAAGAGACGCTGCATCTCGTGCTGGGAAGAGATGAGCTGCAATTCTGGAGTCCCCCACTGAAGAGATGGGTCGTGGAGTCTGAACAATTTGACCTATGGGTAGGCGGAGACTCCACCGCCTCACTGCACGGGGAGTTCCGGCTGACCGAGTAGCGTGTTGGGATTGGGGGACAACAGGCTGCACAACCGAAGCAACCTTCTTCTTCTAAACCGGGTCTATAATGTCACCATTGGTTCGGGGTGCTCCGTGCCGTTCCGCCGTTTCCCGCTCTTGGTGATTGTTCTACTCGGCTCCGCCCTGGCCGTGGCCGACAACACTCCGCCTCCCCGCATGACCAAGCAGGCCCGGCAGGAAATTATCCGTGTGTTCAACGCCGAGCTCTGCTATGTCCGCACTAATTTCCCGATGGGAAAGACGGGGCTGAAACTCAGGAACGGAGTGCTCACACCCCACGGCGACGATCTGCAGCATCTGATGTCATTGTGGGGACCGGCTGCCAAACCGGGAGATCAGGCCCGCATTACAGACGTTGCGATCAAGGGCGATTTCATCCACTTCGAATTCAATGGCGGCCCGGTGCGGAAACAGAAGTGGTACCAGCGTATCCAGATTCAGGGTGCTGGAGGATCAGCACCCGTGGCGCCTTCGGACTCGAATGCCAACGCTCGCGGATCCTTCGTGGACGTCTACTTCGACAAGTACGTGCCCGAAATGACCGGGCCTGAACTGAAGCAAGTGCTCCGTCCAGTGTTTGATTTCGATGCCAAGTCGCCGCTCGAAGCTTACCTGGAGACGGTCCCACCGAAGATCAAAGAGGCGATCAAGAACCATCACGTGTTGGTCGGCATGAACCGCGAGATGGTGATGTACGCGAAAGGGCGTCCGCCGAAAAAATTGCGCGAGCACGCGGACGAAGTCGAGTACGAAGAGTGGATTTATGGAGAACCGCCGCAGGACGTGGATTTCGTCCGTTTCGTTGGAGAGGAAGTGGCGCGGGTTGAGACCATGAAAGTTGGGGGCCAGAAAGAGATTCGCACGGAGCGGGAAGTCGATCTGCCCACGACCGCTGTTGCCGCCGACAAACCGCAGGAGCGGCCTGTGAATGCGCCCACCCTTAGACGGCCCGGGGAAGACATGCCGGAAGGGCGGCCCGCGGGTGGGATTAACGGCACGCCACCCATCGCGCCACCGCAATCAACCGACCCAAGCGGCAATCCGGTTCCCAATTAACCGATTGAGGGAGCGATGGATTAGCGTCAGCACCCGCTCTCCCTCTAAACTATTACTGTGAAGACTGCCCTGGGCCAGATCAACCCCACCGTGGGGGACTTCTCTGGCAACGCTGCCAAGATCATCCAATTTGCCCAGCAAGCCCGCAGCGCCGGTGCCGGCCTGATTCTGTTTCCAGAACTCTCCGTGTGCGGATATCCGCCGCGCGACCTGGTTGAGCGAACGTCATTCGTCGCTCGCAACCGCGAGAGCATCGAGAAGATCGCTGGCGAAACGCAGGGGATTGCGGTGATCTGTGGCCTCGTTACACCGGCGAAGGCGGAGACCGGCAAGTCGGTGATGAACTCCGCGGCCCTGCTGCGCGACGGGCGCGTCGAATTCATCCAGTCTAAGATGTTGCTTCCCACCTATGACGTCTTCGACGAGATGCGCAATTTTGCTCCCGCCAAGAGCCAGCAACTGTTTAGCTTCTGCGGCAAGCAGATTGCTCTGACCATCTGCGAAGACGCGTGGAACGACAAGCACTTCTGGAATCGCCGCTTGTACGGGGTGGATCCAGTGGAAGAGCTGATCCGGATCGGCGGGAATCTGGTACTCAATATTTCGGCATCGCCGTTCTGGTTGGGGAAGCGCGAGCTGCGCCGCGACATGCTCGCAACCATTGCGAAGAATGACAATGTGCCGGTAGCGATGGTGAATCAGGTCGGTGGCAACGACAGCCTGGTTTTTGACGGATCGAGTTTGGTGATCGCGCCCGACGGCCGCGTGATCGCACAAGGCAAGTCGTTCGCCGAGGATCTGATTTACTTCGACTCCCAAAGCCTGACTGGCGAGATGCATGAACAGATCGCGGGCGAAGAAGCCAGCGCCTACGAGGCGCTGGTGCTCGGCACCCGCGATTACGTTCGCAAGTGCGGATTTCAGAGAGTGATCGTCGGCCTCAGCGGCGGCGTCGATTCCGCGCTCACCGCGGCCATCGCCGTAGATGCGCTGGGTCCCACGAACGTCATCGGCGTGGGCATGCCCGGACCGTATTCCTCCAAAGGCTCGATCGAGGACGCGCGCCAGCTGGCGAGGAATCTCGGCATTCGTTTTGAGTTGCTTTCCATCAACGAAATCTACGAAGCCTGTCGCAAGACACTTGCGCCGGTGTTCGCCGGCTTGCCGGAAGACGCCACCGAAGAAAATATCCAGTCGCGCAGCCGAGCCATGGTGCTGATGTCTTTATCGAACAAATTCGGCGCCCTGGTGCTTTCTACCGGTAACAAGAGCGAAGTGGCGGTCGGATACTGCACTCTCTACGGTGACATGGTGGGCGGTTTGGCGGTCATCTCCGACGTCCCCAAGACGCTGGTGTATCGGCTGAGTGCTTACGTGAATTCTCGGCGGCCGGTGATTCCCCAGTCTACGATCGACAAGGCTCCATCAGCGGAATTGCGTCCCGATCAAAAAGACTCCGACTCGTTGCCGCCCTACGACGTGCTCGACGTGATCCTCGAAGATTATGTGGAAGAGGCGCGCTCGGCGGAACAGATCGCTGTTGCCCACGATTTCGATCTGGAGCTGGTGAAGCGCGTCATCCACATGGTCGAACGCAGCGAGTACAAACGTCAGCAGGCCGCGCCGGGGATCAAGATCTCAACCAAGGCCTTCGGCTATGGGCGCAGGTTTCCGATCGCCGCCAAGCCAGAATTGTAGAGAGTCTGGTCGCGCCGAAAATGTTCCGGAATGCTATAAGATGGCTCGGTGAATGAAGGTCATCCATGCGATTTCTAGTATCTCTCCTCTGCATTCTTCTGTTGAGGGCAGGCGTGGCTTGGTGTGACGAAGGCCACCAGCACGACCTTACCGAGCAAGAGGTCGGGTCTGT
>Ga0209701_10000318_pt1 | contig 27115 bp, 18 predicted proteins | sample CZO8metaG_4_FD_188356 | JGI IMG/M metagenome (GOLD analysis project Ga0209701, IMG submission 188356) | Vadose zone soil microbial communities from the Eel River Critical Zone Observatory, Northern California, USA - CZOApr15con2H3.8 metaG... | ecosystem: Environmental > Terrestrial > Soil >... | reverse complement strand
CTACGGACTGCGTCCGTCAGCCAGGACCCAAGGAAGTGTCTACGGACTGCGTCCGTCAGGCAAGACCAAAGGAAGTGTCTACTGCTTCGCAGTCAGCAGGCTCGAAAGGTAGTATGCGGCGTTGGTGATCGGAATAAGGAGGGAGCGCGATGAATCCTTTCCGCTACGAACGCGCGAGCGATGCATCAAGCGCCATCGCGCTGGTGGCCCAAGCGCCGAACGGGGTCTTCCTCGCTGGAGGGACGAACCTCGTCGACCATATGAAGCTGGGGGTGCGGCAACCGGATCTGCTCATCGATATCACCCACCTCCCCTACGACCGCGTTGAACCGCTTCCCGACGGGGGTGTGCGCATCGGGGCGATGGTGCGCAACAGTGATCTCGCTGCTGATCGCACGATTCGCACACGCTATCCCCTGCTCGCGCAGGCGCTGCTCGCGGGCGCCTCGGGCCAACTCCGCAACCTCGCCACGACCGGTGGGAACCTGCTGCAGCGCACGCGCTGCGTCTACTTCCAGGACATCTCAAAGCCGTGTAACAAGCGTGTGCCGGGCAGCGGCTGTCCCGCGCGCGAGGGCTATCACCGCAACCTGGCCATCCTTGGTGCATCGGAGGCGTGTATCGCGACACATCCCTCGGACATGGCCGTCGCGATGGTCGCGCTCGATGCCATTGTGCACGTGCTCGGGCCGAACGGCGAGCGGACGATACCGCTCGTCAACTTCCACCGTCTCCCTGGCGACGAACCGCAACGCGACACCGTGCTGGAACATGGCGAGTTGATCACGGCCCTTGATCTGCCGCCGCTGGCATTCGCGACCCGTTCGCACTACCGCAAGGTGCGCGACCGTGCGTCGTATGCCTTCGCGCTCGTCTCGGTGGCCGCAGCCATCGAGACGAGCGCGACGTGCGCATTGCCTTGGGCGGCGTCGCGCATGTACCGTGGCGAGCGACAAAAGCCGAGCACACGCTGCGTGGAGCACCGGCGACGGAGGAGACGTTCCGCCGGGCTGCCGATGCAGAACTCGCCGACGCACGGCCACTGCGCGACAACGCGTTCAAGGTTCCACTCGCGCGCAACGTCCTCGTGCGCACGCTGCTCGACCTCATAGGAGAGGAGGACCAATCATGAACCTCACTATACGGACTATCGGCGCACCGCTGGACCGCATCGATGGTCCAAAGAAGGTCACCGGCACAGCGACCTACGCTTTCGAGTACCCGGTCGAAGGCGCGACGTACGCGTTCCCAGTGCAGAGTACGATCGCGAAAGGCCGGATTGTGTCGATCGACGCGAGCGCCGCGCGTGCGCTTCCTGGTGTCGTGACCGTGCTCTCGCACGAGAATGCGCCACGGCTTGCCGCGCTGGACAATGCTGAACTGGCCGTTTTCCAATCTGATGCCATTGCATATCATGGTCAGTTCGTTGCCGTCGTCGTCGCCGAGACATTAGAGATTGCGAGGCAGGCCGCGGGCCTCGTCATGATCCGTTATGAGGAGCAGCCGCATGACGTCGAGCTGCGTGCAGATCGCGCAGACCTGTACAAGCCGGAGAAGGTCAATCCCAGCTACGAGACCGACACGTTCAGCGGCGACGTCGAGGCCGCACTCGCACACGCTGCCGTCACGCTCGACCACACCTATACGACGCCGGCATACCACAACAATCCGCTCGAACCGCATGCGACGGTCGCGACGTGGAGCGATGACGGCGTCACCCTGTATGATGCGAACCAGGGCGCACACAGGATCTGCGACGATGTCGCGCAGGCGTTCAGACTCCCATCCGAGCGCGTGCGCGTGATCTCCCCGTATGTCGGCGGTGGGTTCGGTTCCAAGGCTTTCACCCATCCACACGTGATTCTCACGGTGATGGCGGCGCAGGCGGCGGGACGCCCCGTGAAGCTTGCACTCACCCGACAGCAGATGTTCGCGGTGGTCGGCTATCGCACGCCGACGATCCAGCGCATGCGCCTGGGTGCCGACAGCAACGGCCAGCTCACGGCGATAGCGCACGATGTCGTCGAGCAGACCTCAACTATTCGTGAGTTCGCCGAGCAGACAGCAGTTGCGACGCGGATGATGTATGCGGCACCCAACCGCCGTACCACGCACCGGCTCGCGCGGCTCGATGTGCCGCTGCCGACGATCATGCGTGCGCCTGGCGAGTGTCCGGGGCTGTTCGCGCTTGAGTCAGCAATGGACGAGATGGCGATCGCGTGTGGGCTGGATCCGATCGAGTTGCGCGTGCGAAACGAACCCGAGATCGACCCCGACAGCGGGCATCCATTCAGTAGCCGCGGCCTCGTTGCGTGCCTGCGGGAAGGTGCGCAGCGCTTCGGCTGGCAGCAGCGCGACCCGAGACCTGGGATGCGTTCCGACGGCCGGTGGCTCACGGGGACCGGCGTCGCCGCCTCGACGTATCCGGCGCGTCGAAGACCATCGACGGCCCTCGTGCGCGTCGATCGCGAGGGGCGCTACAGCGTGCTCATCGATGCCTCGGACATCGGTACCGGAGCCTGGACAGTGCTTACCCAGATCGCAGCGGATGCGCTCGAGGCCCCGCTGGAGCGCGTGCATATCGAGATTGGCGACAGCGCGCTGCCGCGTGCGCAGATCGCCGGAGGCTCGATGGGAACCACGTCATGGGGGTCTGCAATCGTTGACGCAGCCCGCAAGCTCCGCGCGCGCCTGCACGACGAGTATGACGGTGTCATCCCCGCCGGGGGGCTCGAAGCGACCGGCGAGGGCGGCGAGAATCCTGAGGCGCAGCGGTTCGCGATGCACTCCTACGGTGCGCAGTTCGCGGAGGCCCGCGTGAACATCGACACCGGCGAGGTGCGCGTCCCACGGCTGCTCGGGGTCTTCGCCGCCGGTCGTATTATGAACGCGAAGACCGCCCGCTCGCAGTTCCTGGGTGGGATGACGATGGGGCTTTCGATGGCGTTACACGAGCAGAGCGTCATGGACCCGCGCTTCGGCGACTACGTGAACCACGACTTCGCAGAGTACCACATCGCGACGAACGCCGATGTTGGCACCATCGATGTGACCTGGATCGATGAAGACGATCCACATCTCAACCCGATGGGTGCGAAAGGGATTGGCGAGCTTGGGATCACCGGCACCGCTGCTGCTATCGCCAACGCCGTCTATCACGCGACCGGCATCCGTATCCGCGACCTGCCGATTACGCTTGACAAGCTCCTGTCGTGAGACGGCGGCACTTCGTTGCTGTTCTGTGATGCCGAACTCAATGTAGTGGACTGGCATCGCAGAACGATTGTGGGTGAAGGACCGGTTCGCCCGTTGAGCCGGTAGGATCAAGTCAAACATCTGAGCAAACCTGCAACGAGATGGTGCAGAAGGAGATTTTCGCCCCTTGCGCGAGTATCAAGGCCCACGAGCGCAACGCGTTGCTCTTTCCTCTAGTCCTGAAAGAGCTAATGCCATCTCTTGGCAGGAGGAAGAAGCAAGCATAACATCTCCCCAAACAGAAACAGTAGAGACATTCTGAATGGCAAAGCATGAGAATTCTCCAGGTGGGAATTCTCATGCTCTTATGCTGGTCATAGCCCTACGGACTACATCTTATCCTAATCGCAATTATCTTATAGCAGATAGCAACAGTCTCGATCTAGTTCCTAGCCAGAGCGACGTTGCGAGAGAGCCGTGCTGCCCCTGCCGTTACTACAACAATAGTAACTGCGACCCACAGCAGGATGAGAAACAGGAAAGGGTCACCATATTTTTGCAGGAAGGGAACCATCAAATTCTTGACGGGAATCAGGAACGTATCCGTGGTAGCCGTGGCTACCGTGTGAAACAGGACCATCAGGAAGAGACTGCCGTTGGTGTTGTTGTAGACCCAGGTAAAGAGCACTGCAATGGCGGTGATCGTCAGGTCAAAGATGAGGAAATTGACGATGCCCAGGGATGTCAAAGGCACAAGGCCGTCGGCAATCAGCAGCGGGAGATGCCAGAGACCCCAGAGGACGCCGAGGAGTAGACTGGCAGCGAATGCCTTGTGGCGAGCTTGCAGTCGTGGGAGGGCGAATCCTCGCCAGCCGAGTTCTTCACCGAGGCCGGTAAAAAGCAGTGAGAGGACCAGTAATGAAATCAAGCTTGACCAATCATAGGCGATCGTTGCTCCACCAAGCACCGTATTGACGCCGATGGCTACAAACAGAAGCACAGGGATAAGCAACAGCACGACAGCATACCAGGTGAGAGGAACGCGCACCTGTCCCAAGCGACGGAATAACTCTCCCAGACCGCTTTTCCCACTGAAGAGTGCTGTCAACATGATGCCCACCAGGCTGGGGATGATGTTCCCCAAAGGCCATAAGAGCAATAAACGGGCAGGAGGAGCAGTGTCATTAAAGGCATCTGAGGTTGCCAGTGGGATCCAGCAAGCCCATGTTAGTACAAAGGCCAGGACAAAGTAGGTAAGTAACAAATGCCGCTTGAGCGTCTGGATGAGAGCCATGATCTGTTTCTCCTGCATCTATTGTATGAGGATAGACAACTGATCTGCTACAAGTATACCCATGGTGAGGCGTCATTGTCATCTTCAGCATTCAGTGGATCATGGTCTCTTTTGGTGCAGCAATAATTGATGAGTTTTTTCTGATCAACTCTTAGCTCATCTTTACACCAAGATTGGACATGAGCCCTTTTCCCTCTGCTTCCATAACGCAAAATGCTACAGAGCCCAAATGGGGTTGGCGTTGACACAGGGTGACAGTCCGGTAGGTTCCTTCTTAAGGCAAGGTTCAATTTGGACGAATTGTACTTGACAGTTTGAACAGTCACACCGTGTCACCCTGAGCCCATTCGCTTCGCTCAGGGTAAACTCCGCGAAGGGTCTATCGCGAGCGGCAGCGAGATGCTTCGCTGCGCTCAGCATGACAGAACTGGGCCTTTCTGTTGATGAGGAACTGTCAAGTTCATTTGAACCTTGCCTAATAGGCCAATTGGTATAGGGCTGTAGCGAGCACTGTTGCGCCACGCACAGCATCTTCCAGTGTTGTGTACTCGGCAGCGCTATGCGAGCGGCCTTCCACGCTTGGAACAAAGAGCATGGCTGTGGGCACACGTCGCGCCATCAACTCGCTATCGTGACCGGCTCCGCTGGGCATAAACTTCCACGTGGCCCCACATGCCTGCGCCGATTGTGCCAGCACTTGCTGGAGCTGGGAATCCATGTGCGCCGGCAAACTATTGCCGGTGGTTTCGATCGAGACCGAAAGCCCTCGTTGTTTTGCGATGGTTTCGCACGTGGTACGAATGGCTTCTACCAGCGCTTGCTTCGTCGCTTCATCCGGGTGACGCAGGTCTAGCGAAAAGCGAACTTCACCGGGCACAATGTTGATAGCTCCAGGTCTGACTTCCCATTTTCCCATAGTGACTACCGCAGGCCATCCCTGCTGCTCAACCATGCGCGTAATCTCAATGGCCATCAGCGCAGCACCTTGGAATGCATCGCGCCGCAGGTTCATGGGCGTGGTGCCAGCGTGATCGGCGCGACCGAGCACTGTAACCAGTTGCCTGTGTAGTCCGGTGATCGATTCCACGATGCCGATGTCGATCTGTTCGTCATAGAGGATGCGGCCCTGCTCGATGTGTAGTTCGAGAAATACATCAAGATCCTGGCGCAGCGCTTCTCGATAGCGTTCTGGAGATAAGCCGGCCGCTTGCATGGCTTCGGCAATGCTCAAGCCATCATCATCACGCAACGCTTGCAGATCCTTGTCATGGATCAGGCCCAGCATGCCGCGTGTTCCCCAGTAATGCGCCTGGAAGCGGCTGCCTTCCTCTTCGCACAAGGCCACCATTTCCAGTGATCGTTGTGGTTTGCCTGCCTGTTCGCGCAGGGTTTGCAGCGCTATCAACGCTGAAAGAATGCCCAATGCTCCATCGAACCTGCCACCAAGTTTGACGGTATCGATGTGCGAGCCGGTGAGGATCGTGCGCGTATCGTCGATTGTGCCACGCAGCCGGCCAAAGAGATTCCCCACGGTATCCTCGCGTACTTCCAGTCCGGCGGCGCTCATCCACCCAGCCAGTTGCTTGCGAGCTTGCACCCATGCGGGGCTGTATACCGGCCGTACAATGCCTCCCCCGGCTTGCAGGCCAATGGTACCAAGCATTTCGATGTACTGTTCAAGACGAGATGGATCGATATGCAAGTTTTTAAGGATCTCAGCCATCTATGTCCTCCTACTAGAAAAGTTCTGTGTATCTAATTTTTGCCCAAATTAGTGACAACTTACTTGGATAGCTTAAGAGCATGAATTTATTCGATTATACGAAACAGCAAGGGCAGGCAAAGCAATTACAATCCATATGAAGAGAAAGGCCAGTTATAGGGATGTCTAGGGCTAGCATTATTCACAAGCGTCCTCGAGGAGACGGGCAATGAGATCGGGGTGAAATCGTCTTCCCTGGCTCTGCATTTGAGTGATAGATATATGGCCGGATTGCAGCGATTAGTCCCTGCTGCTTTGCCCGCAGCAGCACTGCTAGCGTTCCAGCCACCTGCAAACCTATGCGAGCAGCGATCCGCCGCGCCTTGCGTTCATCCAGCAGGATCAGTCGTGCCCCGATCGTTTGTGCCAAAGAGAGTGCTGCTGCCTCGCCGACATCCAACAAGGGAAGCGTAGGATCGATGATGACGGCATCTACCACCGTGAGCCATGACGCCTGGGCCAGGTTCGGCTCGGTTGGTGGTGCCTTGGTCTGGTATTCATCTAGGACGATGCGAGGAGCCCAGACCTTGCCGTACAAGAGCGGAAGGAGGTCAAGGAGCCCAACCCCCGCGAGGGTGATCAGCGGGGTTGTGTTAGTCACGACCGGGGGCCTATCCGTAGCCGGCCTCTTTCTTGAGGTCTATTTCGTTATCGAAAAGGGAGACATTGTACTGGCCCAGCAGATCGAGGAACTCGCGCCGTGTCAGGCCCAATAGCTTAGCTCCCTCTCCTGAGGAGAGTTCGCCCAGCGCATAGAGCCGCACAACAAGGGCTTCGAAGGCGAGTGCCTCCAACTGTTGCTGACTTTTACCAGTGAGTTGCTCAGGAACCTGCAAGCGCAATTGCATCGTGACCTTCTCCTTTGCTGGCGTCATGACTTTGAATCAACATACTCATTATACTACACGTAGCCAGAAGGCAGGCTTTACTACATTAGAGCATTGTGCCACTACTTTGGGCGAAGTTTAGGTATGTAAGAGCATACAATCAATTTCCCAGCGTCATCCAGTAGAGGAATACAGGCTTAGCAATTGAGATGATAGGCATGGTATCATTATGCAGGTGACGAGAACGAATCGAGGTATTCTTCACAGAGTTATTCAGGAGGAGCAGCACCGTGAAAGCAGTGTTATGTAAAGCATATGGCCCACCCGAAAGTCTCGTGATCGAGGATATCGAGCCGCTTAAGCCGGGGAGAGGCCAGGTGGTTATCGGTGTGAGAGCCTGCGGGGTGAATTTCCCTGATACGCTGATTATCCAGGGCAAGTACCAGTTTAAGCCGGCCACGCCTTTCTCGCCCGGTGGAGAGGTCGCCGGGGTCGTCAAAGAAATTGGCGAGGGAGTAGAGAATGTCAAGGTAGGTGACCGGGTGATTGCATTCACCGGCTGGGGAGGCTTTGCAGAGGAGGTCGTTGCCGATGCCGCCCGGCTGATTCCGATGCCCGGTGGGATGGATTTCGCTACGGCGGCCGCTTTTGTGATGGTCTACGGGACATCCCATTACGCGTTGAAGGACAGGGCGCAGCTCAAGCCAGGAGAGACGCTGCTCGTGCTGGGAGCGGCGGGTGGAGTGGGCCTGGCAACGGTGGAGTTAGGTAAGGTGATGGGCGCTCACGTGATTGCCGCAGCTTCGACCAATGAGAAGCTCCAGGTATGCAAGCAGCACGGAGCAGACGAGGTCATTAATTATGTTACCGAGGATTTAAAAGAGCGTGTGAAGCAACTTACCCTTGGAAAAGGGGTTGACGTGGTTTTCGATCCTGTGGGCGGGGATTACTCGGAGGCGGCGCTGCGCGGCATGGCCTGGGGTGGGCGCTTCCTGGTAATTGGCTTTACGGCGGGTGATATTCCACGCATCCCCCTCAACCTGCCGCTTCTCAAGGGCTGTTCTATCGTCGGGGTATTCTGGGGCGCTTTCTCGGAGCGAGATCCCAGGCGCAGCCAGCAGCACCTGCAGGAACTGTTGACCTGGTTCGCCGAGGGCAAACTCAAGCCCCACATCTCAGCAAGCTATCCACTCGAGCAAGCGGCGCAAGCGCTGAATGATATGATGGAGCGCAAAGTGATGGGGAAAGTGGTGCTGGTGATGGGATGAGATATTAGTCTACCTCACCGACAATCACTTTGACTCCGTCCGGGTCTTCAAATGTGCCTGGAGTGAGACCCGGGCGTGAAATTTCAAAGAAATCCAGCCCGTACACGTCTGGCTCTACGCGGCTCGCATTGCGGCCTGCCCACACGTTTATGCCAAGGTGGTGATGGTAGCCTTCCCACGAGAGAAAACGAGCCTGGTTGTACAGGTCCGCGGTAAGTTCCATGCCAAGGTTCTGATAAAATGCCAGGCTGCGATCCAGGTCACCGACACTCAGGTGCATATGCCCGAGGCGCGTCTGAGGAGGAAAGCCTGCGAAGGGTCCGGCCTGTTTCAGAAGCGCCGGTGCATTTAATTGCAGCGTGTCCATACTGATGTGGCCACTCTCCCATTGCCAGCTCTCTCGCGGGCGATCAGCATAGACCTCGATCCCATTGCCCTCGGAGTCGCTGAGATAGAGCGCCTGGCTAACCAGGTGATCCGATGCGCCTGCAAGGGGTATACGCTGCTCCAGGCAGTGCTGCAAGAAGCTCCCTAAGTCGGCTTCGCCAGGCAGCAGCAGGGCAAAGTGGTACAGGCCAGCCGTGTGCCTGGGGCGTGGGCGACCATTTGCCAGCAGGCGCAGGCTGAGTACTTCGTGCGTACCAAAGCCGAGACCGGCTGTCCCCTCGTTTCTCTCGTCTCTTACAAGCGAGAGGCCGAGGCGGGTGTAGTAGTCGATGCTGGCAGACAGGTCTTGCACTTTTAAGCCAAGGCGACGAACCGGCCAGGTGTAGGTTAATTCACCTGAGTTTGCAGGGTTAGGTTCATAGGTAGTCATGTTTATTCTTCCTTTTGTACTTATTATTTTTTAGTAACTAATATTATTATGGAATATGGTGGGGAATATTGCAAGGGCGGGGATGCTATGTGCACGCAATGTACTCCTGCACGCGTCGAAGGCTGGCAACACGCTTGTAGGCGTAGGTGACGAGCGAGACTTGCCTGCTGCGTTCCTGGGGATCAGCGGGAAGAGACTTTTGATATTTTCGCAGGTCTATGCCCACTTCGAGGAAGGCCGCCTGCAACGGTGTCGGTTGTGTTTCGAAGCGCATGCGGTTCGCCAGGTCGGTTAACACAGCAGTGCGTTGTTTGGCAGGGAAGCTGGCAATTTCGCGAGCTACCAGTTTGAAGAGCGATTCTTGATAGACATTCTCCGTACCCGACTCTAGCACACAGGCCTGGTCATGCATGGTGAGAGGCGTTTGCTGTACAGCAACTTGCGATTGTATGCGCGACAGCCTGCGGTCGTGCCGCCCCAGGTCATTACAATAGTTGTGGGCGATGGCAATCATCATATTCTTTAGTGAGTGAATAGGAGCCGCCTCCCCTCGCTCAGCTTTGCGAGAACGTTCAATGAGACGTCGCCCGGTCTCTTGCACGATATCTGCCACAACATCGTCTTCCTGGCCTCGCCACGAGGGGACATGTAACGTATAAACAAAATACTTTGCGAGTGACTCAAGCGAGGGGTAGAGTTTCCTCCAGGCGAGATCACTGTTGAGATCGATTGTACCGGTATCTAAAGCAGGAGTCTTTGTAACCACGGTTTATTCCTTTCCTGGTTCTCATTAACACAAGAAACTCTGTGCTACTGTTGAGCCTGTATTGAGGATACTTGAAAGAGGCTGGAGAGAGAACCGCAACGAGGGGACATTTTGTGGACAAATACGGGACAAATTTGAGCAACAGGGACGGCGGGCGACCATTGTGCATTGATTATTGAGTAATTTTGAAAGCACTTTAATCTACAGAATTTTTATACAGAGACAACTTTTTCGTCTTTCTTAGTAGTAAATGGGTAGCTAATGGCGATTTTCAAACTTCTATTGCAACCCATTAAATGCAGAGTAACTTTTTAATGCGGACACCATAACATCTACCGAGGGCCGATAATGAGGTGTAACAAATTAAGCGGGATACTGGAACAGCCGGCAAAGGCCGATAAATCGGCGGTGTGCACGATAAATCGGCACCTACTGGTATCCGGGTCAGATATTTGGAGATAATGCCTGTCGCCCTGAGCGAAGCAAAGGGTCTGGCTTGACGGGTGGAGAGATCCTTCGCTTCGCTCAGGTTGACAGCCCGGACCCCTTATCTCCAAACATCTCTATCCGGGGTATTTGCTTAAAACCCATAATCGGCTCCTACGGATGGCCGGGTTATTTCGTCAATTTGCATAGAACGTTGCTCGTACATTATCAAATCCAGCATAGTCGTTCTGGGGATCTGGAGGTGTAGTGTGGAAACCCAATCGTTGCACAATGTTGGCGACCTGTTAGAAAGTTTAGAGCGCACCACAGGAGAACCGGGGGACCTGGATGGTACCCTGCACCATATCGCACAAACTGCACAGACGTTTTTTGGAGCGAGTGATTGTGTCATCCTTGCCATTAATCCCATTACCGGCAGCTTCATTACCTCACTCACCGTTGCGGGGGATTTGCGCGAAAAGAACGTTCCTTTTGAGCAACCAGGAGCACAAGAGCTTGCGCAACAGGTGCTAAAGGAAGGGGTCTTACTGGTCGAGAACCTCGACACAATACCTGCTTACCAGAGCACGTTCACGCGCCTGGAAGACATGCACGCGTTCGCTGGACTGGCTCTACGCACGAGCTATCGCCCCAAGCCACTGGGGGTGCTCTATGTCAATTTCAGGCATGCTCAACAGTTCAACCTGCATGACCGCGAACTGTTTCAACTCTTTGCTGAGCAGGCCTCGTTCATCCTCCAGGAAACCTGGCTGCTGCGCCGCCAGCAGGAGGTGGCACGCATCGGGCAAGAGATCAACCAGGAACTTGACACGGTTGATCTGCTCTTTCAAAAGCTGCAAAAGCATGCTGCCGGTATTCTAGACATCAGTCATACCCTCTTGCTCGCGGTCTACCAGCGCCAGACCAACACGGCCGAGCTCTACTTGCAAGAGGAGGGACGCTTTATCCACGAGGAACGCAGGCCGATGCGAGGGGCGTGCCAGCATGCTATCGAGACCCGGGAAACGCTTTTCATCGAACATTTAAGCCTGGAGGCCGAACATCTTCCTTACCAGGTTGCCCCAATTGCAGGGACAGAACCCAAGGAATCGTTTATCTTTGTGCCGCTCGTGTTGCGCGATGAACCTTTGGGAACGCTCTCTATTCAACATCCCGAGCCGCATGCCTACAACCAGGGAGACCGCTTCATCCTGGAGTTACTCGCCAACCATATCGCACTGGCTCTACACAACATCCGCCTGTACCGCAGCCTTTACCTGCTCAATGAGACCGGGGAGATTCTCACCCAGCAACTTGACGCGGAGCAGACGTTGCAAGCGACGGTTGAAAAAATCCGTGATGCGACAAAAGCCGATCTCGTGGTGCTCTATCCTTATGAATCGGCATACCAGCGCTTCATGCTTCCCCCCCGCATAGCGGGTAGCTTGCTGGACCCGACCTCGCGTGAGTCGATGTCCCCCAATCGACCTGGAGGCACCGCTAAACAAATAGTGCGTCGCACCAGGCCCATTTTCGCCAAGCAGAGCGCCGGCATGCTCACGGACCCAAACGATAGCAACCGTATACGGCAGGGAAGTTTCGGGCGGCGCGAACAGATCTACTCGACTGCGGCCATGCCGTTGCGCGTTGGCGAGGAAGTGGTAGGGGCCTTATTCATCAATTTCCGCCAGCCGCAGCATTTCGACGCCATCCAGAAGCTGTTCATTGAGGGCCTGGCGCACTACGTCGCGATTGCGATCAAAAATGCGCAGACCTTTGGTTCTCTGAGCCAGCTCCGGCTGGACGAACTGGTGATTTTACAGCATATCGATCGTGAACTCAGCCGCGCCCTGCTGGACCTGGAGTCTTTCTTACACACCCTGCTGAAACTGGCGCTCGAGCGGGTGCCTGCTGAGGAGGCAGCGATCTCACTCTATAATCCTCGCACACAGATGTTGGAGGTTTCTGCGGCTATCGGCCCCCATGCCGAAGTCAAGCGCAGCCGTACTATCCCGCTGCACCAGACCAGGGGCATCGTGCACTGGGCATTGGAGCACAAACGGTCCGCGCGCGTGAATAATGTTCACGAGGACCCCCAATGGCGCGATCTTTATGTTCCGGTTTCCAGCGAGACTGTCTCGGAATTGGATGTACCCATCCTGGACGGTGAAGAAGTTGTGGGCATCCTCAATTTTGAGAGCACGCGAGCAGGGGCGTTCCGCCGCGAGGACGAAGAATTTCTGGCCACTCTGGCCGGGCAGGCTGTGCTGGCGATCAAGAACGCGCAGGCTTATGAGCGGGAAAAGCGCCTGGTGGCAGAAACACAGATGCAGGCCGAAGAAGCCCATGCCCTGGCCGAGGAAACCCAGGCACTCAACGCAATCAGCAAGGAGATTACCAGCCAGCTTGATCTCTCTCACGTTTTTGATCTCATCCTGGAAAAGGCGCTGGCATTGACCCACTCCACGTTAGGGTCCCTGCATCTCTATGATCCCGAGCGCGGAGACCTGCGGATGGCTGCCGAACATGGCGCAGCTGAAGACAGGAAAGACCTGCGCCTGCGCCCGCGCCAGGGGATTGTAGGGTATGCGGCAGCATACAAGAGTGTACTTAACGTACCTGATGTGTCTCAACCGCCATGGGACAAGATTTACGTCGAGTTGATCTACGGAACGCGCTCTGAACTGGCTGCACCGATGCTGGAGGGCAATGAGATACGCGGGGTATTGAACATTGAAAGCCCGCTATTGGATAACTTTAATGCGAGCGACGAGCGCCTGTTACAGGGATTGGCGGACCTGGCTGTGGTGGCCCTGCAAAATGCTGAACGCTTCGACAAAGCCAGGAGGGAGGCACAGCGCTTTGCTCTGCTCTACAAGGCCGGCCAGGAACTTGGCAAGATCAGCGAGTTCTCGCAACTCGACCAGACCTATGATACAGTACTGCACCTCGCGGAGGAGCATAGCCAATGCAAGGTGGTCATTCGCCGTTACGACGACGAGACCCAGGAACTGGTTCTGATGGGCGCATCAGAGCCAGGGCAGTTCCCACTCCATCGCCGGACAAAACTGGATGAAGGCGTTAATGGGCAAGTTGCACAGGAACGACGCACGATTGTGATCCAGGATACACACAATCCCCCTCCTGACGTGGTTCCTCCAAAACTCTCAGATGCCATGACGCACTCGCTGGTGATTACGCCCATCCTGTTCAAAGACCGGTATTATGGCAATCTCAGGCTGAGTCATGAACAGGTCGACCATTTCCACGGGACCGATATCCTGTTTTTTGAGGGGCTGGCGCAGCAACTGGCCAGTACTATCTACCGGCTCGAGACAGCCCAGGAGCAACATGAGCTAGAACAGCGAGCCATCGCTGCCGAGGCCATGAGTTCGATTGGCCAGGCGGCTTTCGAACTCACACATCGTTTGGGGAACGACCTGGGACTGGTGCGAACATATGTCAATAGTATTCGTACCGAGTTTGAGAGGCTTGGCGGGAAGAGCCTCGTTATCTCCGAGAAGTTGGTAGACATTGTACAGGCTGTACGCAAGGTATTGGACCTGAGCAAAAGATTAAAGGAGGAGCTGCTGAGGTGGGGCGAGGCTACGGGTGGCGAACCAGTCATCATCTGCCCCAGAGTATTGCTTGAAGAAGCCAGCGAACTTCCATCGTTGCCATCCAACATTCAGATTGACTTGCAGATCGACCCAGATGTAAGTACCGTGCGTGTCATGCACGGCCTGATTACTGATATCCTGCACAATCTGATTACGAACGCTATTGAGGCGATGCCTGAAGGTGGGAAGATCACGCTATGCGCTCGCAACGCTGGCCGCTCGGTGGCCCTGGAGGTGAGTGATACCGGGTCTGGCATTGTTGAAAAGCATCTTTCGAGAGTCTTTGACCTGTTTTTCTCGACGAAAGAGAGTACTGGATTCGGCCTTTGGAGCGCTCGCCGCAACGCACTCAGCAATCATGGAGAACTGACAGTCAAAAGCGAGCCAGGGAAGGGCACAACCTTTACCCTGCTTCTGCCTAAAGTAGAGGAGGGTCTATGAAAAACTATGGTTCGAAGCGTCGATGCATTCTATTGATTGACCACCAATCGTACTGGCGCGATCTCTCCCAGCAAGCCTTGCAATCGGTTGGTTTCTGCGTGCGCACACTGGCTACCTATAACCAGGTGCCGCTCCAGGCTTGTCTAAAAGGTGAGAACCCTGACCTGGTTGTGCTAGGATGTACACGCATCGGAGATGAAGAACAGCGCTTGATTGAGCAGGTGCTGGATCGCAAGCAGCATCTCCTGGTGCTCTCAGCTTCTCTCAGCTTGCAGATCATGCGTTCTCTTTTCCTGCTCGGCGTCGATGACATTGAGGATAAACCGTATGACCCCAAGTACCTGGTGAAGATTGTAGACCAGGTATTAGCAAGTATCGCACCACGTAACAGCTATCAGATCGTAGAAAGAGCGAGTGTATGGTGAACAGAAAAGGACGCATCCTGATTGTCGATGACCAGGAGCACTGGCGCAAAGCATTAGTCGAGATACTAGAGCGTGGAGGGTTTCACACAGATTCGGCATCTTCAACCAGCGAAGCCCTGGAATGCTTACAAAAATACCTCTACCACCTGCTGGTGCTCGACATTCGCCTGGTTGATATAGCGGGTAATGAGGAAGGGATGGGCCTGCTAGGGGAACTGGAGAGACGCGGTCTCAGCGAAGCGACCAAAGTGATCATGCTCTCCGCGTACGGTACGCAAGAATACATGCGCACTTCCTTTACAGAATATAACGTGGTGGACTTTCTCTCTAAAGATGATTTTGACAACGAGGAGTTTCTGAGAGAGGTGCGCAAGATATTCTCAGAGAAAGTGAAGATCAACCTGGCGCTCGATATTCACTGGCCACAGACTTCCAGACCGGAGCAGATTGTACTCACCCTGAATATCGATGGCACCAGCGTTCACCACGATAGTCCTTTACGAAGCCAGGTGGTAATTGAGCTGGAAGATCTGTTCTGCCGCCTGTTCAGCCAGGCTAAAAGTGTACTGGTGCGACCTTCGACGGCGGGGTGGAGCGGGACGGGAGTGCTACGGGTACAGCCTTTCTATCCCACCGGAGGTGGTGGATATGAAGTGATTGTGAAGTTCGGCGACTTCCGCAAGATCGAAGAGGAGTATCGCAACTTCTCGGAATACGTTCAACCCTTTCTGGGAGGTGAACGCAATACAACGATTAATGGCTTGCGTCGTACTCCAAGCCTGGCCGGTATCACGTATTCCCTGCTAGGTACGACGAACGACCGGGTGGTGGATTTCGGCGAGTTCTACCGTCATGCTGATGGCTCCCAGATCAAGGAGGCATTAGACCGGCTTTTCTGGCACACGTGCAAGGCCTGGTATGCCAGCCGCGGGCAACTGGAACTGGTCGATTTGACTGCGGAGTATCAACGTTTGTTCAGCTACCCGCTAGAGACGATTAAGCACGTGCTTTCCGATCAACAGAATATATCCGTGCGCGACGATCAGAAGCTCTCCTTCAAATCCCTGCCAGGCAACCGCGCTTTTACCAATCCCTTGCCGATGATCGACGGGCTGTCTCTGGTGTATCCTACCTATTGCTGCATCACACATGGCGACTTTAATCACCGCAACCTGTTGGTAGACAGCGATGGCAACATGTGGTTAGTCGATTTTCAGGGGACTGGCCCGGGTCATATCCTGCGTGATGTTGCTTCGCTTGACTCAGCGGTACGCTTTCAACTGCTCACGGCGGAAGAGGCGACGCTGGAAGAACGCCTGCGCATGGAGGAAGCGCTGCTCGATAACATCCAGCGTTTCAGCCAGGTAGACCAGTTGATAAACAAGTTTTCAACGACGAACAGGGCCCTGGCGAAGGCCCACGCCACCGTTATACACCTGCGCACGGACATGGCTCGCAAGCTGGTGGAAGCGAACCCCGTCGATGATATCAGCGAGTACTATATTGCTTTACTCTACAACGCTCTCAATACACTGCGCTTCTCTTCGCTCTCGCCAGTGCAGCGAGAGCACGCGCTACTTTGCGCCAGCTTACTGGCAGACCGGCTAGGATTGGGCAGCCAGTAGCCCGGAGGGGCACGTGCAAACTCACGGCAGCAGGATAAAAGTGATACAAGTGGACAAGCCTTCATGGCACCAGAGATTGAGACACGAACGCAAACTGCGCAACTGGTCACAAGCGTACGTGGCTGAAAGCATTGGTAGTAATACCAAGACCGTAAGCCGGTGGGAGCAGGGAAGGGCATTTCCAGGTCCCTACCTGCGCCAGAAGCTCGTTGAACTCTTTGGCATGAGCAGCGAGGAACTGGGTTTCGTATCTGAGCAAGAAGAGGGGGGCTTCGAGCCGAGCCGGTATATGCATCGCGCCTCCCGGCAAGAAGACTGGGGAGAGGCTCCATATATCGAGGATTTTTGGGGACGCGCAAAGGAACTGGCGCTTGTAGGGCAATGGATTACTAGAGACCATTGCAGGGTGGTAGCGGTATTGGGGATTGGAGGTATCGGCAAAACCACGTTTGCCACGACGATTGCAAAGCAGGTACAGACCTCATTTGAGCACGTCTTCTGGCGCTCGCTCCAACATGCCCCACCTGTCGAGAGCGTTGTGGAAAGTTACCTCCGATTTGTTTTTCCTGAAAGAAGTGCGCACATACCAAAGGACCTCGAGACGCAGCTTTCACTCCTTGTGTCGAGCTTTCGAGAGCGGCGCTGTCTCTTGATTCTGGATAATGTCGAGTCAGTGATGGAAGCAGGCCAGAGCGCGGGCAGGTATCGCAAAGGGTATGAGGGCTATGGAAGATTGTTGCAGCGCGTAGGGGAGGCATTTCATAGCAGTTGCCTGCTACTGACCAGCCGGGAGAAGCCGCGAGAGGTGGCGCGCATGGAGGGGAGGGTTTCTGCCGTGCGGGTACTGGAATTGCACGGAGTGGAGGCGCCGGATGGTGAAAAGATCCTAAAGAACGCGGGGCTTTTTGGGGTAGACGAAACATGGAGGAGGTTGGTAGATGTCTACGGCGGTAATCCACTGGCTTTGAAACTGGTAGCGGAGCCTATTCGCGAGGTATTTGGCGGAGATATTGCCGATTTTTTGAGAGAGGAGGCCACGGTGTTTGGGGAGATCGATGACCTGCTGGAAGAGCAGTTTGAGCGCTCAGGGGAGTTGGAACAGGAGACGCTGTACTGGCTGGCAATTGCACGCGAAGCGGTATCGCTGTCCGAACTACGCACACGTATGCTGAATGGCACGCCGAGAAAAGCATTAGTGGAAGCGCTGGATTCGCTGCGACGACGATCCATGATCGAAAGCAGCGAGGGTGTACGTTTCAGCTTGCAACCCGTCATCATGGAGTACGTCACGGGGAGGTTTGTAGAGCAGGTCTTTAAAGAGATCGAGGCAGAGATAACCAGCGGCTTTCTTGAACGCTACGCACTGATGGAGGCTTCGGCCAAAGAATACGTGAGGGCTAGCCAGGTGCGCTTTATTCTAGCTGTGCTGGCGGAACGATTGCTGAGGGCTTTTGGACAAGAAGGAAGTGCAGAGAAACTAAAGCGTATACTCTCCGCACTACGCGCAGGGCATACGTACGAATATGGGCCGGGAAACATCCTCAACCTGCTGGTGCAGCTGGGGGCTGATCTGCAAGGCACAGACTTTTCTGGTCTCACAGTGAAGCAGGCCTACTTACAGGATGTAAAGCTTGCCGGGGTGAATTTTGCGCATGCCAACCTTGCAACCTGTGTGTTTACCGATACGTTCAGCAGCATTCAGTGCGTGGCATTAAGTTTAGACGGAGAGCTACTGGCAACAGGGAGTACGACCGGCGAGATAAGTATCTGGGAGGCAGATAGGACCAGCCTGCGCTTTACACGTACTGAACATTTAGATGGTATCCGGGCTGTTGCATTCAGCCCGGATGGACGGGTGCTGGTAAGTGGCAGCGAGGATGGAACGCTGCGGCTATGGGATACGAATACTGGCCAATGCGTTAATGTCCTGCGCGGGCACACGCGCCCGGTGCGCGATGCAGCATTCAGCCCGGATGGACGAACGATTGCCAGCGCGAGCGAAGATGCCACTGTACGCACCTGGGATGCGGCCACAGGGCGCAGTCTTGCCATTCTGCGAGGCCATAATGGCTGGGTGAGAGGTGTGGCCTTCGGCAGCGATGGAAATGTGCTTGCCAGCAGCGGTGAAGATGAGACGATACGGCTATGGGATACGAGCGCGGGCCAGTGCTTCAATGTACTACACGGGCATAGTGGACCGGTGAGAGCGATTGCTTTTTGCCCACATAAGGCACTGCTCGCGAGCGGTGGCGAAGATACTACGGTGCGCACCTGGAATACGAGTACCGGTGAATGCTTGCAGGTGTTGCACGGGCATGCTGACCTGGTGAGGGCTGTGGCTTTCAGCGCTGATGGTACGATGATTGCCAGCAGCAGTGACGATACGACGATCCAGCTGTGGGATAGCAGCAAGGGCGAGAGCACGCGGGTATTGTATGGGCACAGCAGCCGGATATGGTCGATTGCTTTCTTCCCAGCGAATGAGACGCTTGTGAGCGCGAGTGAGGATGACACGCTGCGGTACTGGGAGGTACGCAGCGGGCAGTGTACACGAACATTACATGCATACAGCAATTTGATCAAGGCAGTGACTTTCAGCCCGGATGGCCGGACGCTGGCGAGCGCTAGCGAGGACCGGCTGGTGCGTTTGTGGGAGGTCGGGACAGGCCAGCCCACGAGGACATTAGAAGGACATACCCATCGACTGCACTGCGTGGCTTTCAGTCCAGACGGGGCAAGCATAGCGAGCGGCAGTGAAGATGAGACGGTGCGGGTATGGGATACGAGTACCGCTCAGTGCCTCAAGGTGCTGCAAGGACACAGCCACCTGGTGCGATCTGTGGTTTACAATTCCGATGGCAGCCTCATCGCAAGCGGCAGTCATGACCAGACGGTACGGGTATGGGATGCCAGCACAGGAGACTGTCTCAAGGTATTGCGAGGGAATGGGGGAGTAGTGTGGTCGGTAGACTTTAGCTCCGATGGAAGATTGATTGCCAGCGCCAGCGACGATGCGATGGTGCGCATCTGGGATGTAAGTACAGGGGAGCATATCAACACCCTGGAAGGGCACGAGGACCGTGCCTGGTTCGTTGCTTTTAGCCCCGTTGGGAGAATGATTGCCAGCGCCGGTGACGATGCGACGATACGCCTGTGGGACACGAGTACGGGCGAATGTTTCAATATCCTGCGCGGGCACAGCAGTTGGGTCAGGTGCATCGCTTTTAGCCCTGATGGGAGCCTGATTGCCAGTGGGAGTCATGATGCGACCATACGCCTCTGGGATACCGGCACGGGCCAATGCATCGAGACCCTGCGTGGACACAGCAATTGCGTATGGTCTGTGGCTTTCAACCATGCTGGGAAGACGGTGGCAAGCGGCGGTGATGATGGCACGATCAGGCTGTGGGATGTGAGTACGGGCGAATGTACACAGATATTGAGAAGTGAGAGGCCATACGAGGGCATGAATATTAGCGGTGCAGTAGGACTGACGGAGGCTCAGAGGATGTCGCTCAAGGTGTTGGGAGCGGTCGAGGTGATGGTGTGAACTACGCGCATTATAGCGCTCTCCAGACCTGCACCGTTTTATCCAAGGAGCAAGAGGCGAGGAATTTGCTGTCAGGGGACCAGCATACTGAGCGCACGCTGTCAGTATGACCGGTATAGGTATAAATGTGACCGCCATTAGTGGCATCCCAGACTTGCACGGTTTTATCGCCGCTAGTGGAGGCGATGCGCCTGCCATCGGGCGACCAGGCCACAGCATAGACAAAACCGCTGTGGCCAGTATAGAGAAACAGTTGACTGCCATCCGCCGCGTTCCAGACCTGCACAGTCTTATCATTGCTGGCCGAGGCGATGCGCTTGCTATCGGGCGACCACGCTATGGACCACATTGAGGTGAAATACAATGGAAATTTGTAGAAAAGGTTTCCATTTGCCGGATCCCAGACCTGTACCGTTCCATCGCCGCCAGCCGAAGCGATACGTGTGCCATCGGGCGACCAGGCCACGGAAAAGACAGAATCTGTGTGACCACGATAGATATACTTGTGACTACCATCAGAGGCATCCCAGATATGTACGGTTTTATCGCCGCCTGCCGAGGCAACACGCTTGCCATCGGGCGACCAGGCCACCGTCCACACCCAGCCGGTATGACCTTTGTAAGTATAGAAGTGATCGCCAAAGGTGGGGTCCCAGACCTGCACAGTTTTATCGTAGCTGGCCGAAGCGATACGTGTGCCATCGGGCGACCAGGCCACAGCATAGACTGCATCTGTATGTAGGCGATACGTGTTAAGGTTATCTCCATTGAGCGCGTCCCAGACCTGGGCTGTGGCATCACTGCTGGCCGAGGCGATGCGCCCGCCAAGAGGGGACCATGCTGCCGACCACACCCAGTTGGTATGGCCGGTAAAGGTATAGAGAAGGGCCGCCTGTTTTAGCGGGACGCTGGGGGGCTGCTGCAGGTGTGCAACCAGGGTAAGGCCACCGCCGAGCGCGCCAGCAGCCGCCACAGCAGCCAGGCCCACAGCAACATTGCGCCTGGAGATGCCACGGCCCTTTCCAGGCAGTGTGATCGAGGTTGTCTCCGATTGCTTCGATTCGGGAGCTTCCGCTGAAAGCTGAGGGGGTTCGTTTAGCATGGACGTGGTGGGGGGGAATACAGATGAGATGCTCGGTACCGTAAGGAAGTTCTCAGAGGGCGATTCTACCTCAGATAAGACAATCGTACTTGCAGGCGCAGATGACTGGTTTTCGGGAGCAGGAGCGCCAGTCAGGGTTGAGAGAGGCTGTGGTTCTTGCCCGCAGGCACGGCTTAAAGCATCAGCAAAAGCCTGCACTGTGTCAAAGCGGTTTTGAGGATCCTTGGCGAGGACCTTTGTGATCACTTCTTCGACAGCAGCAGGGACCTTCTCACGCAGTGATGGTGGAGTAGCCAGGGTGTGTTTGACAGCGATTTCAGTAAACGACCCTTGAAAGGGTCGCTCGCCGCTAAGCCACTCGTAGACGACGACGCCAAGCGAATACTGATCGCTTCTGGGACTTGCCTGTGATTGTATCTGTTCCGGGGCCATGTAGGCGATGGTCCCGGCCATGTCTTGTATATCCCGTGTGCTACTTGAGCGTGAACTTTGCGCTACCAGGGCAATGCCAAAATCGCTGAGCAAGATTTCGTTGCGCCGGCCCACCAGCATATTTTCTGGCTTGACATCGCGGTGAATGACTTTTTGCTCGTGCGCGTATTGCAAGGCCGAGGCGAGCTGTGCGACGTAGCTGACTACAGTCGAGAGAGGAAGCGGAACGCTCCTGGGATGGCGTTTGCGCAGTGTGCCATTGGGAGCATAATCCACCACGAGGTAGGGGGTTGAGTCTTTCACGTCAAATTCAAGCACGCGGACGATATGGGGATGCACCAGGCGGGCAACGGTGCGAGCCTCGGCAAGAAAGTGTTCCACATCATCGCTGGCTATGCGAGCGTGGAGGATTTTAATGGCAGCCAGAGTATCCAGGTAGACATGCTGACCCAGGTAGACTTCGGCAAAACCGCCCTGTCCTAACAAACTGACGAGGCGATAATTGCCGAGTTGCTGCCCTACACGTTCTGCCATGATTGTCTCCTTCGGACACAGATCGCAACCCAATTTGCGATCTCTTCTCTGCCATTGTAGAGAATCTAGATAAGGTACGTCAAGGATGCCGGTTGACTCACAATGAGATTCCAGCAAGAATTGGGGTTGGCGGCCAGGGCGGGGGCAAGCCCAGCCCCTACTATACACGGCTGCGCTTTTCCTGACATGAGATACTAGCCCTGCTTGTTGGTAGAACCCCACACTGACAAAAAGCTTAAAACAATTGTTTCATTCAGGATATCATCTGGAAGATTCCGATACCAGGAGTCAAAAGAAGCGAAGATGTTTCTGCGAGGAAGTTAAGAATAGCGCGGAGATTCTTTATTCAAACGGGAGATGGCACCAATGTCTTGATCGATATAAGAGCCGCTAGCCTCAAGGCTCTTCAGATGACCCAATCCATGAATCTGCTTCTTTGAGCCATTCGATGGTCATCTGCTGCATCTCCAGGGCGATTTGCAGGGCTAGCCGGGCTTGCTTGTGCTCAATCGCGCGCTGAAAGCGTGCAAAGCGCTGCATTGTTTGCGCCTGCATCTCGCACCAGCGCGCCCAGGTAAACATGGCAAACGGGACATCGTAGCCATTGTCCTCCTTGACCTCGCAGGAGAACCACTCATCAAGCGTTTGCGCGTTGGGCTCGTTCATGTCTGTGTCCTCATTTCTGTTACGATCACATTTGGGTTCCAGCAAGAATTGGGGATTGGCGGCCAGGGCGGGGGCAAGGCTTGCAGGGCGGGGGCAAGCCCCGCCCCTACTATACACGGCTATACACGGCTTCGTTTTTCCTGGCATTAGGATGTGTCATGGCGATACTAGCTCCCGATTGCTGGTAGAACCTTACATTTTTGTTCTTGTGAGATACTTGAGGGCATGCTATACTACCCGCGTTGGCAGTTGCTCCCTTGTCCTTGCTTGCCAGCGGTTGGTGAACCGGGTAGTGATCAGTTTATGTCACCAGTGTAGCTGGGAATGGTGGGAATGCCAGGCAAATATTGGGAGATTGTGGGCGAAATTCAACTACCACATCAAGTAACTTCTTGTCGGGCCGGGTCGGGTTGGGAAATCTGGGAGCCGCGATATGACAGCTTATACCTCTGTTGACGATAGATTGGGAATTTTGGGCAATGAAACACTTTGGAGCGTTCCTCGCTAACCTGCGTAACAACACAGGGCTATCTCAAGAAGACTTAGCGCCACTGGTTGAGAGCAGCAAAAGTGCCCTCTCACGCCTGGAAAATGACGAGGTTCCCCAGCCGTTCAAGGGACCGATCCGTAAAACTGTGATCGCGCTGGCCGAGATGCTCTGCGCCTCCAAAAGAGAAACCGAGCGCTACCTGGAACTCGCGGGGATCGATAGATCACTGCTCACGGAAACAGAGGAGATCCAGCTTGGTTTCATGCCGCGCATACCGATCGGTTCTCCAGAAGAAGTAACCAATCTTGAATACCTCGAAGGCATTTACGAGCAGCGGCTTCGATATTTAGAAGCCCAGGAGATGAAACTGGGGATCAGCAACTCACCGCGAACGCTGAAGCTCAAAATCCAGGAATATGCTAATACCCTGCAAGAGATTCAAAGACGACTTAATAAGCTCAATAACAGGCAGGAGCCAGTAGAACCTGACACGGTGGATAGTGTGCAAGTGTACTATGCAGCAGCGCCTGAAGGGAAACTAGTAGTGGGACATCTATATGGTGAAGCATTAAATAATAGTATTGTGTCTAGTAGTCTCTACGGGTTAGCATCTCCTAATGCTCGCTGGCTCATGCAACTTGCTGATGTCGAGCGCTTTGCAGTGGATGACTGTATTATCCTCACAAACAGTAAAAATTTCGAAGGATGGGGACCTCACGAAATTAAAACTACTATACTGAGTAAGCCTCTTCCTACTCCTGATGACCTGGAGAAATTGAGACAGGAAAAAATTCGCGTGATCGAGAAGGATTTTTTTAACTCTTCTCATTACAAACTTGCGTCTTACACGCCATCTTTCAGTGATCTTGACCGCCTCGAGGTCACGCTGGCTCCATTAAACTTCTATGATTTCTACAGCTTGACTCCATTTTTAGATGAGCCTCTCTTGACTGCACTTGATGGATCGAAAGTATCTATCAGGCAGAAATACGGAAATACTGCGCTTACTTATAGTTCCACAGATCGGGGTACATCCCTCATTCCAGCGCCAATCAGCATTCAATGTGTTGTTGTTACAAAGGACCAGCAGATACTTTTAATGCGACGCTCCTCTTCAGTTGCATATTATCCTAACCACTGGTCAGCCTCATTTGAAGAGACGATGAACGCGCCTGGCACCGACCGAAGAGGTAATCCTTCAAGGTCTGATGACGGGGACTTCACTGCGGCTGCGATTCGGGGACTTGCTGAAGAGTTCGCTATTTCACCAGGTGCAGTAGAGAGCATCAAGATATTGTCCTTAAATGTTGAGTACCTGACGCTTTCGGTGGATGTTATTGTTGTTATTAAGATCGATCTTACAGCCGAAGAGATTAGACAAAACTGGATACTAGAAGCCTGGGATAGGGATGAAGCCTCCAAATTTGCGTTGTTGTCTTGTGAACTCACTGCCGTGGTTGATAAGCTATTCAGCAGAATACTTTGGCATCCGACTGCCAGGATGCGCTTGATCCAATTTCTGTTTCATATGTATGGAGTTCACGAGGTGGCGAGGACAATTCAGGCAAGAGGAAATATATAACCGGCCGAAAGCTCCTCTTATGCGAGAAAGGGTACGCTATGGCCGCGAAAAAAACGTTCGTCAGTCCATGCATTAGTTCGCTGGAACAAGCAATCACATCGGGAGACACCACTGGTTACGATTTGACGGCGGCGAACAGGAAGCGATGCCTGGGCAGGTGAATCCCCTTGTCCGTTTGGAACCTTGCCACGTAGGCTTCCAGCGAGAGCCTATCCTTCTCTGAGTCAAAGTCTTCAAAGATTGGAACCCCTTGGAGAAAGACATCGAGGTCGTGATAGGAGGCAAAGTATTCGTCATACAGTACATCCTGCCGATAAACTACTTCAAATCCCGCGCGCTGTAATCGCTCTTCAGCTTGCTCGAGGGCCGAGCTCTTCCAAGCACTATATCCTTGACCTCGACCAAAGATCTGTTTGAGTTCCCAGGCGTCTTTCTCGCCAATGCTGATCGTTAAAAAATAGCCTTTGGGTTTGGTAATCCGATAGCACTCCTGGTAAGGGGTAGGCCCTCTGCGGCTGTATATGAGATCAAAGATGTTTCCCGCAAAGCTGGTCTGGGAGGCATCTTGTTGTTCAAACCGCACATTGTTTCGCCCTTGCAACTGCTGTTCTGCTTGAGCCAGTTTCAGCCGCTCTACAGAGCTATCGATACCGACAATCTCTCGAAAGTAAACTGCCATACGAAGGGTAAACCTGCCATCGCCACATCCAAGATCTAAGGCGACTTTGTCTTTTCCGCTGAGTTCAAAGAGCTTCTGCTCGAACATCTCTTCCGGATTGCCCTGCGGGTAGGTCGTAAGAGGTCTGGGAACCCCTTGAAAGGTCCCAAACTTCTTGGTGACTTTGTCATAAAACTGGCCTGTCATTCGTGGCACCATCCTTCCTGGCTGTCGTCCTCAGTATAGCGCCTTCAAGCGTCTCGGTCTAGATCGGTACAAGTAGCTGTGGGGGGGTATGAAAAAAGTTGTGGGCAAACGAGCGTAAGGAAGGCGGTGTAGGGGCCGATAATGCTTTTTAGGCAAGATTCAATTTGGGCGAATTATCCTTGACCGTTTGAACAGTCACACCCTGTCACCCTGAGCACATTCGCTCCGCTCAGTGTAAACTCCGCGAAGGGTCTGTCGCGATGGGCAGCGAGATGCTTCGCTGCGCTCAGCATGACAGGGCTGGAACTTTCTATTGATGAGGAACTGTCAAGTTCATTTGAACCTTGCCTTAACTTTTTAATCAGGACATCGGAACAGCCGGCAAAGGCCGATAAATCGGCGGTGTGCGCGATAAATCGGCACCTACCGATGGTTGGAGTAATTTGTTAGTCTGCATAATCGGCCCCTACCGATGGCTGGAGTAGTTCGTCAATGTGCATAATCGGTTGTGGGCACGGTGAACCGGCCCCTACGGCCTATCCGTTGGATGTGCGCGCTGAGCGGCCATCTCCTGCACTTTTGTCCACGTTGCGCCATCATCGCTGGATTCCATGTTGCGCCACTGGAAGCTCGTCGCGGTAATCTGCGAGAAGATCCAGCGTGTTCGGGAGCCTGGCGCGAAACTGCCCTCGAGGATGATCTCATCCTCTACCTGTCGCGCGATGAATGCTCGCACGAGGTGGCGTACCGGTCCGATCCATGTGGAGCGCCATGCCTGGATAGTCGGGTCGAAGAAGCGTAGGGTAGCGCCGTATTCGTAGGGGTCCGCCTGGCCGCGCAGCGAACGGCGCGGGGTGATCCATACGTCCATGATGGCTCGCCCTTCCAGGACCCAGCCGAAGTGCCACTCGCTCTTGAACTCTTGCTTTGTCCCATCCGGTGCGATATTGGTAACGTCAATGTCCCAGGCACCAACGAACTGTCCGAAGAGCATGAGGTGTTCGGCGAGGTCTGGATGGGGGCCACGCGCCTGGAGGGCGTCTAGCATTGAATCGGTGTCCATACCCTCTCCTTCTGTATGAGTGAAGCGGTCATACGAAGATGCAGTCCAAGCTACAACTGTTTACAGGCAAGGGGCGATGCTGGCACTAATCCGTCTCGGCAACGCGACTGCGTCGCTACAGCTTCGCTGTCAGCCGAGACGCAAGGAGACGCATCCCCACCACCCGTCCACACCGCTCCCGCCCCTACGCGGCTCTTCGATGAGGGGTCGTAAATCTGTATCAGTCGTTGGGGAAGCGCCAGCGGGTGGCGCTGCCAGGAAAGTCCTCAGCGGTCGAGATAAATGCGAATGCGATGCGGGGTTGCACGGCGTATATCACTCCCTGAGCCGTATCTATCTCCTCCTGGTATTTCTGCTCGTAGGCT
>Ga0209701_10000315_pt1 | contig 27197 bp, 34 predicted proteins | sample CZO8metaG_4_FD_188356 | JGI IMG/M metagenome (GOLD analysis project Ga0209701, IMG submission 188356) | Vadose zone soil microbial communities from the Eel River Critical Zone Observatory, Northern California, USA - CZOApr15con2H3.8 metaG... | ecosystem: Environmental > Terrestrial > Soil >... | reverse complement strand
AAGCAGTTGAGAGGATCTCAAATCGACAACTAGCAACTCACAAACCCTGCGGTCTTGAAAACGTGTCGGAAGAAATCGGGTTGAATGTTTTCAATCGCTTGCACCGGTACTGGTTGGGGCAATTTGGCATGATACGGGCGGGGTCGGTGCGAAATTGGGCAACGATTTGGGCAACAGGTTTTGGCGAGATTGACCGCACTTCCTCATGATTCATAAAACTTGGTCAAACTTGCACAGGCTGTATTTGGACAGGGCGCCTGAGCCGAAGCCAGAGCGCCCCGTCCGCCGCGCGGCGCGCGCAATTTCGCGGTCGCAAGGAATCTTTATTTGCAGCGAACGCACGTGCTCCTGAAATTGCGCCAGGTCCTCCAAACTTCCTAGACGCAGTATCCTGCGCTTGCTCATTTCGACGGTGGTCCTTGGTTTCGAAAACTTCGGGAAGAATACGTCGGGCGATGGGGAAAAGGGAAGGTCCGGAAAATTAACTTGGAATGGTTGTGGCACGGAGCGTAGGGGGCAAAAAAATGGCCGCCACAGAGGAAGGCGGCCACTTCGATTGAGCGTTGTGTGGTTGCTCACATTTTTATTGACGAGCCATGACTCGCGACACACTGCCACTTCCCGTTCGGCATCTTCACCCACGTATCGGTCCACTGGATATTCAAGTCGACTATCTTGCCTGAGGGGTCTTTCTGCTTCGCCTTCAAGATTCCCATCGCTATTGCCGTGTCGCCATACACGATGACTTTCATTTCGGGGTACGTGCCACTGTCCTTCACGTAAGATTTCAATTCTGCCATCGTGTCGGCTTTGCTGGAGACCTTCCCTTCAGGTGAAGTGCTGACAAATTTGTCGGCAAGAAGTGGTGTGAGCAAATCAGGACTATTTGTGTTTTGAGCCTGAAGCCACTGTTCTTCTAATGCCGCGACAGCTTTCTCAATCCCGCCGGTCTGCTGGGCTCGCGACCATGCGGCGCTCCCCAGTGAAATCAAACCGATTAAACACCACATCCAAGTTCTCTTCATAGATGTCTCCTTACTTTTCTGAACTTTTTTGGGAGGTTCTGTGGCCCGTGAGTCGGCCCATTGAATACCTAAGGCGGGAGGATGTCAAATTGGATTATGGTTTACGTAAGTGGTTGGAATTTCAGCGTGGATTCTTCTGCAATCCGTCACGCCTACGTCGCAACGGGACGCGCAAGACTTGGGGGACGGGCCTGTAAGCCGGATGCAACCGTGACGTGTTGAAAACACGTAAGCTACTGATTCCACTTCACAGACGATTGTCAATGGTGTCAGTTTTGGCAGCGAAGTCAGGATTCTTGCCACAACCTTGCCACAGTTTTTTCAATCGGGAATTTCATAGCTGTCTGCCGCATCATCCGGGTGAATCGGGTTAGGTAGGACTGCCACGCAAACAAGCACGTGCAGCCAACGACGAGCCACTCTGGCAGGTCGGGATACACAACTGCATCGAGAACATGCACCAGAAACGGTCCGTGTGCGGGTTCGATGCCCGCGCGAGCTTCAAGCCACGTTTCAGCCGCGCTGAGCGGGCAAGGCGGCGAAGGAACTAACTCGATGACGATGGCGTAGATAAGTGAAGCGATTTGCAGTGTCCGCAGAAGGCGGCGGCAACGCGTCACTGCCCAGCCCAGCAACACCCAGCCGTACCAAAGCAGGTGCAGGAACAGGACGGCTTCCGCGAGAACAGATGCCGCAAGAATAGGACAGTTACCCCGCTTCGCCCGGGAAAGGCGGTCCGGACTACTCGGTTCTCAGGCTCGCCAGCCACTTCTCCAGAATTGCTTGGCTAGGTGGCTCAATTTCGGTGAAGGCAATTCCCATCCCGGAGTTCGGCTTGGAGTAGACGACCTTGCCGAATGCGGCGAAGCTTGCGCCGCCATGTAAAATTCTCAGCGAAACTTTCGTGCCCTCTGGGAATGCACCCGAGGTGTACACGTAGCAGCCGAAAAGGCTCAGGTTGGCGGTACGTGCGCTGAGAAGACTTTCTGACCGCACGTCGGTCAGCTCAATGCTGGCTGCGAACGGATAACGGCTGGCGCGATGTAATCCAGATGGAATGGGAGGACGACCTCGCTGTTGCGATTCTATGCCAAGCGGGCTACTCGTCCAAATAATACGCGCCAAATCATGCGCCGCATAGCAGGGCGCGTGAGCTTATGCTTTGCTTTTCAATTTCAGCTTGCTCTTGTTTTCTTCCAGAAAGGCTCGGAGTCCATCGGCTGAGTCAAGCAGGCGCACCCACTGCTCGTAGTAAAGTGTCACCGGAAAGCGGCCCAGCCCGTAGACGCTGACGCCTCCCTTCTCGCCTACCTTGAATTCCAAGCTGCCCTGCTTCTTTGAACCAACTTGCTTTTCGAGTTCAGCGATACGAGCCATCAATTCTTCTCTGCTCTGTTCTGGCATAGGGATTCACTCCGGCGAAATCTTCCGAGCAACCCTCGGTTTTTATTGACGCCTCTTGAAACCTTTCTTTCTTCGCTCCGCCCATCGCTCTCGGACTCCAGCCGGAGGCCAGGCGCAGCAATAATGTCCTGCTTGATGTTGTTGCCGCGATGCGAGGCGAGTTGCGCTACTCCGCATGCATTGAGACTACGTGGAGTCTCGGCATTTTAAAAATGTTAGTGTACAGCACATGTGTGGGTGTCAGCCGCTAATGTAGTTGCCCAATATTTTATTCAGGCTGACCGTACCTACAAGGTGAAACCCGATGCTATCTTTCCCAAACTGGATTGCACAAACTCTTCTCATCGTTGTTGTTGCGCCGATTTCGACAGCAGCCCAATCTGCGCAACCAACCAGCAACATACTCTTCAGAGTTTTGATGGTTAGAACTAACTCGGAAACAGGGACGATGTTCTCGATTGACGTTGACAATCGCGAATATTGGTTGACTGCGAAACATCTTCTGACCGGGGCGAAGCATCCTCCTATCGGAAACGTTGAGTCCAAGAAAGTTTCATTAAGCGTACTCGACCCGACTGTTGAAGAGGAAACATGGAACAAACACGACTTCAACGTCCTCGACCCTGGAAGGGACATTGATATTGTCGTCCTCGCTGCCGAACATCCACTTCAACAGATTTCGATACCGACTTTACCAGTGAGTTCTGATGCTGCGCCTGTCGGCGGCGAGTGTACGTTCCTCGGCTTTCCCTTTGCAAATACATGGATGGCAACATTTGACAATGGTGCGCGGTACCGAATGCCATACATAAAGCACTGCTACATGTCGGGCTTTATCATGACTCCGATTAAGGTGTGGGTCCTAGATGGGATAAATAACGACGGCTTCTCGGGAGGGCCTGTCGTTTTCCTTACAGGACCCCAACAGAAAATTCTAGCGGTAGTGTCCTCCTTTGTCTCGGAGGCTTCTGATGTGCTTTCGGTGCCCGTACTAGGGCCTTCCCAAAACAAGAAACCAACAAGCTCGAAATCCAAGCCGGACGACGGAGGGAAACGCAAGAACGTAGTTAATCAGAACGCTGGAATTATTCTTGCGACCGATGCAAGCTACGCCATAGAAGTGATTAAGAAAAATCCAATCGGGCCGGTCATCGAGAAAAAGTAAACGCGCTCCCTACTGTGCTTCCGTAGGCTAAAACCGGTTGGCGCGAATGCACGATTGCACTTCAGCCTCAACCGAAAACGCTGCCGCTGGTGCTCCAGAAAACCGCGCATCCAACCCGTAAGCATTCCTTTCCAATGGGATGGCCTCGTAAGAGCCGCCGTTGAGGAAACCTGCGACATACTTGGCAGCGAATTCCGCCAATCCTAGCTTTTCATACTGGACAACGTGAACGAGTTCGTGAAAGAGGAGTCTGTCCGTGAACGGCGAGCGGGAAACCACTGTGTCCACATACGTAATTGCGTCCATGTCCGCAAAGTTCGGCAGCGAACCAGCTTGGAAACCCATTTTCATGAGTTCCCCATAGAAGGGCGGGTTGCTGACCCGCTCTCCGGCAAGGACTACGACTCGTGCTGAGTCCAACGCGGACTCCGGGAAGAAGGGCTGCATGGTCGCCTTCTGATTTCGGTCTAGAGGCACAGCCCTGCGTCTGTAGGTCTGGCGCTGCCGTTCGATGTAGGCGGCGACTTGCTGAATGACCCATTCAGTCTGGGCGGCGCTGATGTTGGGCAACCGCATGGTAACTCTCCATTCGTTCAGCACGCTATCATGCATGCGTCCTCGCGGCAGCCTCCCCCTGATGCCCGGAGTATAATCCGTTCTCGAATCAGAACGCACAATGAGCCCTTACTTTGAGCAAACGCTAATCGATGTCTGGCGACAAGCTCTCGTCGGGAACGCAAAGTCCGTCGAGCTTGGGAAAGAGCAGTATCCCGTCCGGCGGACTCCAAAGCGCGGCTTGCGACAGGTGGATTTCGTGTTTGATGGAAACGAGATTCGTGGGCTTGAGCAGAACCCTGATACGAAATCCCGTTGGGCGCAAATGGCACGCGCTGGCAAGAAGGTGATGCAGTTCCTAAGCAAGGGCCGCTATATCGCAAACGTGGTTGGTGGAAAAGTGACCCAGTACGGCAGGCGGGGCTGACGGGTGATTCGACCATCGTTCAGCGTTTCCGAGAAAGCAGCCTGCCGATTCGGCGCTCTACCGCCTTGGGAATTTTGAACAGGCGAAGTTGCCCTTTGGCTTTGACTGGCGTAATACGGCGGGGTCCCTTCAAAACCCATGAGAAGTTGTTCGGAAACCATCCAAAGCCTGCCCGTCTTTTCTTGAGAAACCTCGCATCCTCTCGGGTATAGGACCTCACATCCGACAAAACAGCAACGCCAACGAAGGCACCTGTAATGAGCTTCTCGGGATTCAGTCCCAATCGCTTCGCGTCCTCGGAATCCACTCTCATCGCGGCGTGAATCACGAGAGGTCCCCTGTAGTTCGTCCTCCAGCTTCGCAATTCGTAGGGCTTGCGCCCTCGAAGAATTAGCTCTGCCCACGGCTGGCGGATTGTCAGCGCCTTGATTAAGGGCTTCCCAATTTGGGGTGACGTGGTATGTTTCATTTTTTGGCTAGGCGCTGGCAGTCCAATCGGCGGGCGGAAACGCGATGTGCCAGAAGCTCGGTGCGGGCCGTGTGAATTCCACTGCAACCGTAGGCGGTCCCGTCCGTTCCTTCCTTACGTATACCACGCGGCACTCTTGATGTTCCCCGCTGTCTGTGTTTTGCACGAGGAGCCTTTGCTTAGGTGCTACCATGTCCGTTAAGGCCATCAGCGCACCATGCGCACTGACCACAAGTGTTTGCGTACTTTCATAGAACTGCGGGCCTTCCCTTGGGGGTCTGTAAACGACCACTGGAACGTTCAAATAAATCCGCTCGCTGCGCCGATTTTTCAACCATCGTTTTGTATTAGTGAGTTTTTGGTCGTACATACAAAATCAGGATAAGACGCTATTTTCCTGTCTGGGGACAAATGTGGGAGGGCGGTTTCCAATCAAGTACATCCTAGTGATGCGTTCATAAAATGTTGTCAGGGGATGCGCTGTCGCCGACGACGGAGTAAGCTATTTTACACCCGCCTCTACCCTTAAGCGCTCAGGACAGGATTGATGAAATTTTATGAGCCAGTAAGGAACGGTTGAAACAACAGGCGGAGCGTCACTGACGAACAGACTAGCGCAGATAGTTTGGACGAGCGGTAAGCTAATCATTGTCAGGCCAGCACCATCGCATCCCGTTTCGTCCGTGCACGGCATGTGCGCTGCGGGTGACCTGCGGAAAGATGGCCAGGCTTTTCTTCCCCAGAACCAATTCGACGCAACTATCCAATTTTGGAGGGTAAGATGGCAACATGCGCATGCACTGAGACGAGCCACAACCACAAGAATCCTTGCGGCAAGGAACTGAAGGAAGGCAACTTGTGTGCTGACTGCAAAAAGGAAAAAGACAAGACAGGGGATATGTTTCACAAGACCACCGACACAGGCACCCAGTACCCGCCAAGAAAACCCTGACAACCATTGAAAGTGGGGCACTGTGGGTTCCCAGCAGCGGAAGTGGCGGACTGAAATGAAGAAATAGTCGAGATTCTGTTAGTACGTATACCCAAGGTATTAGATTGATGCGATAATGACTCCACTGTCCCTCCTGGTAGTTCGTCCCCATTTGGAGTTTGGATGCGTATGCCCTTTTGCATCCTCAATGTGCTCGGCGACGTGCTCGACGACGGAGAGTTATATTTCGTAGAGGCAGCGCAAAGCCTCGACGCTGCAAAAGCGCGTGTCCAATCGCTCGCGGAGTTGTGGCCCGGCGAGTATGTTATTTATGATGAGGCAACGGGAGAGCGAGTATCCATTGCCGCAGGCCGCAAACCGCACTAGGTAAGCTGGGGAGTTCGCTGTGCGGCAGTGGACATCAACCGCGTCAAATTTCGTCGCGTAGAAAGACAAATAGTCGGTGGGCTTCATTCCAGCGGATAGAAGCTGCCCTTCCATCCATCGGCTGTGAACGCGCTTATGCCGACGTGAATCTTGGCGATAGGCGAGTGAAGCTAGCGACGGGCCATCTTCTGGGCCATGTTTCGACGGCCTAGGCCCAAAGCGCTATTGCCATATGTATGCCTATAGGCTATTATATGTCCATGAAGCGAACGGCTCTTTTCTTGAAAGAAGCACAACTCAAGAAGCTGAAGGCGCTGTCAGATAGGACCGGCGCTCCGGTTGCCGAACTCATCCGGCGTGCGATTGATAAGTATCTTCAGGAGAGAGCCAAAGAATTGAAGTAAGCGGGACGCGCCGGTGCTTGCAACACCAACACGCCCCTAACCAAATGACCTAAGAAGGAGGTCGAAATGGCTGAGAAAAAGCTATCACTCCCAGGTGTGCCTCCCAAAACCGAAATAGCGGCTGAGGCTCGTTCCGCCAAACGCGCAGTCATTTACACACGCGTATCCACCGGCGACCAACATCAAGAAGCCCAGCTTTATGACCTCCGCGAACTTGCTAAACAGCGTCGATATGAAATTGTCCACGAATACACAGACACAATTTCGGGCGCAAAATCGAAACGTCCCGGCCTCGACCAGCTTCTGGCAGACGCCCGCAGGCATCGCTTTGATATCGTTTTGGTCGCCGCGTTCGACAGAGTTGCCAGAAACGTGCGCCACTTCCTGGAAGTGCTCGATGAACTCAACCACCTAAACATCGAGTTTGTGAGTTTGCGAGAAAACATCGACACTGGTGGGCCATTGGGTCGTGCAATGGTCGTAATCGTCGGAGCTATTGCAGAATTGGAGAAAAGTTTAATCGTCGAACGAGTCAAGGCGGGAATGCGGAGAGCCCAGATGGAAGGCCGCCAGATAGGACGTAAGCCGCTAGACATTGACCGAGAGCAGGTCGTCCGTGACCGTTGTTCTGGGATATCGCTGACGCAGGTCGCCAGGAAACACAGAATCTCACGGGCAAGCGTTGTTCGTCTTGTGAAAGAAGCCAAGAATCGTCAAGCGGTCGCTGCCGCGTGAAACGCATCCCAGTTCGGTGGGAGGGACCGCCGGATTTGGTGTCCCTCCAGAATCGTGAAGATAGTTTCTAGTCAGCGGGTTTCGCAGGGGGTTTCGCAGCGAGCTTTGCCGCATGCTTGCTCTTGAATTCGACAAGAATTCCCTCGGCGGGTTTATCGGAGAGATTCTCAGGCAGATGGGTGCCTGCGGGCGTCCATTGTGCTTCACCGGCCTTGCCACTCTGTTCTTGGGATTTCCCATCGGGAAGCGTCATTTTGATTTGCATATCTGTGAGGTAAACGACCACTAAGTCAGGGTGCGAGTGCATGACGGATTTTTCGTGGGGGCCGTATTGAAAACGCAAAATCCGAACTTGAGCATTCTCAGATTCGAGTTTGTAGTGCTTCGGGTCAACCTTGACCGGGTCTTGCCCCATTACTACTGCTCCCGTCAGACCCACGAGTGCTATAGCAAGTAAGAGTCGATGCATCGCTGTTCTCTCCTTTTTTTTGCAGAATGGTCCGACCTAACGCGGGCGACACTAGCGCGGGTCGAGCCTACGTGTCAACGAATTAAGCGAGCAAGTGGGGTTTCGCAAATATCTGGCTTCAGCCGAACGTGACTGGTGGCGTCGACAATAGTTCTGGAGATGGTCCCCGATGAACTCTATTGAAGGGTGAGTACGGAAAACAGGGAGTGGTTCAGAAGGGGTTTCTTTCCAGTCTCCGCAGGTCGTTGAATCTACAGGGCCGGAACTCAAACATTTAGGTGGTCCATGAAGTACTCTTTGTGGGCAACTCCCGCTGGCCTAATCAGCCGCGAGAGCGCAAGGACTTACTGGCGCGGTGATGCCCGGGTTTTTGGGCAGGCTCTGCGTCAACCTGGATTTCGGGCATTTCGCGCGTGCTGTTGCTGTCGACTTGTCAGTTCGACGCTTTGCGCCGCACATCTGCTAGCCTCTATCATATGGCGTGCAAGCAGTAGGAGACGTTTCCTTTCACCCTACGTACACTTTGGGGCCATTCCATTCCGACTGCTGAATCGTAAGTCTGAGATGCCGGATTTGATGTTCAACAGCAATGCAAGCCGGACGATCTGAGAAGCGGAGTGCGACGGCTTTGGCCGTGATGCTTACCAGTCGAGAGCGTGTGTCCAGAACAGAATTGACCTTAACTGAGAACATCAGCGACCGAGGTGCGCGGGTCATCACCAAACAAGTTTGGTCGCCAAGCGACTCTCTGGTGATTAAATCTCTTGAGGGAGACCTCCAATCGGAGGCGCGAGTCATCTACCGCCAAGCTATACGTGAAAATGTCTACGATTCATTCGGCAACGTCACCGCCTCATCTGGCTCGCTCACAAATCCGTTCCGCTACACCGGTCGCGAATGGGACACCGAGACCAACCTGCAATTTTCGAGAGCACGATACTACGATGAGGGTACAGGAAGATTTTTGAGCGAAGATCCTCTCGGGATGGCAGGTAGGGATGTCGATTTTTGCCGCTTCAAGTATTACGACCCGGCGGCGAGGAGCATCCTTCGTGAGTCGCGGACTGGATTTCGAGGTGGGCTGAACTTCTATCGTTATGCAGTCAACAATCCAACCAACTTTAACGACCCATTTGGGCTGTGGCCGAGCGCAGGGGATATATGGAACTGGGGAAAGCGTGCCAAGGGTGCCTGGGATAAAGCCAAATCGATTGCGGGTAGGATTGATTGCTTTTCGACCTACTGGAATTGTGTCATGCCCACATTGGACAATTCCGAAGCCTCGAACAAGGCTTCTGGCAATGATGTCAGGAATACACTACATGATTCGGATTACGAACATCCCACTGGGTTGCTGGGACTCAAAAACGTTAAAGACTGTATCGCCGGCAATCCGAACTGCGGCAAGCAATTGGAAGATTGGCTTTCCGGAGTCGTTGCTGGGGGTATCATTCCGCATTGATCGGCGGTAACAGTTCAGAAGGTTTTGGAAGTACCAAAAACCATGGGGCGACAAATAGCAACAGTGATCGCTGGGATTGTTTTCAGCTATTTAGCGGGTGCTGCATGTGGTTACTTCCTATATCGGGTTTCGGGTCAATGGCCTCACGCGGTTCCTGTTCTTGCACGCTATGTCCTTAATCCTGTCATCGCGCTCTTAACAGGTGCGTTGGTGGGCGCCCTTGCAAAATACCGTCCAGCGCTTCTCGCGGCGCTCAGCCTCGTCCGATTTGAATTCATCCCTCTGCTAGATCGACGGCTCACCGGTGCTCATTTGATGCTCATGATTATCCTTGCTGTTTTGTCTTTACTTCTTGGAGCGGTTGCGGCCAATTCGACATTTCGGATACGCGCACGAAGCGCACAGACTGTCCCCGCAAGGACATGAACCGGCGCAGCCGAATGGGGGTGTGGTCCTGGCTTCAATCTTGCTTTGGGCGGGTTATGCACTATGTTTCTTAGGTGGGCTGTGGATCGTTGTCCTAGCCTGGCAAAAGGGCATTCTGTGGGGGCTAGGCTGTCTACTCTTCCCAGTTCTTCAACTTTTTTACGTGGCTCTCAACTGGAAGGAAGCCAAATCAGCGTTCTTTCTCCAGGTCGCGGGACTCGTGGCGTTCCTTGTTTACGCCGCCATCGGCCAATGAATCGGCTGCAGTCTCCTCGGTCTACCAGAGGGCGGTTACCGCAGAGCGCCAGGAGAGCCATGCCTACGGCATGGGGAGTAGGTATGACACGTCACCCCAGAATGGGTGCTGCAGAGCAACCTGCGGTTGGCTTGATTGGATGACAGCGTCGGCTCCTTCGGCCGAGTAGACTTGCTGGTGCTGCTAGTTGATGAACGCCGGTCATCGTTTTCTCCGCCGGTCGAACTCCAGCCAGTCCCGCTTGAGGAGTTCTTCTAACTCGCGCTTGTTTTCGCCCGATTCGCGCCGTTCTTTCCCCTTCCAGTAATAGCCGTCACGCCAGACTGAGCATGGGAATCGACGTCGATTCATCTGGGTCGATGTCCCCCCAAAAATTCAAACAGATGTACGTGCACCTACCGTGTTCGCAATCGTAAAATTGCGAGGTTGTTTGAGGAGTGCAAGATTACACGCTCAGTTTCCGCACGTCGTAACTGATTTGTGGGGAAAATTCTGACGATCACGCGTCCTTTGGCGGCCGGACTATACCGAGTCCTATCGTCTTTCGCTGACGTTCGGGATATTTCAGACGGGCCTTCTCGGCCTGCTTTCTGGTCTTGAAGGGTTTCGACAGCGGCGTAAACTCGCCGTTGATGTACTTGAACAGAAGCCACCGTTCGATTGTTTTGGGCATTTCAGATTTATAACACGCTCATCGGGGCTCGATACTGTTGCCGGGGACGGAACTTCCATACTACCATCTCGCTCATGGGTTGGGGATTGAAAGCAATCGAATGGGTTGTCCTCATAGCCGCCGCTTTGTGGGCATTGATGACAAACATTACCCTCAGGCAGCACTACCAAGGAGAGCAGTGTACCGATGATTCCCGCCAACACGTTTGCGCTGGTACAACTGTTTTCTGTGGTCGGCGTATTAATCTTGCACCGTTCGCCGCTTCATCTTCTGTGGCTCTTTCCGCTCAGTTACCTAGCGGGATTCATCGCGCTCCGTTTCAAGCCGCTGGCGTTCTTCTCTTGGTTGTACGGGTATTTTCTGGCATACACTATCCCCGCAAACTGGTGAATCGAAGGAGCGGGTCCGATGCCTAACAAATGCGAATGCACGGCTGACTGCGACCATCACAAAGGCAAATCTTGTCCGGCAGCCGCTTACACACTTTCAACCGAGTGGGTGCTAGATGGTGAGTTGAAAAAAGGACCCCCTATTTCGCTGAGGTGCTGTCTGCTGTGCATATTGAAGGAAGAGGCTTCGCGAAAAGTGGCTGGAGAAAAAGCTGGAAGCTAGCTTTCTCTCACCGAAACTCTCACCGAACAGTTCAAAAATACCCCAATTTTGCCTAACGTTGTCTAACGTAAGTCGTTGAAAAGACGCATAAACACTGGCTAATTCCCACATCCTAAGTCTTGCGTGTCTGCCAGTTCATCCTCAACGCTGGTGTTTGGGTCGGTCATTTCGCCTTCTTGACTTTTCGCGGCAGACTCTGCAACGCAGCGGCCTTTGTTTCTTCTTCAATCTCAACGTAGTGTTTCAGAGTCACTTCGGAACCCGAACCGTGACGGAGAACCTTGGCAACGGTTTCTATTGGTGTCCCGTTGTTGTACAGCCGCGTACCGAGACCACGGCGGAAAGCGTGGAAGCCGTGCCACTCAACGCCCGTGGCCTGCAACGCCTTCTTGATAACTTTCGACCCCAGAGTTGCCAAGTCCAGCGGAAAAACACGTGGACCCTCGAAGACCCAAGGCGTGCCCGGATTCGCTTTCCAATGCTTTTCCAATTCGGCGACCACGTTCGGCAAGAGGTGTACGGTGGCGGCGCGGTGCTCCGTCTTCGTATCGATGACTTCCTTGTGCCATACAGTCCGCACGACGCTCAATTGGTTGTTGTCGAAGTCGATGTCTTCCCACTTGAGACCGCGAAGTTCCGCGAGCGAAAGACCCGTCCACGCTGCGACCACGACCGCACACCGTGCCACGCCGTCCACCGCGTCCGTAATCTTCTCGACCTCCTCCAAGGTGTACTTGTGCGTCTTCCCCGTTCGCTTACCTTCTGGAATCTCGACGCCGTCTGTTGGGTTCGGACCTTGAAGCGTTCCACTCCTTCGAGCGTGCGTGAAGATTGCCGACAATACCGAGTTGATGTTCAAGAACGACTGGTGAGAGAGTTTCTCCTCTCCGTCGATGCGGTACAGAATGCGCTGCATATCGGCAGTCGTACACGTTGAAAGCCGGAGTCCACCGATGCGCGGCTGAATCTGTTTGGAGTAGAGATTGAAGTAGCCCTTGTAGGTGGAGGGCTTCTTTTTCGTTTTGATGTTCGGGAAGTACACCGTTTCGGCGTACTGTTGCAGGGTCATAGGTCCGTTGACTTGGAGGCCCTGATTCAACGGGTCAAGAATTTCATCGGCTAGTGGACGGACACTGCGCTTCGTGCGATATTGGTCGTTGTAGTCGGCCAGCTTTGCGCGAGACCTGCTTACCGTCCACACGGTAACGGACATGCCAAGCGCCGTTGGTCTGGTAGATGTATCCCTTTTGCATGGCGAAAGTCTATCGGACCAAGGGCAATTGTGCAACAGAATGTGCAACGCTGGTTTCCACAAGTGCTTTAGAATGAATGCGGAGGAGTGGCAGAGTGGTTAAATGCGGCGGTCTTGAAAACCGTTAGACTCGAAAGGGTCTCGGGGGTTCGAATCCCTCCTCCTCCGCCATTAAACCGAGCAGCCTTCGAGTTAGAGACGACTTCCAATCTTTCCCGCCGGCATAGCTTCCATCCCAATTTATCCCAAATGCACGAATGGCCTGCCCAGCGGTCCGCAAAACCGTTGGGCAGCGAGTCATTTTTCGACGCTGTCACGTTCTCGCGAGCGCACTAAATTGGCAGATTAAGTTCCAGATAGCCCTGACTCGGGCGCTAGGGCATGACTTCACACAAGCCGACTCCCAAGGAACCTCATCCGTTCTGGAGGGGGATGACTAGCAACCCGAGTTGTGCGGCTTGTCTGCGCAGCCGAAATTGCGCGCGTTTTAGAGCCTCTTCGTCGCAGCGGTGAAAGACGGTTTCGTCGTGAGCTTCTTTCGTGCTGAGCAGGTGATACACCATGCGTGCGAGTTTGTGAGCGGTGGCGGTAATGGCTTGGGGTTTGCCGAGCTTCCGAGTGATACGCCGAAAGAACTCGCCGAGATGGTCTTTGGCGTGATGCAGCGAGTTTGCTCATGATTTCCATCTCCCATTAGAGGAAAACTTGATCACTATGCTCATACTCGAAGCCGGAATTCCCAATTTGACTTCCCGGCTGACCGATAACGTACACGCTGTCCTGTCAATTTGGAATGCTCCAGTCAGGTTTTGTGAGCGCCGAGCTTTTCGGCGGCCACGGCAAATCCCAAAACCAAAAACTGGTTTCTCCAACCCATTCCTCAGACACTTTCTTTCTCCCGTCTCGCCCGACATCGAAATCTGTTTCGTTCTACGGCTCACCTAGGGACTAGTATCCGCCAACGTCTAGTCGTGTGAAATTTTTGCAAAACGTCGCGTGGGTAAGTGAGCTACGGGCGTCCGTCCTGCCTTCATTCAACGCCCTGAGTTTCTCCGCGAGGAGTGGGCGCGGCACAGACGGATTCGGATACAGGGCGGATACGCGAAAGGGGGACACGGTACCGATTGTGATGGAATGTGTCATCGAGACGAGGGCCAGCGTGATTCTGCAGTTTATCGAGGGGCTGGGCGGCGATTTGCACGTCACCTTTGAGGAAGGAACGGGGGCAGCCTGGCTGTATGACCTGCTGAAGCCGCACGTCACGCTTCGATTCAGGTAAACCGTGCTACCGGAGAAATGGGCCGCCAATAATCGCCTCGGGAAGCATCACGTCAAAATATATCCTACAGTTCAAACATAGAACCGATTGATGAGCCGTCGACCAAAATCCGCCACCGTGCCCTACATGGACGACCTGTTCCTTCTTGCAGTGTTTACAGGTAACCGTCACAGCGACATAAGACCGTTTCACTTGTGTTTGGTTCATAATTGACCTCCGGCCGACATCCTGGAGGCGAGGAGATTTTCTGTCAACTGGATGTCTGTTCGAGGCCTTCTTCAATCCAACTTGGCGGCTACCGATTCGAGCGCATCCTTCCCATTTCGCAAAACCTCCGCTACCCTTTCTTCCCCTTTAGATAAAACGATTTGCAGCTGTTTTATCGACCGGCCGCCTTTGCGGCGCAACACCCTAAACTTCTGTTCCGCCGTATCGGCAATCCATTCTCGCATTTCCTCACCCGACCGAGGAGCAATCAGAGCGGCGAATACGGCTCCGATCCCAAGGCCTGTGAGAAAAGCCAGCGTCGTGCGTTCAGCATTGTTCATGAAGTTCTCCTTTTGAAAATAATCATCTCTCACCACGACCCTCGCTCCAGATTTCGAAGCGGCTCTGAAATTCTTCGAGTAGTCTCTGCACAGAGCGTTGTTTCGACAGAGAATTGCTTACTCCTGTCCCTTCTCCGCCAGTTGAAACTCGTGCATGTTGTTCACCAAGATGGGTAACTTGCGGGTTTTAGTAACCTTGCGAGTCTAGCTAGCCTTGTTGAGCCTTGGTTCTAGTACGCAGAAAGGAAGCACGTCACCCACTCTTGTTTGTACTTTCTACATACAGAGTCGCGACGCTACGAAGCTGTTGCATCAGATTGGGTTAAACAGGATTTATCGCTTAATTCTACGCAAACGAATTAGGGCAGCGGCCTCGACGCCGTCAGCCTGCATTAAGTCAGTACGCTTCTCACCGATTCCTGGATCAGCTGTTCGTAGAGGCGGATCGTCTGTTGGGCTATCGCCGTCCAGCTAAATGTCTGCTCCACGCGCCTTCGTCCCGCAACTCCGAAGCGCTGGCATCTCTCCGGATCCTGAAGCAATCGATTGATTCCAGCGGCGAGATCCCGCGCAAATTTTTCGGGATCAAGGGGAAAACTCGTGACAGGATCATGATTGAAAGGAACCAAGTAGCCTGTTTCTCCGTCAACCACGACCTCTTTAATGCCTCCTGTGGCGCTGGCGACTACGGGGGTGCCGCACGCCATTGCCTCGAGGTTGATGATGCCGAAGGGCTCGTAGACCGAGGGGCAACAGAAGACCCGCGCATTGCTGTAGAGCTGTATTGCCTCCTGCTTCGTGACCACCTTTTCAATCCAGATGATACGCGGATGTCCACGCCGAGCATCCTCGACCTTCTGTCGCAACTCCGCGGCAATCTCTGGCGTATCCGGCGCGCCAGCGCAAAGCACTACCTGGATATCCCGAGGCAAGTAACGAATTGCATCCACGAGATGAGTCACGCCCTTCTGCCGGGTGATGCGGCCGACGAACAAGACGTAAGGAATAGCCGGATCAATCCCATAATCAATTAACGCCCTGGTCTCCGAGGTTTTTTGATATTCGGCCAGATCGATACCGTTATAGATGACATGGATTCGATCGGGCTTCACGTCTGGATAGGCCCGCAGGATGTCCGCTCTGGTGCCTTCGGAAACAGCGATGATTGCGTCGGCATCGAGAATGGCCGTCCGTTCCATCCAGGAACTCATAGCATAGCCGCTGCCTAGCTGCTCAGCTTTCCACGCGCGAAGCGGCTCCAGTGAGTGGGTGGTGAGAACAAAGGGAAGCTTGTACAGCTTCTTTGCGAAATAGCCGGCCATCGCCATATACCAAGTGTGCGTGTGGACGATGTCAATGCCCGTCAGGAACTTCACTTGCGACAAGTTGAGGCACAAAGCCTCGAGAGCGCCTTTGAATTTTCCTTGGGTGCCGTTGGTAATTTCTTCCCAGGGTTCCGCACCGCGTACATGTAGATTCGCGTCATCAAAATTCTGCGGACCCCAACAGTGTACTTCCACTGCGATTTGCTTGGCCAGCTCGCGGCTCAGGTAATCTACATGTACTCCCGCACCGCCATACACTTGGGGAGGAAACTCTCTTGTGAATAATCCGACGCGCACGGTCCCCAATCCTGTTGGATCGATCGTACACTCGCGAGTTTAAACGCCTGCCCATACGGCGCGCGAGACATATCGACACTGCGAAGAAATTGTATGGGCTCGCAGTCGATGGCGCAAGCGAGGAAGGCAACGAAATCGGTAGCTTGCGGAAATCATGACGCACTAGGATGCAACAAGGATACCGCGTTTTAATTGAGCCGCCTGATGTCGCGCCAGCCCATGGTTTTCATGACAAAATCGAATAGGGGAATCCCCCCGTGAGGGGGGGTAGATACGTGAAAAACAGCACACAGAACAATCTTCCAGTGAATCCCGAATTGCATCCAACAATATGGGTCGTAGAATGGTTAAGCCGCTCTACTTTTCGGTGAATGCCCCAGCAATTCCCGGAGCGACAAAGAGGGAGAATCCCAAGCCAATGTCGGAACCGACATCAGACGGTCGACTTCGTGTCGTAATCGCGCGGCTTTCGCCGGAAATTGATTGTGGGAGATTCGCGACTAAGCGCGTCATAGGTGAAAAAGTGGTTGTCGAAGCCGATGTCTTCACTGACGGCCACAACCAGGTCGCCTGCCAGCTCGTCTACTGGCATGATGGAAATGAACCGCAAGTGTCGCCTATGAAGTCGCTCGGCAATGACCGCTGGCGTGGCGAGTTTTGCGTCGTGAAGTTGGGAAGATATACGTACACGGTCGAAGGGTGGATCGACCATTTTCAGACCTGGCAGAGAGACTTGGAAAAGCGCATCTCGGCAAAACAGGATATCTCTGTCGATTTGCTGATCGGCGCCGGGTTGATTGAAGCAGCCGCGACCCGTGCCAAGGGAAAGGACGGCGAGAAATTACGCGACTGGGCGCAGAGATTGCGCGAAAACAAACAGCTTGAGTCCCAAACGGCCCTTGCTCTGGATACTGATCTGCTGAGGTTAATTCAACTTTACCCTGAGCGCGAGCTTGTCACCCGGTATGACAAACAATTGCCGGTCGTCGTCGATCGCAAGAAAGCGGGCTTCTCCACATGGTACGAGGTCTTCCCCCGGTCGTGCTCGCCCGAACAGAAGCGTCATGGAACCTTTCGGGATTGCGAACAATGGCTGCCCTACATTGCCTCGATGGGTTTCGATGTCCTCTACCTTCCTCCGATTCATCCCATTGGAAGAACGTTCCGTAAGGGAAAGAACAATACCCTGCCTGCCGGGCCGGGTGATGTCGGAAGTCCGTGGGCCATCGGATCGGCGGAAGGCGGCCATAAGTCCATTCACCCCGAATTGGGAACCCTGGAGGACTTCCGAAGATTCCTGACCAAAGCGGCCGATCAGGGGCTCGAAGTCGCACTTGATATAGCCCTCCAGTGCTCGCCGGATCATTCCTACGTGCGGGAACACCCGGATTGGTTTAGCACTCGGCCGGATGGCTCCATTCAGTACGCGGAGAACCCCCCGAAGAAATATCAAGACATCTTCCCTCTGAATTTCGCGACGGCGCAGTGGCAAGCGCTATGGGAAGAATTGAAGAGCGTTTACCTTTTCTGGATCGAACAAGGTGTACGGATCTTCCGAGTGGACAACCCTCACACCAAAGCATTTCCTTTTTGGGAGTGGGTCATCACGGAAATTAAAAAGCAACACCCCGACGTGCTTTTCCTTGCGGAAGCGTTTACCCGTCCCAATGTGATATGTCGGCTTGCCAAGCTTGGTTTTTCTCAGTCCTACACCTATTTTACGTGGCGTAACACGAAACAGGAGCTTACACAGTATTTTACTGAACTGGCGCAAACCGATGTGAGGGAGTACCTGCGCCCGAATCTTTGGCCGAACACGCCCGACATTCTCCCGGAGTTTCTCCAAGTGGGCGGCCGCCCCGCATTCATGGTCCGGCTCATTCTGGCGGCCACGTTGGGCGGCAATTATGGTATCTATGGTCCGGCCTTTGAGCTGTGCGAGAATGCGCCACTGCACCCCGGCGGTGAAGAGTATCTTAATTCCGAAAAATATGAACTCAAGCACCGGAATCTGGATTCCAAGGTCACCCTAAAGAGTTTCATTGCCAGCCTGAATCGCATCCGCAAGGAAAATCCAGCCCTGCAAAGCAATCGCAACTTGCGTTTTCACGAGACGGATAATCCTGCATTGATTTGTTACACCAGGGCCACAGACGACCTCTCGAGTGTGATCGTCGTCGTGGCGAATCTGGATTGTTTTCATGTCCAAAGCGGCTGGATCAATCTCGATCTTGACTCCATCGGCCTGGACACGCGTCATGCATTTCAGGCACACGACTTGCTTAGCGAGGGCCGGTTCTTATGGCAGGGTTCGCGGAATTATGTGGAACTCGTTCCGGAAAGTTTGCCAGCGCATGTTTTGCTGCTGAGGAGGTGGGTGCGAACGGAGAGGGATTTCGACTACTATCTCTAGGTCGCTCTGTCGAACAGGGCTTAGAAGGCCCAGCTCAGAACGGGAGAGCGCATTATGCAATCGGTTCTAAGTGAATTTGACCGGTATTTCCTTGCGGAAGGAACTTTTCACCGCGCCTACGAAAGACTTGGCGCCCACTTTGTAGAGCGCGATGGGCAACGGGGAGTTCAGTTTGCTGTGTGGGCCCCCAATGCCAAGCTTGTTTCTGTCATCGGTAATTTCAATAACTGGAACACTTCAGCCAATCCAATGGAGCCGAGTTCCGCAGGGGTTTGGGAAACGTTCATACCCCGCGTGCGCCAAGGGGACGCGTACAAGTATCACATCGAGTCCACTTATCAAGGGTATCGGGTCGACAAAGCGGACCCATATTGCTTTGCGGCCGAAATCAGGCCTCACACAGCTTCTCGGGTATGGGACCTGGAGAGCTATTCCTGGCAGGATGATTCCTGGATGGCTGGCCGCGCGAAACACAACTCCCTCGACGCGCCCATTTCCATTTACGAGGTGCACCTCGGCTCCTGGAGACGCGTGCCGGAGGAAGGCAACCGTTGGCTCACGTACCGCGAAATGGCCCCTTTGCTGGCCGACTATGTGCATGATGCGGGTTTCACGCACGTCGAGTTACTCCCCGTTATGGAACATCCCTTCGACGGTTCCTGGGGATATGAGACAACCGGCTACTTCGCTCCTACAAGCAGGTTCGGTTCGCCGACCGACTTCATGTATTTTGTGGACTATCTCCATCAGCACGAAATCGGCGTGATTCTGGATTGGGTGCCCGCACATTTCCCGAAGGATGAAGCGGGTCTCGGCTATTTCGACGGGTCTCACCTCTACGAACACGCGGACCCGCGAAAAGGAGAACATCCAGATTGGAATACTTTTGTTTTCAATTACGGTCGAAATGAAGTCCGGAGCTTCCTGGTCAGCAACGCTTTGTTCTGGCTGGACAAATACCATGTGGACGGCCTGCGCGTCGATGCCGTAGCAGCGATGCTGTATCTCGACTATGGACGGCGCGACGGAGAATGGATACCCAATCGCCACGGCGGAAAGGAAAACATCGAGGCCCTTGAATTCCTGAGAAGCTTGAACGAACAGGTCTATGCCGCGTTTCCGAGCGTTATGACGATCGCGGAGGAATCAACCGCTTGGCCGCAGGTCTCCCGCCCCAATTACGTAGGCGGCCTCGGATTTGGTCTCAAGTGGAACATGGGTTGGATGCACGACGTGCTCGAGTACATGTCACAAGACCCGGTGTTTCGGAGCTATCACCACAATCAGATTACGTTTAGCCTGGTCTATGCGTGGAGCGAGAATTTTGTCCTGCCCTTCTCACACGACGAAGTCGTGTACGGAAAAGGCTCGCTATTGCGTAAAATGCCGGGAGACGAATGGCAGAAATTCGCGAACCTGCGGCTGCTCTACGGGTTTATGTTTGGGCATCCCGGGAAGAAATTGCTGTTCATGGGCAGTGAGTTCGGCCAGTGGTCGGAATGGAATCACGATAGCAGTGTTGACTGGCATCTGCTCGAGTCGCCTCTGCACTCCGCGTTGGCGCGCTGGGTGCGCGATTTGAACACTCTCTATCGCGGTCAGTCGGCGCTTCACGAATTAGACTTCGATGCGAGCGGTTTCGCCTGGGTGGATTGCAAGGATATTCAAAGGAGCGTGGTCAGCTTCCTGCGGCGCGGTCGGAATCCTGAGGACCAACTGCTCTTTGTGTGTAATTTTACTCCGGTCGTCAGACAGAATTACCGTGTCGGTGTCCCGCGCGAAGGGTTTTGGAAGGAGGTGCTTAACAGTGACGCGCCTTTATATGGCGGCGGCGGTCAAGGTAACTTTGGTGGCTTGCAGGCGGTCGCGCTGCCAATTCATGGACAACCCTATTCACTAAACATGACTCTTCCGCCGCTAGGAATCGTAGTTTACCAGCCCGAGTCTCGGAGTTGTGCGTGAGGTACGGAAACGATGGCTAAGCGGCCGGGAAGTGCAGGCGACCCCCTCTGGTACAAGGATGCCATCATCTATGAGCTGCACGTCCGCGCATTTAAGGATAGCAACGGTGACGGAATCGGTGATTTTCCCGGCCTGATTCAAAAAATGGATTATCTTCGGGACCTTGGTGTCACTTGCCTGTGGCTCCTGCCTTTCTTTCCGTCACCTCTCAAGGATGACGGCTACGACATCTCGGATTATCTCAACGTGCATCCGATGTATGGCACTCTCGACGATTTCCGTGCGTTCCTGGAGGCCGCCCACGACCGCGATCTGCAAGTGATGATCGAGTTGGTTGTGAATCACACCTCCGACCAGCATCCATGGTTTCAAGCGGCACGCCTTGCTGCGCGTGGTTCGCGAGAGCGCGACTTTTACGTCTGGAGCGATAGCGAGGAGAAGTATAAGAACGCGCGCATTATTTTCTCGGACACGGAGAGGTCCAACTGGACCTGGGATCCGGTAGCCAAGCAATACTACTGGCACCGCTTTTTCTCTCACCAGCCCGATCTGAACTTCGACAACCCCGTGGTGATCGACGAAGTCGTGAAAGTCATGCGTTACTGGCTGGACATGGGGGTCGACGGGTTGCGCATGGATGCGATTCCTTATCTCGTCGAGCGGGACGGGACTAATTGCGAAAACCTTCCGGAAACCCATGCGGTGATCAAAACTCTCCGGCGCGAAATTGATGCGGGCTATTCAAATCGCGTCCTCCTAGCCGAAGCCAACCAGTGGCCGACTGATGTGCGCCCGTACTTTGGCGACGGAGACGAGTGCCACATGGCGTTCCATTTTCCGCTGATGCCGCGCATCTATATGGCCTTGCGCCAGGAAGAGCGCCTGCCCATTACCGACATCATCGCCCAGACACCCGCTCTGCCGGGGACGTGTCAGTGGGGCCTATTCTTGAGGAACCACGATGAGTTGACTCTGGAGATGGTGACGAACGACGAGCGCGACTACATGTACATCGCCTATAGCGCGGACCCTAGAATGCGCGTCAACCTGGGTATCCGGCGGCGCCTTGCCCCGCTCGTCGACAGCAATCGCCGGCGCATAGAGCTTCTCAACAGCTTGCTTCTTTCCTTCCCAGGCACGCCCATTCTCTACTACGGCGACGAAATCGGGATGGGCGATAACATCTATCTCGGCGACCGCAACGGCGTTCGGACGCCCATGCAATGGAACGCCGACCGCAACGCCGGCTTTTCCACCGCGACACCCGCGCGCCTGTACAGTCCGGTCATCATGGATCCGGTCTGGGGATACGAAGCCATCAACGTGGAAGCGCAACAGGGCGATCCGTCGTCACTCTTGAACTGGATGCGAAACATGATCGCATTGCGAAAGCTCTTTGGCGTCTTCGGGCGCGGAACCATTAAATTTTTCGACCCGGCCAACCGGAAGGTGCTCGCGTATCTCAGACAGTATCAAGATGAACGAGTCCTGTGCGTCGCGAATCTTTCCCGTTTCGCGCAACCAGTGGATCTGGACTTGTCGGAGGCAGAAGGCGCCGTTCCAGTCGAGATGCTCGGCTACGTGGACTTTCCGCCGATTGAGCACCAGCCCTACCGGCTCACCTTGGCTCCCTACAGTTTCCTTTGGTTTGAACTTCAGCAGAGGACCCCGCCCGCGGAGGTAGGTATGGACTTCGTGGAACAAACGCCGTTGAATGCGACTGCCGGCTGGGAAGGCGTGCTTGATGGAGCAAGCCGCCAGCGGCTGGAAACGCAGAATTTCCTGGAGTATCTTCCGAAACAGCGTTGGTTCGCGGGAAAATCCCGCCGCATCAAAACAACGCGCATCCTGGACTGGTCCCCATTCAATTCGGCTCGCTCCGCCGTGGTGTTCGTCGAAGTGCAGTTCGACGACGGAGAACCGGACACCTACCTTATTCCTCTCGCGATGAGTTACGCAAACGCGGCTGCCGAGCTGCAACGTACTTCCCCCCATGCAATTGTGGCCGCGATTATGTCGACCGAGGGAGCCGGCTTGCTGCACGATGCGGCGTTCGACGACAGCACTTGCCAGGAACTCCTTGCTTTCATTGAAGACCAGCGCGAACTAAAAGCGCGTCACGGAAAGATTCGGGGCCTGCGAGGCAGGGCTTTTCCGGTCCTTCGGGGAAACGATGGAGCTCCGCTTTCAGTGCGACGTGGTTCGGCAGAGCAATCGAACACCTCGATCCTCTTTGGTGATCGCTTCATCCTCAAATTGCTTCGGCGTCAGGAGCGCGGGATCAACCCCGACGCAGAGATCGGGCGATACCTCACGGAGAAGGCCCAGTTCGCACAAGTGCCCCCCTTTGCGGGTTCGATGGAATACGAACCGAGCATGGATGGTGAACCCTCGACCTTGGCAATGCTTCAAGGCCTGGTGGCGAATGAAGGCGATGGCTGGAAGTGGACCATAGAAGAGTTGGACCGTTATTTTGAAACCTGTGCCCCACTGCCGTTTCCCGAAGACCTGCGCAACGGCACGCAGGGTCCCGTCGAGCTTTCGGAGCAGCCGGTGCTTCAGGCGGCCCGCGATCATGTCGGCATTTATCTCGATTCGGCCACTGCTCTGGGACACCGCACTGCCGAGATGCACCTGGCGCTGGCTTCCGCTACCGAAGATCCCGCGTTCGCGCCAGAACCTCTGACGGCGGAAGATCTCAAGGTTCTCCTTGCGGACCTGCGGCAACACGCGTCGCGGGTCTTCGACGTGTTAAAAGAGCGTTTACCGTACTTGCCAGATGATGTGGTGGAGATTGCTGCCGCCGTGCTCAGCAGGCGCACGCAGATTCTGGAGCATTTCGAGGCACTAAGGCGGAAGACGTTTCAAACCTGGCGCATTCGAGTTCATGGAGACTACCATTTGGGCCAAGTCCTGAAAGTCAAGACTGATTTTGTGATCCTCGATTTCGAAGGGGAACCCGCACGGCCGCTGGCTGAACGGCGCGCCAAGCAGTGCGCCTTAAAGGATGTCGCTGGAATGTTGCGGTCATTCAGTTACGTGGCCTACTCGAGCCTGATTAATTTCTCGACTCGCCATCCCGAGGACATCACGAGTCTCGAACCTTGGGCCCAGCTCTGGGTACGCTGCGTTGCCGCCGAATTTTTGCGTGCTTATCGAGAAACCGCCAAGGGCGCGAACTTTTTGCCGGCAGAGGGTGACGATTTTCGAACGATGCTTAATGTCTTTCTTGTTGATAAGGCGCTTTACGAAGTGTTCTATGAATTGAACGCGCGTCCCGCGTGGGTACGCATTCCACTGCTGGGGATCGTCTCGCTTCATTTATACGGATCAAGCGGCCTGATTCCCACTGCAGAATAGAATGACCTTGAAGCAGACTTGAGGATTGACCGTGGAAACTGACACGACCCAGCAGCAAGTCCAAGAATCGATCGATAGCGCCGATCTGGTTGTAAGCATTCTTGCGGAATTCGATTCGGATTCCATCGCAAAGGTATATGAATCGCTGCGTGGGCTCCCAGGATCCCTGCGAATCGCGGTGATGGAAAACGATCAAAGAGAGAGCCCCGCGCCAGCCACTTCAGAAGCCGCCGAGAAACGTGCTTCGGCGGAAACCGCCCAAAAGAATGCCGCGGTCTTCCATGTTTCCTCGCCTTCGACAAAACCGGAAGGCAGCACCGCTCGGGTGCCGCGCACGTCAGCAGCATATCAATCCGTCTTTGCGATGGCCGAGAAGCTGCAAGCGCGAGGGTGCTGCATCGTTGCGAGCAAGCTTGAAACGATAACGCCGGGATGGATTTGGCAACTGGCGCAGCCGCTTTTGGAAGGCGAAGCCGATCTGGTTCTGCCTCGCTACGCGCGCCGCAAATTCGAGGGGCTGCTAAACAACGGCATCATCGCGCCACTGATGCGCGCTCTCTATGGCAAGCGAGTGAACAATCCAATGGGGCCGGATTGCGCGATTTCGCAGCGGCTGATTCAAACGATGCTTGAAAGCATGGCGAGCCGGAACGACAATCGGCGTCATCCCCTGGCATCGCTCACCTCGACTGCTCTCTGTGAAAACTTGCAAGTCACAGAGGTGCATTTCGGAGCGCGCATCTACCCCCCAGCAGACTGGACCGGTATGAGTTCCGTGCTGGCTGATATCTTGAGTCCGGTCTTTCTGGACATGGAACGAAACGCAGCCTGCTGGCAACGAACTCGCGTCTCGGCCGCGGTCCGGGCAATCGGAGAGCCCCGCAATGTGGCCGAAGACACTGCCGTTCCGGACACAAGGCGAATGATCGAATCATTGCAACTGGGAAATCGCGAGCTTCAGGAGATCTGGGGTTTGGTGCTGCCCCCTTCCACCTTATTCGATCTGCGAAAGCTGGCGGTTTTGCCGGTAGAACAGTTTCGTATGTCCGACGAATTATGGGTGAGAATTGTCTACGATTTTGCTCTGGCGCATCGCCTGCGAACAATCAGCCGCGATCATTTGCTCAGGTCCATGACACCGCTCTACCTGGGTTGGGTGGCCTCCTATGCCCATGATCTGAAGGTCTCCGGAGCCGCGTCTCCAGAGCAAAGATTGGAACGTCTTTCTCTCGCCTACGAGGCCAGCAAGTCCTATTTGGTCTCGCGATGGCGCTGGCCCGACCGGTTCAACCCCTAGTTTTTGCGGAACGGTAGCGGAGGTGCTTATGTGGCAACAAGCTAAGCAGGCCCTGGTCGATGCGACGGCACGCTTTCTCAGTAGGTTAGCCAGCCTTCTGCCCGGATTGGTGGCGCTGGTTCTCGCGCTGCTGGTCTCGGTCCTATTGGCCTGGATTCTGGCGAGGATCGTGAAGCGCTTGCTGACCAGCTTGCGTTTTGACGAGCGGCTGGGCCAATGGGGTTTTGCCTCGCTGGCGGAGTGGTCGCCACGGAACAGCCCGACGATCTTAATATCGCGATCATTGGCGGGTCTGGTTATTGTCGGGGGATTTCTTATAGGAGTTGCCGCGTTCGATTTCGAATGGAGCTATTTGTTCGTGGAGAGTATCTTCGTTTACGTCCCCAATGTTTTGGCTGCTTTCCTGGTCTTGTTGGGCGGGAACATCATCGCTCGGTTTCTTGCCCGAAGCGTGCTCATTGGCGCCGTCAACTTGAACCTCCAATACGCCCGTTTCCTCAGCATTGGAGTGAAATGGCTTGTGATCGTGCTCGCTGTTGCCATGGCTCTGGAGCACCTGAGAATTGCTCCGGGGACTGTTCAGCTTGCCTTTGGCATCCTTTTTGGTGGAATCGTCCTCAGCCTGGCTCTGGCGGTTGGACTCGGCTCAAAGGAATTTGTTACAAAGTCGCTCGAACTAGACGCTAAAAAGGTATCCACCGATCCGAGAGCTACGAAACTGGTGGAAGAGGACCCACTCCGGCATTTGTAGGCTGTCACACTAACGCTTCGCGTGTTCCTATAACCTCGTCCCGCGTGTTTTCGCTGAGGATTCTCGCCCCGATCGTTCGCCGTAAACCAGAGAATGACAACAATGATGAAGAACCCACATCAAGCTGTGGGTTGAGTCGTGGCTTGAAATATTTACGTCAGAAGCATTAATCCACAGTTTTCGACCAGGAAAATCGTTGCTACGACTCTCGTGAGACTTGCCTGCATCATCAGACGCTTCGGCGCCATCGACGAGATGATCGCGCCATTTGAATACGGAAGAGAAGTTGGCTCTTGCGCTTCATCGCAACTGCTTGGTTTTCCTCGGAAAAACTCCCGCTCCGGCAAATCGTGATTAAGTTACTCAAGTGGCTGCTCGTCCTTGCGAAGTCAAGAACTGAGGTTGCAAAAGAGGTCTTTCAGTCTTTATCCCAATTTATCCCAATAAGCTGCCAACCGTGCCCAAACCGTCCAGAGCGAGCCAGACGGCGTCTTTAGTTTTCATCAACTTACCAGCGAGCCAGAGCGCAATCACCCGTCTTGAAAACCGTTAGACTCGAAAGGGTCTCGGGGGTTCGAATCCCTCCTCCTCCGCCATTAAACACGAAGCAGCCTTCGAGTCAGAGACGACTTCCAATCTTTCCCGCAGGCATAGCTTCCATCCCAATTTATCCCAAATGCACGAATGGCCTGCCCGGCGGTCCGCAAAACCGTTGGGCAGCGAGTCATTTGTCGACGCTGTCGCGTTCTCGCGAGCGCACCGAAATTGGCAGATTAAGTTCCAGATAACCCCTGACTCGGGCGCAAGGCATGACTTCACACAAGCCGACTCCCAAGGAACATCATCATCCGTTCAGGAAGGACTCTTCCGCTCCAACAGTTTTCATGAAAGTGGTTCGCATCCCGACCTTTTCGCCTTTCACGCAACGTTTGCTGTTCGGAAGCTGGACTCCAGCATGCCCCTTGCCCAGCAAAGCCGCGCGGGCGTCACATGGTCGCGATGAGATTAAGAAATACGCCTTTGTGGTTGTACTTCAGATCGGTCAGGTCGTCGGAGAAGTTGGTGAAGTTGTAGCCGACGCCAGCCTTTAGGTTCTTGCCAATGTGATGATAGATCGCGGCCAGCGCGCCGCTGCGGCGTTGACTTAGATACGGTAGGTTAAGCGTTCGCACCTCCGCCAGGCTCTCCCATTGCTTGAGGAACCGCCAGTCCACGCGCAACACCGTGAGCTGCGCGGCGTTGTCGAAGAAATTCGGGTGCACGCGATCCAGGCTTTCCTGTCCCATGCGGTAGGCGTACTTGCCTCCGAGGGA